>Ga0163144_10010635_pt1 | contig 19586 bp, 17 predicted proteins | sample OliLak19BULKMAT1_FD_123175 | JGI IMG/M metagenome (GOLD analysis project Ga0163144, IMG submission 123175) | Freshwater microbial mat bacterial communities from Lake Vanda, McMurdo Dry Valleys, Antarctica - Oligotrophic Lake LV.19.BULKMAT1 | ecosystem: Environmental > Aquatic > Freshwater >... | reverse complement strand
TAAACCCCTGTCCATTCAAATTCCCACCGCCACGATTGCTGAGCCATGTGTTCAGCGTTTTCGGCAAAAGTTACACGTCCATATATCTCACGGCAATCAAGGTATTGAGGGATCCCTCTTTTGCGTGCAGTGTCGCTAAAAATAACGTATTCATAACGCCCACTTGCATCGTCATAGACGATGGTATCCAGCACGTCATAGTGTATAAAATAGGTACAATGCACCACCGGCACTTGAACAAGGCCCTTGATACTGCAATCGATAAGCTGGTAATACAAAGGTGCATCTGCAAAATAACCGCGCTCATCTACTGCTGCATGATAGTTCGAATAGAGGCTATCTCCGGTGCGCAAAAGTGGCGCCACAATGGGTAGATTAACCTTCACCAAAGCTGCAAGCGTGTGAGGCTGTATGAAATTGTCACAATCAGCTACAAAATAATGTGAATTATGCTCCCGCGCCCAATTGACCGAATCTTGCCTGATCTTGCCAAGGACTATGAAGCGTTCGTAATTCCATTCATGCTGAGCAAACCGCTCAACCCGTTCGGGTGTATCTGAGTCATCAAAATAGATACCTGCGTATCGATCGCCAACCGCTTGCACCCATTCATGCAAAATAGTTGCAGTGGCATCAGTATTATTGTTCGTGCGAATGTAAAGATAGGTTTTACTTGCGGGCCAGGTTTGATTTTCAATACAAGCTAGGAATAACGGTAGAGTATGCGCTTTGTCTTTGGCGAGAATAGCAATGGTAACGTGGTCGATTGGTTGCGCTTGGAGCGCGCCGAGTGAGAGTAAAAATACGAGTGATGTTTTTTTTATGTGCATCTTCATGTCCTTTTTTTTGAATGACTTTTTTTCACAAGAATATCGCGGCAATGATAGCACTGGCGCAACATTCTTGCAAAGGTTTTATACTTTAAATTTGTGCTGCTTCCAGCTCGGCATGCACCATCTCCTTGACCAATTCATCAAACGAAACGCGTGGATGCCAGCCAAGTTTTTCTTTCGCTTTTGTTGGATCGCCAATGAGTAAATCAACTTCTGCGGGGCGGAAATATGCTGGGTCAACGCCCACAACCGGCATGCCCGTGGCTGCATTATACCCAATCTCATCAACGCCTTCGCCACGCCACTCGATCGTTATGCCCACGCATGCAAATGATTTTTCTACAAATTCACGCACGGTATGCGTTTCGCCCGTTGCAACCACGTAATCATCAGGTTCCTCTTGCTGGAGCATCAACCACATTGCTTCCACGTAATCGCGTGCATGGCCCCAATCACGGCTCGCTTGCAGATTTCCCAAGTAAAGCAGATCTTGCAGTCCACAAGAAATACGCGCTACTGCACGTGCAATTTTGCGCGTTACAAATGTTTCGCCGCGAATTGGTGATTCGTGATTGAACAAAATACCGTTGCACGTAAACATGCCATAGGATTCGCGGTAGTTTCTGGTGATCCAGTAACCATAAAGCTTTGCAACGCCGTAGGGCGAACGAGGATAGAACGGTGTTGTTTCAGTTTGCGGAATTTCTTGCACCATGCCGTACATTTCGCTCGATGATGCTTGGTAGAATTTGGTACTCGTAAGCCCTAACAGGCGAATGGCATCCACGATTCGCAACACGCCCAGCGCATCAACGTCGCCCGTGTATTCGGGAATTTGGAACGAGACCAGTACATGCGACTGCGCGCCCAAATTATAAACTTCATCAGGTTTTATTTTGTTCATCAAATCAATCACGTTTGCAGCGCTGCTCAAATCGCCGTAATGCAAAACAAACATACGATCAGATTTATCGGGCGCTTCATAAAGATGATCCACACGAGCGGTGTTGATCAATGAGCTGCGACGCTTCACCCCGTGCACTTCGTAGCCTTTGGAAAGCAGGAGTTCTGCCAAATAGGCGCCATCCTGGCCCGTTACGCCGAAGATCAGGGCGCGCTTTGGGGCGGTGTTGTTTGCAAAACATGAAGTTGTTAGTAGACCTAGAACTAAGTAAATTACTCGATTTGCTTTCATTTGTTTTCCTATTTTTTTTATAGTTCTTTATTTATCCGTTCGTCCCGATTTGTTGAGGGACTTACCGATTAAGAATTTAAAAGCTCTAATACGTCATTTTCCAAGCACCATCGGTACGTCATTTCAATTCCATCCTCCAACCCCGTCGGAGCAGACCAACCGAGGCTGGTCAATTTATCCACGTTAAGCTGTTTGCGAGGCGTGCCATCCGGCTTGCTCGCATCAAAGACCAACTCACCTTCGTATCCTACGATGCGTTGCATGGTCAGTGCCAACTCACGAATGGTAACATCTTGGCCCGTACCGATATTTACGATTTCATCCCCTTCATAATTGTCTATCAAAAAGACAACCGCATCCGCCAAATCATCTACATACAAAAATTCACGGTACGGCCGCCCACTACCCCAGAGGGTCACCGTTGGCTTGTTGTCTCGTTTCGCTTCATACATTTTGCGAAGCAGGGCCGGGAGCACATGGCTGTTTTGCAAATCAAAGTTGTCATAGGGACCATAAAGATTTGTAGGCATACAGGAAATAAATTTGGTGCCGTATTGCTTGTTGTATGACTGGCACATGATGATCCCGGCGATCTTGGCAACCGCATAGGCCTTGTTCGTTTCCTCCAGCGCACCCGTGAGCAGATACTCTTCACAAATTGGTTGCGGGCAATCACGCGGATAAATGCATGATGATCCCAAGAAGACAAGTTTTTTGACGCCGCTGCGATAGGCCGAATCAATCACGTTCAGTTCAATGGCTAGATTATCATGAATAAATTCTGCGGGGTAAATCGAGTTGGCCCAAATGCCGCCCACTTTGGCAGCTGCCAAAAACACATATTCCGGCTGCTCAGTATCGAAAAATTCCCTCGTTGCTTGTGCATCACGCAAATCTAATTCTGCACTGGTGCGAACAATAATGTTTGCGTAGCCGCTCGCTTCCAACCTGCGCACAAGCGCCGATCCGACCAGGCCCCGATGCCCGGCGACAAATATTTTGGCATTTTTATCAAAGGCTTCCATGGATGTGCATGCAATGAAAAGCATTAAAACATAGATTGTTTTGGAAATATACATGTGTTCGTCCTTTTTTAGTTGGTGAATAATTGGGGCAATGATAGCATAAGCCTCTTGGGTTGTCCAAACGATATTTGCAAGCAAATCTACCTTGAAAAACAACCATGAAAACTGAAATCATCCTTGTGTTTTAACCAAAATAGGCTAGAATCATCCTTGAATTTTAACCATTTTCAGGTTTGGAGTATACATGAAGAGATTAGTTGATTATTACTTGCGTAAATGGATGGTCAACCCAAGAAGGCGACCCTTAATATTAAAAGGCGCACGCCAAGTTGGTAAAACGCACGCAGTCCGAGCGCTAGCATCATCATTTACTGATTTTGTGGAAATAAATTTTGATCAAATACCCAAAGCACGAATTTTCTTCGAAGAAGATCTAAAACCTGCCCGCATTCTTCGGGAAATTTCATTGCTTATCAAAAAAGATATAATACCGGGCAAAACACTCCTTTTTTTCGATGAAGTACAAGAAGCTCCGAAAGCCATTCTCTCATTACGTTATTTTTACGAAGAAATGCCTGACTTACATATTATAGCTGCCGGATCTCTCCTTGATTTCGCACTCGAAAATGTTGGCGTGCCGGTTGGGCGCGTAGAGTTCCTCTACATGTATCCAATGTCATTCATAGAATTTTTGGTAGCGACTGGAAACCATCTTATTCTTACAGAAATCCTCGCCCACGAACCCCAAGAAAAACTCTCTTCCACAATTCACGCAATGTGCCTGCGGCTTGTCGCTGAATACCTTGCTTTAGGGGGCATGCCGGCAGTTATAGATTGTTGGATAGAATCACCAACAGCCCTCGAATGTACGATAACTCAAACCGCGATCTTAGATGCATACAGGCAAGATTTTGGAAAGTATGCAAAAAAGCATCAAATCACTCATGTCTCAACCTTATTTGATGAAGTGCCTCGCCAGCTGGGCAAAAAATTTAAATATAGCGATATCGAAGGCGAATATCGCAAACGAGAATTGCAGCCGGCTCTTAATCTTTTGATAACTGCTGGCATAATCCATAGAGTGTACGCTTCAGCTGCTCAGGGGATACCCATTGGCGCTCAAGCAGATTTTCAAGTTTTTAAAACTCTTTTTCTCGATGTTGGACTCGCCCAATCGATTCTCGGCCTCGATCTCTCTAGTTGGTTTTTAGATACCTCAGCTGAATTCATAAATAAAGGAGCTATTGTTGAATCCTTTGTTGGGCAAGAATTACTCGCATATGGTAGTCCTCTGCAAAAACGCGATCTTTATTATTGGCAACGTAATGCACCATCAAGTACTGCCGAAATTGATTATCTCATCCAGAAAAAGGATCGGATCATTCCGGTCGAAGTTAAAGGCGGGGAGGGCAGCACGCTCAAAAGCATGCATGCATTCTTGAACAGCCACCCAGAATCCCCCTACGGCCTCAGGTTCTCCACGCAAAACTATTCGATACTTGAAAAGATCGTTTCCTATCCCCTTTATGCAATAGCAAAGGTAGCCACCGAGGGGCAAGAGGAGCTCAGGAAGGCAATTGAGGCATTGATGCCGTAGGGTTCTGAACCAAGGACTAAAGCTCCTTACTCCCACCGCCCTCGCAGGCGAGTTGGTCTATAATCAACGAAAGCTCTGCAACCTTGAAAAGTCGCGAGAATGGAATTGGTGATTGGTCAGTTTTTTTATGCAAACCTTTGAAGAAGCTTTTCAACAATCCTTCATGCCCTTTATCCGGCGTTGAAACTGTTTCATTAAACGATGAAGAGATACCAAAGCCGTAAAGCTGCGTATACTCTTCCATTACAATCGATTTACCATCGAAGAATAGCTCCATGCGTTCTTTGCCCAAGCTTGCATGGCCGAGTGCGGTGTAAAGGAGCGAACAGATCGATCCATCATCAAAGCTAATTTGTGCAGTAAAGTTATCGGTTGGGAAAATGTCAGTGCGTTGTGCGTGCAATGATTCCACCGAAACGGCAACCGGATTTGCATCGGTCAGGAAACAAAAGAGGTCAAGAATGTGGCACGCTTCGCCGATAATGCGCCCGGCGCCCACTTGAGTTTGTACCCAATTATCTTTATCGATGCGACCGGCATTCATCCGGTAATGGGCCACAAGTGGCGTTTTGCGCTTTGCCAGTTGAGTCTTAATTTTGAGCATAAACGGCGCGAATGAACGGTTGTAATCAACGCAGAATGGCATATTTGGGTTCTTGCGGAAGAATTCTTGCATGCGTGCTAGCTGCTCGAAGTCGGTCACCATCGGCTTTTCAACGAATACTGCCTTGCCATGACCCAACGCTTTGAGCGCCTGATCACAATGGAATTTGTGCGGCGAAGAGATGACCACCGCATCAACCAGATCGGTCGCAAATAGTTCATCATCATGTGCCAATGCCTTTGCAGCGCCATAGATCTTCGATACGTTCATCGAATTGGCCATATTGGCATCAACGATTGCGCTAATTTTGGTATTTTTTAGTTTCGAAACAACCGGCATCAATTTTATTTTGGCAAACCCACCGGCACCCACGATGCCCACTCGAATCGAATCGATAACGGCAGGTGAAAAGCGAATTTTTTCTTGATACTCAAGCACTGCTTTGCTTTGCGTTACGGCCTGCTGGGCTACCTGCTCATTGGGCCCATAACGCAGAACAACACCCAGCATATGCTTACTCGTTAGCTGCTGATACGCCTGTTCAATATGATCAAGATCAACTTCGGCACAAATGAGCGGTTCGATTGAAATTCTTTTGTGCTCAATCATCTCTACAAACGCCTGCATGTTGCGGGTTTCTGTTTGTTGAACAGAGGACATACGCAGATCAATCTCTTTTTTATAAAATTCTTCTGCATTAAGATCAAGCCCCACATCGCCGACCACCACTACCCGCCCTTTACGACGCGTCATTGCAATCGCTTGGTTGATCAGTTCATTGCTTTTCGATGTGGCAGTAATGATTGTAGCGTCAACGCCATAATGCTCGGTAATGAGATTAATTTCTTCGATGACCCCTTCACCGTTCGCCCCAGTTGCCTGTCCCGAAGAATTGAGGGAAGGGGAGAACACGTGCTGCGCACCCAATTTGGTTGCCAATTCACATCGCTCCGGAATCAGATCGATCCCGATAACTGCGCATCCCGATGCATGCGCAAGTTGCACCGTGAGCTGCCCGAGCAGGCCTAAGCCGATCACGCAGACCCGTTCACCAAGCTCCACTTGTGCACGGCGAACACCCTGCAACGCACTTGCGCCTAGGGTGGTTATACTTGCAGCGCGCACATCTTCTTTTTTATTAATTTTAACAGTCAGATTTTCCGGAACACAAACCAAATCGGCATGATTAGCATATCCTGCGCCTGCACATGCGACGTAATCTCCGGTACGAAACCGACGCACCTTGCTGCCTACCGCAATCACTTGCCCAGAAACCGAGTAGCCAAGCGAATGGAAACTGCCTTGTAATGTTTCTCGAATGAGGGCCGCGGTGCCATCAACGCCGTGAGTTGAAACGGTCGCAAATACATTTTTAATTTTACTCGGAATATTGGCAAACATGCCTGCTTGCGCATTTTGAATAGTTGCAAGCTCGGTGCCTGAACTGATAAATGAATAATGCACGCACACAAGAACTGAATATTCATCGAGCCTGGGTTGTGAAACTTCTTTAACTACTACTGCGCCCTTTTGCAGGAAAACTTGTCTCATATTCCTTGCTCCTTTTGCCCATCTTGAGAGATGGGTACGATTTGCTCGTCGATCCAATAATCCATTCTATTTTTTTCCGGCATAGTTGTTGCCCATTCTTTCACTTCACGCACAAATGCGCTTTCTTGCAGCTGATCATAGCGTGATTGGATGAATGCAACGATCTTTTCAGCCGCATGGCCATCCCCATAAAGGTCATGGGTAAAATGGCTCCTTTTTTTGCGACTCTCTTCGAGTGCCCATTCGATGCCTTCTTTGATTTTTTCTGTTTGAGTACCCACCACTTGCGCTCGCCCGGCCAGCACGCCTTCCATACGTTCCGTTTTGTCGCGCAATACGAGCACCGGTTTGCCCAAGCTAACCGCTTCTTCTTGAATGCCCCCCGAATCGGTGAGCACAAAATCCGCTGCATCGAGGGCAAAGACCATGTCAGAATAATTGAGAGGCTCAGAAAGATAGATATTAGGCGAATCATAAAGGGCGATTTTTTGTATTGCTTCCACTACGGGCGAATGGGGAAAATAGGGGTAAATCCAGAGAATTTCTTGGTTTGTTTTTGCAACCTGCTTGATCGTTTGGAGCACTCGCTCAATGCCACCATCGAATGATTCGCGCCGATGAAGCGTGAGCGTAGCGATATACATATCGTGCTTTTGAGCATACTTGATTTGACTTTTGAGCTCTTCAGCAACCACAATGCTGCCGGTGATGATCTTTTCTTTAACGATATGAAGAGCATCAATCACTGTATTACCCGTGCAAAAAACCGAATCACGCCGCACTCCATGGGCCAAAATATTAGCTACTGCTGCCGGAGTAGGGGCAAAATGAAACTGAGCAACGACCCCAATCACGCGGCGATTCATCTCTTCGGGGAATGGATTGTGTACGTCATCCGTACGAAGGCCGGCCTCGACATGGCCAACCGGAATACCCAAATAAAATGCCGCTAATGAAGCGGCCATAGAAGTGGTGGTATCACCTTGCACAAGAACCAGAAGAGGGTTTAATTTACTGAATAATTCTTTTGTTTTTTCGAGCACCGATTGGGTTAGATAAAAGAGGTCGTGCCCTGGATACATGATCTCGAGGTCATAGTCTGGCACAATGCCAAAAAGATCGAATACTTCCTGAAGAATCTGGTCGCGCTGCATAGTTGATACCAAGATCGTCCGAATGCCTGCCCGCCTCAGGGCCAAATAGACCGGGGCCATCTTGATGCCCTCGGGGCGCGTGCCAATCACAATAATTACCGGAAATTCTGCTTGCATGGTGCTATCGCCTATCAATTTTTCACTAGTTACCACACCCCATTGAAAAGTTTTCGAATTACCATAACATACTAGCCAAAATTGTTAAGAGCCAGAATGAAAATTTCTTTTTTTTGATTGCTCTGCCAAGGCATACACCCCAAGACAAATTGCTTATCAAGCACAAATGGCTATAATAAAACACATGAAAAACACTTTTATTGTTCCCTTTGACACCTATAAAATCTATTTCGGACTATCCGTCGTATTATGCATGACCATTGCTCTCATGGCCTTGTTTATCTTTATTCCCACTGCAACGTATCTGTTCGGGCCTGAGCTGGTAATTCTGCTCCGCATCATTCTTGTTCTCCTCATTGCTATGCTTTCATTCGGCCTGGCATATGGCTTCTTTTGGGACCTTCGAAAACCAGCGGCCACTCTGAGCTCCGAGGGCATATCGATTCAACGCTTTGGGTTAATTCCATGGCATGCAATAGATGATTTCAACGTGTATGCGGTCCCCGGAACACCCATAGAAGCCTTGGGAATTCGTTTGAAAAATCCAAGTCGGATTGCCCTCCAAAGTACATTCGAAGGAAAATGTGTACTTTTCTGGGCAAGAATCTTTGGCCAGCACTACCAAATATCCCTTTCATGCCTGGCACTGCCAGAGGATGAGATAATCAGCTTTGCAAGGCAATTTATGCCATCAAAAAACTAAACCCCTTCCCCCTTTTCAAGTGCCCCGTAAAACATTCGTAAAAAGGCTAGGATTTCCTAGCCTTTTTTACCTACTATGGTACCTTAAATTCATATGGGGGTAATAATTAAAAAACGATTATTACTAAGGGACAATTTACATGCACGCCAGCGGATTTCGCTCCATGCTTTTTGGAGCCTTTTTGCTCACCAGCCACCTCAAAGCCGGCATTGAAGACCTCATCATCCTCGTCTCTCCCGATGGCAAAAAACAGGTCGTCCTGGCTGGGGACATTCATGATAGATTACCCGGTACCCAAACAGAACGATTAGCTGCAGCAATTGCAACGCTCCAAAAACAAAATCCTACGCCATTTCAGGTTGGTATCGAAATACCAGGAAACCCGTTCACAAATCCTCAATGTATTCTTGCTGAACTCGCACCAACTCTAAAAGCACTCAAAATCCCCGGGCTAGAAGTAAACGACTGCGAAATTCGGACTATTTCGGGTCTTGCCTTTTGGCTCTTTGGTAGAAAAAATCTCAACCAAGTTCGCCCGAATGCGATTTTAAAAATAGCGGGAAAGCAATGCATTGCGGGAAAAGTAACTTTTACTGACTTAAAAGCTGAATTTGAAGAACTTTATAATCCCTTGCCTCTTTTTGCGAAAGCACTCCCGAATCAAGAAAAAGAACTTTTTGATCATCAACTCTCCTGTGCAACCATTCAAATGGAAAGATTCCAAGCCGAAATTGAAGGATACACCCATCTATCAAATTCGATTCTTGCAACAGCAGTCAACTTAGCACGCTACCAAAATAAACGAATTAGTGTACTTAAACGGGAAAAGATAGCGCAAGCAGTTTTCGCCCCTTTTGCAACATTATTCAACCTCAACATCATTCGAAGCATATTAGACGCTAGGCATCGCAAGCAGCTCTATCTTGCCGGTATATTACACACAGCAGCAATCAAGGAGTTTCTTCTTGATGCCTGTTGGAAAATGCATCCAAATAAAGATGCTCATCAATCCTCTCAAGATCCCGAAGCAATTCACTTCGGTTCTCCACTGAACTATCTAAAAAGCACTGCCGAAGAATAAACTTCGGCAGTGCTTTTTTAGATTCTATCTCGTTTAAATTATCGAACCTGCTCTAATGCTGCATCACGCGCGTAGCGCAACTGCCGGCGAGCTGCAGACTTTACTTCTTTAGTTTCTTGGGTTTCTTCAATACGATCTTCAAGCGCTTCATACGCACAGTTAACGTCATCTTGAGTATATTGTGCAGGAAGATCTAAGAAGTCACTTGGCGTGATTGATCTATTTTCACCAATCAAACGTTCAACATCTCGAATATTTGCGCTTTTTAGGCGTTCGCCATAGGTATTAAGCAATTTAGCTTCCACTCGTGGGAAGAAATTGAGAAATGCCATTCCTGGAGTAATTTTTTCTTCTTGGGCAAACCCACCTTTTTGTTCTTGCATCAACTCAGCAACTGGTTCTAACTTGTAGCCACCATCTGCATGCCGAATTCTGAGTACAATATCCCGCCCACTCTTGCGATACATTGGCGCAAGCACATCGCGTGAAACATTATTCCATTTCTCAGTTCCAAAGGGCGCAAATGCAAAAAATTCTATCGCAGTTATTGGTCCGAGCACTTGCCGCGCACCTGAATTTAACGGCTGTGGCCGCTTCCAATCACCTTGCTCTAAAACATTCCACTTGAGTGTAATTGGCTCTCTTGTTCCGTTTTCTATGTACAACAGATCGCCAAACATTTCAAGACCTTCTTCATGGTCATACTCCATCGCCCTAGCACCACATGCCAAAACCAGCAATGACACCATCATCAACTTCATTTGCATTATCTTCATTTTCACTCCTTGTCCAGCATAGCTTTAAGCGACGCCTGGATCCTTATTTTAAAACATTAAACATTGATTCTCATCTACACAATTTCTATCTCTAAATTCGCTTTCCGACTTCTTTAGCAACCTATCTCATCGCACAATTAGAAACCACCGGTGTGGAATGAATGCACAAATGGTTTTGGATTTTTTAAGTAGTAAATGTAGGCATACGCTGCTTGCTGAGCATCTTCAATCTGGCGTTCGATTGCCCTCTTGACTATCGCCTCACCCTCATATCGAGAAAGCCGACTATATAAACCCTCAAGAGCATCTTCTATTTGAGTATTGGTATATTGAGCTGGAAGCCCTAAGAAATCACTCGGTGCCATTTGGGCTGAAAGTTTCATCTCATCCAGCAACTCTTCCATATCTTTAATAGTTGCTCTAGCCAATCTTTGGGCACCATAATGCGGTATCATTCTGGCCTTAACACGGGGAAACCAATTGAGAAACGCTATCCCACGTGAAATATTTTTTTGTTCGGCTATCCCCAAACATCCAGTCGATTGTAAGATCACCAACACAGTAAATAATTTAATTAGTCTTCTCATTGTTTTTTTCATCGCAACAACCTCCCTGTTTTATCTTGATTTTCCATCGGCAGATAAAATATGCCAAACATTTTGCTCTAGTTGCACACGAATCGCGTTACGAGATTCTTCATTACATGGATCAAGCAACGTGGCAATCTCCACAAATCTTTTTCGTTTAGCAATATCATATGCATTTTCACCATAGGTATTTCGTGCTGCCAGCATTGCATCGATGCGTTCCATCTGTTCATCGAGCAGCTCATCGAGCAATGGGCGCGTAATTAATTTGCGAACATCCTTTTGAGGAACAAGATTTTGCTGTTTCAACGCCAATTGGCCGGTAATTATTTGAGCTCTTAGGTGCAAAATTCGCTGGTGTGCACTGGGTGGTATTGCCGTTACAAGAACTTGCACAACCAATCCGTGCCGTTTGCTGACAGCATAAAGCAATGCTGTATATCCAAAAGGCCCTAATGCATTTATATCCGCACCTTGCGCAATAAGCATTTTGCACATTTGATAATCACCTTCAAGGGCGGCTTGCATAAGCGGAGTTCTCCGTTGTACACTTCGAAAATTTACATCCGCGCCTCGCTGCAAAAGCAAAACCGCTTTATCAACGCGCTGATCAATCACTGCAACAAGCAGGCGATTATTGAGATCCTTTTGCTGCTGATCGATATCGGCATGGATGCCTCCCGGGCTGATTGAATTCTGCACCGTAAACGGCACAGAGCCAGAAGATGAATATTTCATGGCATGCACATGCATGTTCGCACATGCAAGCATCAATAATGCTCCGATAAATTTTTCAAAATTATTCATCTTACATCTCCTTTAAAAACCTAATTTCACTCTATTATTCCTAGTTATAACATAGCACGCCACTATTTCTATTTGCAATAAATCATATAATTTCGCATCAAAATGAGGCCTCCGAACCTGGAAGCCGGGAAAAATCCAAAAGGTAATGAATACGATAATGATTTTGATGGAGATGTGTGGACGAAAAGCGAGACCGGGAGGGTGCGGGCGAGCTCATTGCCAACTTACAGGGTAGGAAAAGGCTTTACGCCAACTTAACAAGTACGGCCATCGAGGCCGCAGTCGCTGACGCTTGCGAAGCAGCGGAGGATGAGTGTGCGACGTCCCTTGCGTAGAGAGATGTAAAAAGAGAAACTTCTCTTTTTTGTCCTTTTTGATCAAATACTTTTTTGACATAAAAAAGATTTACCGTGCGGCCCGGCGGCCGGGAAAAAAAATAAGCACTCTGCAAGAGACCCCAATCAACATAAGCCGTGCCGGCCAGGCAAACTTCCAAGCTCCCAAAATACCTGCCATACTCATTAAAAAAAATTAATTCCAAACCCCGAAGGTAAAAAATCATGAACATACTTTATTGCCCCTGGCGAAGCAGCTACACCATTGACGTCACCCATTCCAAAAAAGAAACCACTCCTCCAGATGAATGCGTATTTTGCATCCAATTTAAAGAGAACAAAGATGAGCAGTACTTTATTTTACGCAGATTTGAATATCATGCCGTTATGTTTAATCGCTACCCCTATAACGCCGGGCACCTGCTGATTTTGCCTTTCAATCATGTTGCCAATTTGCATGAACTTTCAAAAGAGTCTCGCAGTGAACTGACCGAACTGATCATGCATAGCACCCAAATTCTCAAATCAGAACTCAATGCCCATGGGTTCAACGTTGGCCTTAATCTTGGCATCGCAGGGGGCGCTGGCATTCCATCTCATTTGCACTACCATGTTGTGCCGCGTTACATCGGCGATACCAACTTCTTACCCATTCTTGGTCAAACCAAGCAGATATCTTTTGATTTGGTGGAATTCTATAAAAAACTTAAAGCTGAATTTGAAAGTATAAAGCTTGATTAGTTTGCCACGTCCGTCTGCGCTAATCCGGGCCTTCCGGCTCGGCTAGCTACGCCGGACAAGCAGCACAGGCGCCTAGTTGCACACGGCGCATGCCGCTAGCAGCAACGTAGCAATCCCCAAAAATGGCAATTGTAACCGTTGGATCAGCGATGGCTCATATGAATTGCTCGTTGGTGAAATAAGTTTTCTGATTTCTCTATCAACCGCTGTTTCATGAGCTACTGGCGTAGTTTGCTGCGCACGTTGCTTGTATTCCTGAACGCTCATCTTGAGCAGCTCGAGTGCCACCGGCACGTCATCAACTGCCATATCAGGGAGAGATTTTGCAAACCGTTTTTCCACTTGCCTAAATGGTGCAAGGTCGTAGCGATGAATCACGTGATCGGTGCAAACGGTCAGCGTAGTATCATCATCATGCAGCTGCATCAGATTAAAATTTTCATGTTGAGGCTTTGGAAGTTCTAATAATTTTTCCGGCATGCCGTCAACCACGTAGGTAAATCGCACCTTGCCATCCACAAGCGCAATGATTTTTCGCCCGTCCGCCGTCATCGTAACCGATGGGAAAAAGGTTCCCGGTGTAAGCACAAGATGCCGAAGGCGCCCATTGGGTGACGCTGAAACCCCCTCAAAATCGGTACGCCTAGCGACCGATTCGAGTATCATGACGTCATTGCTACCCGAACAAAACTGAAAATGCATCGCTTCTTCTATGTATACGCGATACAGCTCTTGGGGCGCATCAAGCGCGCTGATATCATAAACCGTCAACTCCCCGTGAGTTAGCCCCGCGAGCCGATTACCCTCACGATTCAATGCAAGCATATACCCTGTGCCAAATGCAGTACGAGCAACAAAATCGTCCGTACTGTTTGGACGTTGATACACTTGAATTGGCGAGCTACAGCCCCCGGCACAAAAAAGCACAGAACCATCTCCATTTAATACAAGTGATTCGGCACGAAAACCGGATAACGGTATCGTTTGGATTTCACCGTGATCGGGCCTGAAAATTTCCAGCGTATCCAACTTATTTTTACTGCAGTGCGTCACAAATGCTAGATGCGATCCATCTGCGCTTAAGGCGTGGATTGGGGGAGTCATGCAATCGCAATGCTTTGGCACTGCGAATATTTGATTGCCGGTTTGCGCGTCGTAGACCGACAGTGTTAATTTTTCCGAGTGATGCGCAAGTAAACGCTTGCCATTCTGGCTCAAAGCAACAATAAATTCAATTGGCCGCAAAGATGCGACCTTGCTTTTCGGTGTAGGAATTTTATTCAAAATTTCAATGAAATTGATTTCGCGCCCGGCCAGCATCTCTTCTTTAATGGCAGTAGTCAGATCGGCGGGCAATGTGCCCCCTGGCACGGAAATCCCCTTTTCAATTATGCACTTGATCAACATATTCTTGTACTTGGGCACTTCATACACTTTTTTAGGCTCATCTGCCCCAGGCATCTCCATTCCCGAAAGTGACGCCCCGCATGCGATCGATGCGATAAGGCAACGTAGTAAATAATTCATAGCTTCCGGATCCTTATTTCGATTTTTTTTGGTATTATCACACAAGCCAGTTCTTTCAAATTGCTGCCCGTTTAAATTAGCAGTATTATAATCTCTATATTCTATACTCTCTCATGGTCAAAAAATCAAAGGTTGTTATGAAATCACCCGAAATACGCACTAAATTTTTTAATTTCTTCATCAAAAATAGCCACACACAAGTAGCTAGCTCATCACTTATCCCGGCACAGGACCCGACGCTCATTTTTGCCAATGCAGGTATGAACCAGTTCAAAGACGTATTTTTAGGCAAAGAAAAACGCAGCTATACCCGTGCCGTTTCCATTCAAAAATGCGTACGAGCCGGCGGCAAACATAACGATCTTGATAACGTTGGATTCACCAAACGGCATCTGACCTTCTTTGAAATGATGGGAAACTTCTCATTCGGCGACTATTTCAAAAAAGAAGCAATTCAATTCGCCTGGGATTTTATCACCAAAGAAATGAAATTACCAACCGATAATCTCTGGGCAAGCGTTTACACCACCGATGATGAATCATACGCTATTTGGCGTAATGAAATTGGCATCCCCGAAGCTCGCATTGTGCGTTTAGGCGAAGCGGAAAACTTTTGGTCAATGGGTGATCATGGCCCGTGCGGCCCCTGCACCGAAATTCATGTGGATCGTGGCCCGGCATTCGGGTGCAAAGAACTTGCAGATTGCGGACCTGCATGCAATTGCGACCGTTTCTTGGAAATTTGGAACCTGGTATTCATGCAATTTGATCGCCAAGCCGATGGATCGCTCAACGAACTTGCGCACAAAGGGGTGGACACCGGCATGGGGCTCGAGCGGCTCGCAGTGGTAGCACAAAATGTGGATTCGGTGTATCAAACGGATACTTTCAAAAATATTATCAGCAAAATCGAGGAGCTCACCGGCCTTTCCTATGCATCGCAAGATGCAATGAAGCAAGCAGCATTCCACGTGCTCGCCGATCACATCCGTTCATCATCGCTCATCATTGCCGATGGCGGCGCTCCATCGAATGAAGGTCGCGGCTACGTTTTGCGCAAAATTATTCGCCGTGCAGCATTGTTTGCACAAAAATTAACCGATAAAAACATCTTCCCGGAACTCAGCGCGGTGGTAGTGGCCGACATGGGCGAATACTACCCATCCCTCGTGCAAAACCAAAAATTGATCCACAAGGTGCTGGAAAGCGAAATTGAAAAGTTTGCAACGAATCTGGTTCGCGGGACGGTGATACTCGAAAAGCACATCGCTGAAAATTCTAAATCTAAAAAGATCTCCGGCGATCAGGCATTTAAACTCTATGACACCTACGGTTTCCCGATCGAACTCATCATTCTCATGGCGGGTGAAAAAGATTTCACCGTTGATACCGATGGATTTGAACAAGAAATGCTCAAGCAAAAAGAACAATCGGGTAAAAAAGTTGAAGATCCACTTGATCATTTGGAATTGCCAGATTCAATCAAAACTGAGTTCACCGGATACCAAGAATTGGAAACGAAATCTGAAATCATTGCACTCATCCAAGGCAATAAAGTTGTGCAATCAGTTGCCGCCGGGTCAGATTGCTGGATCATCACCAAAAAATCACCCTACTTCATCGTGGGTGGTGGCCAGGTGCCTGATGCCGGATCGATCAACATCAAGGGGACACGTGTTCCGCTCAAGGTTGTTCGCTTTATCAATGGGCGCATTGCAGCACTCATCACCACGCCAATCGCACTAGCTGTGGGCTACACGGTGACCGAGTTTGTAGATAAAACATGGCGAACCAACGCAATGAAGAATCACACGGCAACGCACATGCTCCAATCAGCATTGATCCAACTGCTCGGACCAACGATTAAACAAGCGGGCTCACTCGTGCATCCCGATTACCTGCGGTTCGATTTCACCTACCCGGAAAACTTATCCGCCGAACAGATCACCCAGGTGGAAAACATCGTGAACCAAAAGATCATGGAAGATATCCAACTCACGATCAAGACAACCACCCTCAAAGATGCACAGGCGCATGGCGCACTTGCATTCTTTGGCGATAAATACAATCCAGAAGAAGTCCGCATGGTCAAAATCAGCGATTTCTCAACCGAACTTTGCGGTGGAACGCACGTACCGGCTACCGGCGTGATCGGTGCGTTCAAGATTTTGGAAGTTACTGCCCTATCGGCCGGCTATCGACGCATTGTTGCCGTCACCGGGCCACGCGCATTGGAGCTGTTCCAAGAATGCTACAACACGGTCAAAACATTGAGCCAAGAATTTAAAGTAAAACGTGAAGAAGTTCTGGAAAGCGTCATTAAACAACGCGATCAACTCAAGATTACGCAAAACGAAACGCGTTTGCTCAAAAAAGAATTCTGGCGCACTCAGCTGCCACAATGGGCGACACAAGCTGAAACGGTCAATTCCATGCCTGCACTGGTACTCGCACTCAAGGATTATGGCGCTGATGAACTGAAGGAAATAGCAAATTCGTTGCAACAAAAGCAGCCCGGATTTTATTTTGTGATCAGTGCGACTGATGACAAGAGTAACTTTGTTATCACCCTCGATCCTAAGTTCGCAAGTAGCCTAGATTTGAAAAATTTCGGGTCATGGTTGAAAGATACCCTTGGACTTCGAGGCGGAGTTTCTCAAAATTAAATCAAGGGCGGGGGGGGCAAATTTGACGCCAATTTGAAAGACGTGATTTTGGAGTGGCTGAAAGCAAATACGAAATAAATAATGCGCCCCGGGCTTCCGGGGCGTTGCTTTTAGCTAAAGTTTTTTCTTGTTTGAGTGAGGAGTGATTGCCACAATTGTTATTTGATTTTTGCTGGGCCATAATACCAGAAAATTCGATATGCACCTGGCGTATTTTGTTGACCATATGCTTCGAACACCTTTTCGCCGTTAAGACCTCTTAAACCAGAAAACTCATGCGTATTAAGTGATGGATGTCGTAAATTTTGTTCCATTAAAGCTAGTGTTTTTCGTACAGCTTTTAAAGTTTTCGCCTTAGACGGATCCGCTTCAAGAATATCCAAGCCGGCAGAAGCCTCTGATGCAAATAAAATCTTTATTAGATTAGTCTTCTAAATATTTCTTAAAAGATCCGCGATCTACCAATTTTGTATCCTTAAGACCCCTTTTTTACTTCTTCTAGAATCCCGCGATTTTCCGGCTCAAATAACCAACGCTCTTCTTCTGGAATCTCTCGTACGGGTTTGAGAATAATCGTACCATCTTCAATCTCATACCCTCGATAAAGTTCCGGTGTATTTTTTGATAATTTAGTTAGGCATACCCGATTTCGAGAATCTACTTTGATGAATTGTTCTTTTTTCATATTTTTCTCCTGGTTTTATATTTATCCTACTATCAACACACGCTATTTGTGGGTTATGTGTTAACTGTGTCAAATGGGTTTTGTGCCAAAAGCACTATCCTGCGCTGCAAACTCATCCCAAAACCCCTGCCCGCCAACGCAAAAACACCCCGGAGTTGCCGGGGCGCTGCTTTTATTCAAAACTTAATGATCGTTACTTCGTTGCCTTTTCCTAGATTTTATTTTACTTCTTCTTTACCTTTTTCATCTTCCTCTTCACGCGCCTTTGCACTTTCTTTAGCCGCCTTCATGAAACCACCAACTTTTTTGTTACCATTCTTCTTGAGGAATGTATCTAGTTTCTTAATTTCAGTACGAGATTTTTTTATTTCTTGCTTGAGCGCCTTAACCTTGTCTTTATCCGATTTTGGCGAAGCCTTCAATGCAGACTCCAAATTTATGCGCTTTATTTCAAGCATTCTTTTCTCTGCTGCCAACACAAACACCTCAGTTGCAACATCTACCTTTTGCTCAAAAGGCGCTGGTTGCTCTTGGATGGATTCCATCCCCATCGCCGGCGAACACAATAACGCAATCAATAATATTCTTTTCACATGTATCCTTTTGTTTTTAATGAGCCGAACGATACGACTCTCGTTTTTTTTGAGATTTTAAAAAAATAAGCTCTAGCTCTAAATCAACTGCTTTTTTTTCAAGTTCCAACAGTTTAATCTTGTACTGGAGCTCGGCCAACTGTTCTGCGGTGGCACCGCCTCCTGCCTCGCCATGATCTTCAACGCAGGCGGGAACAAGTTTATTCACTGCCTTTTTACCTTCACCACTTTGCATAGCCATTAATGCCGGAAAAGCTAACAAAACAAATAAAAATAATTTTCGCATCAAAATCCCTCTTTAAAGTGCCCCTATTTTTCTCGGGGTGAAATTCCATCATCCAACATAATATCAACCAACCAATTGCGTTGTTCTTGAGCAAATTGAAGCGTCTGCGTTTCAAGTTCATCAACTTCCGGCTGCAACTTGGCAATCAAATCTTGATTATCCGAATGCCTTGCCAATCGCAAAAATTCTCGCTTTTTCATTAATGCATCACTGCATACTCTACTACGCACATTAAACACAACCATCTTAAAATCATCCTGATCTTCTTCACCTGAAATAGGTTGCCGTTTAACGCAACGCGGTGGCAAAATCAATATCTTTTCTCGTTGAAGGCCAGAGATCTTCGAAGATGAAAGGCGCTTACGAAAAGGAGAAGTCCCAGGCCGCGGACTTGGGCTTTTAGGGCGATCAAGTTTTGGGCTAGAGAGAGTTCTTTCAAGCGAGTCTTTGCGGACTTTGAGCAAATTAGTTAAAGATAAGCGCCGCGGAGACGATAAAGATGCAACTCTTGGACTAGAAACGGGTGTTTTGATCGGGCTTCGCGGGCCGTTTGCCAGCTCTTTATCTCGCGGCGAGAGCGATAAATTAAGCAGCTCCTGATCAAACTCTTGGCTGTCCTGCCTGTCCCGAGCTTGATTGAGGGGATTTGAATTGAGGGATTCCATTGCCATGATGGTTGGCGCACTCATTAACGCAATTAACGAAAAATAAATAAACATAATC
>Ga0163144_10010632_pt1 | contig 19590 bp, 19 predicted proteins | sample OliLak19BULKMAT1_FD_123175 | JGI IMG/M metagenome (GOLD analysis project Ga0163144, IMG submission 123175) | Freshwater microbial mat bacterial communities from Lake Vanda, McMurdo Dry Valleys, Antarctica - Oligotrophic Lake LV.19.BULKMAT1 | ecosystem: Environmental > Aquatic > Freshwater >... | reverse complement strand
GGCAACGACCAGGAAGTCGGCACCACTCGCGTTGATTCTCTCGATTTGTGCCGGCTGGCTCATGGCGTCGATCGAGCCGAACCCAGGCGACTCGCCGCCGACACACTCAAGCAAGCCCGCCCGTTCGTTGATCTTTGTGCACGCCGATTCAGCCGCACCGGGCGGTCCGCCAAAGAAGTAGACCTTGACGGTTCGACCGCTTTGCGGACGCGGTGCGACGCGGAGGCGTTCGAACAGGTCGGCGCCTGAGACGCGTTCCTTGATCGGCACGCCCATCAAGCGCGCGATCCAGACGATGGGCATACCATCTGCGACACACAAGTCACTTCGCAAGGCTGTCTGTCGAAACGCTGCATCGCGGAGCGCACTGACAACGAAGTTCAAGTTGGCGGTCGTGAGGAAACAGGAAGTTCGCCGGTCGACACTGCGGCGCAGAAGTTTCAGGGTCTCATCAACGCCGAGCGCGTCGAACGCGAAGCCGAGCACTGCATACACCTGGCGTCCTAGGTCAAGGCGCCCTCGCCCGTTGTTGCCGTGGACGATGAGGGTGTCGGCTGGCGTACTTGCAGCAGCAGTGTCGGATGGCAGCATCAATCGCTACTCACCGTCACGCTTCGCGCGTACCCAGGCTGTTTTGCGGCGCAACACGAACCCGACGTAGATAGACAGCTTGGACAGCACATACCAAGGTACGGAGAAAAACTCCCAAAGCGATACGATGTCGCTGGCAAAGCGTGCCCGGGCAATCGCCACAGAGAACGCGAGTAGGCCCAAGGTCGCGGCGCTGACAATAGGCAGCAGCCACTCGCCCAGCAGCAATCCAGAGACCACGACGTTCAGGATTCCCATGCCCACCACCAACAACGTCAGCAGTGCCAACGGCGGCACCATCAAGTCCAGCGCCATGGCGCACAATACCCAGCGCCGATGTTGAATGCTGGCCTTCAGTAGCCGTGGCACCGCGGTGAGGAGCAGGCTCATGTGGCCCTGTTCCCAGCGTGTTCGCTGGGCGTGTGCAGCGGCGACAGTGTTCGGGAATCGGCTGGTCACTCGCGCAGCGGGCGTGAAGCGTGCAGCATTACCGCGTATAGCGAGGTCGACGCCGAGCTGCATGTCCTCGGCTAAGTTGCCTGTCGCCAACGACGATTCCTTGATCAAGCCCCAGGGAAATGCCATGCCGGTTCCCATCAGCTGGCAGGGTCCGCCCCAGCGTTGCCAGCCAAGGGGCCGAACGTGATTGCGGACCCGCCAGGCGAACTCCGCCATGCGCTGGCCCAGGCTCTCGCCCGCTGCCCGCATCAGGTTGAGCGCCTGAGCGGGCTGATTGAAGGCGGCACACTCGGCAGCAAGTGCGTCGATCGTGCCCGGATGTGCAAGGCAGTCGGCGTCGATAACCACCAGGACCTGAGGTGGGTCACGCGACAAGTGTTGAACGCCAAAATCGAGCGCATAGCCTTTTCCGCGCAAATCAGAATCGGTACGCTCCACTACTTCCGCACCTTCATCGAGCGCTACCTTCGCAGTGCTGTCGCTGCAGTTGTCGGCAACGACAACAAGGCGGTCGCTTGGCCTGAGTTGCAAACGCAGCGCACGCAGTGTCGCGGCAATGCCAGCTTCCTCGTTGTGGGCAGGCACGAGCACGGCTGTTCGCTGGCGCACCGAAGCATTCGGCGACGCCGCGTGCATACGCGCCCGGGCACTCAGGACCTGGATCGCAAACACCACCGTCGGCGCGACCAACAGCAGGGTCACCAGGAACTGCGCGACCAGCACCAGGCTCATTGCGTGGGCTCGTTGTGAATCGCCGACCGAGAGAACAGGGCCGCCAGTTTCTTGGCCTCTGTATCGACGCTGTGCCTGCTCAAGGCCCGCTCGTGCGCTGCGGCGCCCATGCTTGCGAGCAAGGCAGGCGGTGCGGACAAGCACTTCCTCAATGCCGCAGTGAGCGCGTCATGATCGCCGGCCGGCACCAACCAACCGTTGACGCCGTCAATGACCAACTCCGGGATGCCCGCAACATAGGTTGAGATGACGGGCCGACCCAGCGCCATCGCCTCCATCAAGACAACTGGCAGGCCCTCGGCAAAACTGGGCAGCACCAAGGCGCGCGCAGCCAGGATTTCCTCCCGCACCCGGTCGCCACTGAGCCAGCCTGTGATGTGCACGTGGGGCTGCAACTCGAGGCGAACAATGTCCTGTTCAAGCGCCTCACGCATCTCCCCATCACCTGCCAGCACAAGTTCAACCGGTACCTGCCTGTCAATTAGTTCCCGAACTGCCTTGAGCAAGAGCATCTGACCCTTTTGCTCGCAGAGCCTTCCGACGCACACGATACGTGCGACGTTGGCGGGTCGTCTGTCAATTCGTGCATGCAGGCTCGGGTCAATGCCGCAATGGATGGTGTGTACCTTTGGCCACTGGGACGGATCGATCCACCGGAAGATCTGACTGCGACCGTAGGAACTGATCGCGACGACAAAGGCGCAAGCTGCAACCTTCTCGCGCAGCTTGAGGAATTCCGGCTTGTCGAACTCTTCGGGGCCATGAACGGTGAAGCTGTACTGCGGCCCGCCCAAGGTGCGAGCCAGCAGCGCGACAGCGGCCGGATTTGTCCCGAAATGGGCGTGCAGGTGCGTTGTATTCCTGTCACGCATCCAATTGACCAGAATGCAGGCCTCGACCAAATAGACGAAGTGCAGAAGCAAAGGGCGATCCGCTCGCCAGCCGAGCCGGCAGGCCAGTACGGTCGCGGCAAGTAGCTTGCGCGGCGAGCGCACCAGCAGCGCTCCCGCAGCACCGAGCAGCGGGCCCAGGCCACCCTGCAGCAAGTAGGCAGTCATGGCTCTCTCTTGGGCGTCTTGGGCGTCGGGAACCGGGTCTGCCCAACCCCTCAGTGCATAGCGATCGACGACGACGCCTGCTCGCTCGAGGGCCAGAATCTCCCGTCGAATGAAAGTGTGACTGACTTTCGGGTATTGATTGATCAGGTATGCGATTCGCTGGCCGTTGACACTGTCACCGGTGGGACTCGGTCGTGGCAAGCCTGCCGGCACTTGCTGCGGCTCAGCTGCGGCGTCACTGCCCGCACTACGCGTCGCTTCCACCGGTTGCAAAGGCTACTTGCGCAGGAGGCGCGCAACTCGCCGAGGCACTCGGCGCAAGCGATTGATGCCCCGAAACAAGACTGGCGGTAGCCAGTCGCGCAGGTACTCTTCGGTCTTGAAACGGCGCGCTTCGGCCTTGACTGATGCGGGATCCTCCGGGCGCGCCTGGTACAGCGTGGAGAGGTTGGGTACTTCGTTGAAGATATGTTTCGAGGCCGTGTAGTAGTACAAGGCAATCGATCGTCGCGCGATGCCGTCGGGCGTCATCAGTTCGTCTGGATGTCCATGCCACGTGTCTGCGTCGGTGCTGAAAACGACGCAGCGATTCCAGATCGGTGCGACGCGCGCCCGGCAGCTGGTCATACCTTTGTCCCAGAGCTCGAGGTGGCCCTTCCAGTCATCGGACCAAGTCTCGTTCAGGTAGATCAGCAAGTTGACGCGGCGCTGCAGGTTGAGCTGATCATTGATCCTGAAATCGGCATGGATGCCGAGTTTTCCGCCACGGGTGGTCTCATGAAAACCGCCGCCGTTGAAGTACGGGTCCGGGAGCAGGGCCTTGATGCCTGTCAGGCCCTCGACGAAACCCAGCATCGGCTTGGAGTTCATGAAGTGGAAGAACTCACGGACGAAGCCGTCGCACTCTTCCGGCATAACCTGCCGCTTGTGCTGCCCGCCGTAGCCGATGTCGAAAACAACGTCGTTCGCCAGTCTCTTCTGCGGGAAGTGGGCGAGGATCTTGTGAATCAGAGGCTCCGGGAGGATGCCGTCAATCACGATGTGCGGGAACGGGTCAGCAGCCTGGTAATCCTCCGCCAGCAAGGCCCCGAGCGCGCGCGCCTCTCCTGCATCTGCGCTGAGGCCATCGACCATGTCGATCGCCAGGGTCGCTTCATGCGTACTCATTGTCTCGATCCTCGGGGCATCTTGGTAGTTTTCCGAACCGACACCGGCAAGTGCGGACTGCCGCATTGTCCCAGCGGATGCGGCAATTGCGAAATACCGCCATCCCCCGAGAAGCAAGGCTTCAAAAGCAGCGTGTCATGCGTCACAATTTGCGTCAATCTGGTATCGCCACTCTTGCAGGAGGCGCCTCGATGTTTGGTCAACAACCCCCGAAGCCCGCACGCCAAGTCGGCTCTATCGATTTCGAGCTGACTGATTTCGAAGACGCGCGCCATGTGCTGGATGATCTGCCGGCCGGCCTGGCCGAAGCCAAGCACCTTCAGCCCGGCTACTGGAGCGATCAGCGGCGCAAGACGGTGGCCACCGACCGGGCCTTGGCCGGCGCAGCGATGGACTGGGTGATGCAGCTGCCCGCCGCGCTGCGCCCCCATGCGACTTGCGAGCAGTTTCCCCGCGTCGTCAACGCCATTGCAGCAGCCTGGCCCGATACGGCGTTCAGCCTTCAGGTGCTCGATCACATGATCAACGACTACCGCGGCGGGCGCCGCGGTTTCCCGGCGCTGGTGCGAAGCGAACTGGCGGCCTTGCACGCCCATCAGCGCGCGCGCTCAGGCGGCTGAGAAGCCGTTCGGGTTGCGCTGCTGCCAGCGCCAACTGTCGGCACACATGGCTTGCAGGCCGCGCTGAGCACGCCAGCCCAGCAACTGGCTTGCGCGCCGCGGGTCGGCGTAACAGGCCGCCACGTCGCCCGGCCTTCGCGCCACCAGGTCGAAGGGCACCGCTCGGCCGCTGGCTTGTTGGTAGGCCTTGACGACGTCGAGCACGCTGTGGCCCACACCCGTGCCCAGGTTCACCGTGAACGAACCGGGGGCCTCGAACAGTCGGCGGAGTGCCGCCACATGGCCTTCGGCCAGGTCCATCACGTGGATGTAATCGCGCACGCCGGTACCGTCGGGCGTCGGGTAGTCGTGGCCGTAGACCTGCAGCCGGGGACGACGGCCGACGGCCACTTGGGCCACATAGGGCATCAGGTTGTTCGGTACGCCGCGCGGGTCTTCGCCGATGCTGCCGCTCTCGTGCGCGCCCACCGGGTTGAAGTAGCGCAGGCAGGCCGTTTGCCAGCCGGGTTCGGCCGCGCCGAGGTCGCGCAGGATCTGCTCGGCCATCAGCTTGGTCTGGCCGTAGGGGTTGGTGGCTGCCAGCGGGGCGTCTTCGTCGATCGGCAGACGCTCCGGCTGGCCATAGACCGTGGCGCTGCTGCTGAAGACGAAGCGCTCGGTGCCTTGGCGGCGCATCGCTTCGCAAACCGTCAACAGTCCGCCGAGGTTGTTGGCGTAGTAGGCCAGCGGCTGTTGGGTGGATTCGCCAACCGCCTTGGAGGCGGCGAAGTGCACCGTGGCATCGATGCGGTGGCGCGCCAACAGCGCCTTCATGGCGGCTGGGTCGCAAACGTCGGCGTGCTCGAAGCGCGGGGCCGCTCCCATCAGGGCCTGCAGGCGGGTCAGGACGTCTGGCGAACTGTTGCTGAAGTTGTCGATGCCAAGCACATCGAACCCGGCCCGTATCAAGGCCAGCCAGGTGTGCGAGCCGATATAACCCGTCGCGCCCGTCAACAGAACGGTCGCCATCTCAGGCCGCCTGCTGCGGGCTTGGCGCGTGGGTCACGTCAATCCAGCGTGAACTGGCCGAAGCAGCCGACGCGGTCGCTGTCGTAGCCCGTCGAGCCCGCGCCGCTGGAGGAACGCGAATCGCGGCTGGCATTGCAGCCCAGCGACAAGGTGCGCATGGCCGCCCAGGTGGCGCCGAAGGAAACGGTCGTGGTGTTGTCGTTGCCGCTGATGCCCGTGAAGCCGTCCACCAGGTTGCGGCGCACGTAGCCCACGCCACCCGTGAGGTTGATCTTGCCGGTCAGCTCGTAGCCCGCGCGGACTGAAAACGAATTGGTGACCTGGCTGAAGTCGCTGGCGGACACGGTGGTGCCCGGTGCCAGGCGCAGGAACCCGGCTTCCTGGCCGGTGTCACGCGACAGGCTGGTCGTCAGGCTGAGCAAACCCGTGGGCCGCCAAGCCCAGACCACCGAGCCCGTCACGCCGCTGAAGTCAGCCGCGGTGGCTTGGTCGTATTCGGTCTTGCCGACGGCGACACGGGCGTTGATGGTACTGGCGCCTGTCGGCACCCAGGTGGCGGTGGCATACACATCCTGGCGGTCGCTGCGGTCGGCCGTGGTTTGGCCGACGGCCGGCGCCAGATACTTGGTGCGTTGTGCGCTCACGCCGGCGCCCAGGGTCAGGATGCCGCTGGGGCGGTAGGTCAGGCCCAGGTTGCCGCTGTCCTGCTTGTACTCCCTGGACGCGAACTCGGGCGCCGTGAACGACACCCGGCGCTGGCCGATGCCAGCGTCAAAGGCGAGTTGTGTGTCGGCGCCGAGCCGCACGCGGGCATTGAAGTCCTGGTTGCGCTCCAGGTTCGACACCGAGATCGGCACGATCCCGCCGACGTTGAAGTCGGCCTGGCGCCGGCTGGCGTTCAGGGTCACGCTGCCCGACAAGCGCTCGATCGTCGACCAGTCGAGGCCCGCACCGAGGTCATAGCCATTGTTGTCGCGGGCACTCAGATCGCTGTAGCGCTGGTGATTCAAGGCCGCGTTGGCATAGGCGCGCTGCCGGCCGAAGGGCAGGTTCAGGCCGCCGCGCAGCGTGGTCGTGGAAACCGTGTCGCTGGTCTCGGCCCCCGAGGCGCTGCCGAGCACATTCGATTCGTGCGTGAAATCCTGTGTCAGCCCGACGTACCAAGGGCGGCTGCTCGACTGGGCCAGTGCCGTACCACTCAGGGCAAGGCCGGCGGCCACAGCGAGCAGGGTCTGGCGAGTGTGGTTCATGGTGTGCTCCGTTGACTATGGGGTGTTCAGTAGGCGTTGCGATCGGCGAAGACCACTCTGATGGTGCGCACGATGATCTGCAGGTCCAGGCCCAGCGACCAGTTGCGCAAGTACTCCAGATCGTATTCCACCCGGGCCTTCATCTTGTCGACCGTCTCGGTTTCGCCACGCAGGCCGTTCACCTGGGCCCAGCCGGTGATCCCCGGCTTGACCTTGTGCCGCACCATGTAGGCCTTGATCAGCTCGCGGTACATCTCGTTGTGAGCCACGGCGTGCGGGCGCGGCCCGACCACGCTCATGCGCCCCTGCAATACGTTGAAGAACTGCGGCAACTCGTCGAGCGAGGTGCGGCGCAGGAAGGCGCCGAAGGGCGTGATCCGCGGGTCGTCCTTGGTCGCCTGCTCGACCACCGAGCCATTGTCCTGGGTGGTCATCGAGCGGAACTTGTAGACCGTGATTTCCCCGCCGTCCAGGCCGTTGCGGCGCTGCTTGAAGATGGCTGGCCCGGGTGAGCTCAGCTTGACGCCGATGGCAATCGCCAGCAGCAATGGCGAGATCAGCACCAGGATGATCGAGGCCAGCACGACGTCGGACACCCGCTTGACCAATTCATTGGTGCCCGTGAAGGGGGTTTCGCAGATGCCGACCACCGGCACGCCGTTCAAGTCTTGCAGGCGGCCCTGGATGATGCTGATGCCGAAGACGTCGGGCACGAAGAAGATCGACGCGGTCGTGCCCTGGACGTTCTCCAGCAGTTCCAGGATGCGAGGCTGCGAGCCCAGCGGGAGGGTGATGTAGACCTCCTTGATGCCGTGGGCGCGCACATAGGGTGCGACGTCCTTCAGCAGCCCAAGCATCTTGCCGCTGGCGTCGGTGTCGATGCGTTCGTCGGCGCGGTCGTCGAACCAGCCGATGAAATCCCGGCCCTCCTCGCGGCTGCCCTGCAACGCGCGGGCCACCTTCACGCCCAAGGGGCCGGCACCGACGACGATGGCCGAGTTGCGCAACTCGGGCCGTGCGGCGCGGCTGCGCAGCACGCTGCGGCCCAGGCCCATGGCCAGCCATTGCAGCAAGGGCGTCGCCACGGCCCAGGTCAGCAACACCCGGTTGTCGAAGTAATGCAGGCTGTTGGTGGCGTAGCCACACAACGCCAGAATGCCCAGCAGTGACAGCCACGAGGTGACGATGTCGGTGCCGGCGTTGAGCAGCTTGTCCTTGAATCGGTTGCGGCCTGGGAACGTCAGCGCAAACACCAGCAGGCAAACCGTCAGGTCGGAGCGCAACACGGGCTCGCCGAAGGCCACCGTCACCAGCAGGAACACCATCACCGACAGCGACGGCTCGAGAAACGCCGCCACCAGCGACGTCACCGATTGCGGCGCGCTGAAGAAGGTGCGGGTGTAGCTGCGTTCTTCGAACATGGAAGGCGGTGGGGGCGACCGGGGAGGAATGCAGGCGGACGGACAGGTCCGGCCGACGGGCCGCAGACCCGGTTTCGAGCTCGCCCGCATTCTCGCGCATGACCCCACGCGGGCTTGCCCCGCGCTCATGGGGCCTCTCAGCGTCGCTGCCTACAATCCGTGCAAATGTTGCAAACCGCCCGTTCTTCCGTCCTCCCCGCAGCTATCCAGCGCCTGACCTTGCTGGTCAATCACCTGCTGGCGGCCGAGCCTGCCGCCATGCAGCGCTTGCAGCCGCACAGCGGCAAGTGCCTGCGGGTGACCTTGACCGATTGGCCCTCCCTGCTGCCCGTGCCGCCGGTGCTGGCGTTTCGCGTCACGCCGGCCGGCTTGCTGGAGAGCAGCGACGAGGCGGAGGTCGCCGGGGAGGCCGACTTGCAACTGCGCATCGCTGCGGCCAACCCGGCGATGTTGATGCTGCGCCTGGCCGCGGGGGAACGGCCCGCCGTGGAGGTGCAGGGCGACGCCCAACTCGCCGCCGACGTCAACTGGCTGGCTGAAAACCTGCGCTGGGACCTCGAAGGCGATCTGGCGCGTGTCGTCGGGCCGCTGCCGGCGCGCCAACTGGCGGCACTGGGATCGGCGCTGGCCGGCGGCTTGCGCCGCTGGGTCCAGCCGGCGTCCAAGCCATGAGCCAGCTGGCGCGGCTGCTTTTCATCGCTTTCACGCTGCTGCGCTTCGGGGTCGACGACATCGCGCTGTCGGGCGTGCGCCAGCGCTGGGTGCGGGCGCTGGCCCGTTTGTCGATGGTCGGCCGCCGCTTCGATGAACCGCGTGGCGTGCGCCTGCGCCGTGCGCTGGAGCGCCTGGGGCCCATCTTCGTCAAGTTCGGGCAGGTGCTGTCGACCCGCCGCGACCTGTTGCCGCTGGACGTGGCTGACGAGCTCGCCCGGTTGCAGGACCGCGTGCCGCCGTTCCCGGGCGCAGAGTCGGTCCGGCTGATCGAGCAGGCCTTCGGGCGGCCGATCAGTGAGGTGTTTGCGACCTTCGAGGCTGAACCGGTGGCCAGCGCCTCGATTGCACAGGTGCACTTTGCGACCCTGCACGGCGGGCGCGAGGTGGCGGTGAAGGTGCTGCGACCCGGCATGCTCGCCGCGATCGAGAGCGATCTGGCCCTGCTAAGCCGGCTGGCGGGTTGGGTCGAGCGCGCCAGCGTCGACGGCAAGCGCCTCAAGCCGCGCGAAGTGGTGGCCGAGTTCGATGTTCACCTGCACGACGAGCTCGACCTGGTGCGTGAAGCGGCCAATGCAGCGCAGGTACGGCGCAACATGGCCGGCCTGGCCCTGGTGGATGTGCCCGAGATGGTCTGGGACCTGTGCGCGGCCAACGTCATGGTCATGCAGCGCATGCACGGCGTGCCGATCAGCCAGATCGAGCGCCTGCGCGGCGCCGGCGTCGACTTGAAGAAACTGGCCCGCGACGGTGTCACGATTTTCTTCACCCAGGTGTTCCGCAACGGCTTCTTCCATGCCGACATGCACCCCGGCAACATCCAGGTCAGCCTGGAGCCCGCCACCTTCGGCCGCTACATCGCGCTGGACTTCGGCATCGTCGGCACACTCACCGACAACGACCGGGACTACCTGGCGCAGAACTTCACGGCCTTCTTCCGGCGCGACTACAAGCGCGTGGCCGAGCTGCATGTCGAGAGCGGCTGGGTGCCCGCGGGTACCCGCCTCGACTCCCTCGAGAGCGCGATCCGCACCGTCTGCGAGCCGCTGTTCGACCGCCCGCTCAAGGAGATCTCGCTCGGCCAGGTGTTGTTGCGCCTGTTCCAGACCTCGCGCCGTTTCAACGTCGAGATTCAGCCGCAACTCGTGTTGCTGCAGAAAACCCTGCTCAATGTCGAAGGCCTGGGCCGGCAGCTCGATCCCGACCTGGACCTGTGGAGTACGGCCAAGCCCTTCCTGGAGCGCTGGATGGACGAGCAGATCGGCTGGGCCGGCCTGGTCGAGCGCCTGAAGGACGAGGCGCCGCGCTATGCGCAGTTGTTGCCCGAGTTGCCGCGTCTGTTGCATGCGGCCCTGCAACCGCGAACCGAGTCGCCGGCCATGCTGGCCCTGCTGCAGGAGCAACAGCGCACCAACCGGATGCTGCGCGCGGCCCTGTGGGTCGGATTCGGGTTTGCCGCCGGGCTACTGGTGGCACAGCTGTTGCTCCGGTACGCGCCGATGTGGCGCTGACAGCCGAGGCTTTCAGGCCCTAAACTGCCGACCAATTTTCGACCCCAACCCTTGCCGCCGCGGAGCTTGATGTGCTGATCACCTTTGTCGCCGCCTACTTGATGGTCACCATCGCGATCGGCCTGCTGGCCGCGCGCCGGGTGCATGGTGCCAAGGATTTTCTGGTGGCTGGGCGATCGCTCCCCTTGTACATGAACGTGGCCACCGTGTTCGCCACCTGGTTCGGTGCCGAGACGGTGTTGTCGGTTTCGGCCACTTTCGCCAAGGACGGGCTGCACGGCATTCCCGGCGACCCGTTCGGCGCCTCGGTTTGCCTGGTGATCGCGGCCCTGCTGTTCGCCAAGCTGTTCTATCGCATGAACTTGCTGACCATCGGCGACTTCTACAAGCAACGCTACGGCAAGGGCGTCGAGGTCCTGACCAGCGTGGCGATTGTGCTCAGCTACCTGGGTTGGACCTCGGCGCAGATGACGGCTCTGGGGCTGGTGATCGCCACGCTGTCGGGCGGCGCGGTCGATCTCAATACGGCCATCATGCTCGGCGCGGCGGTGGTGGTGGTCTACACCATCTTCGGGGGCATGTGGTCGGTGGCCTTCACCGACCTGTTCCAGACGGTCGTCATCCTGGTCGGCCTGAGCCTGGTGGCCTGGCTGGTCGGTGATCTGGCCGGAGGGGCGGGCAAGGTCATCTCGCAGGCCGTGACCGAAGGCAAGCTCGTCATGTTCCCGGCGGACATGAACGCGGCCGCGTGGTGGGCCATGGCGGGGGCGTTTTTCGCATTCGCCTTCGGTTCGGTGCCGCAGCAGGACGTTTTCCAGCGCATGACCAGCGCCAAGGACGAGAAGACGGCCGTGCGCGGTACCCTGATCGGCGCGTTGATCTACTTCTGCTTCGCCTTCGTGCCGATCTTCATCGCTTATGCGGCCATCGTGGGTGACCCCTCCCTCAAGGCCCTGTTCGATGCCGAGGACGCCCGCGACATCCAACGCATCCTGCCCGACCTGGTGCTGGGCAAGATGCCGATGTGGGCGCAGGTCATGTTCTTCGGCGCGCTGCTGTCGGCCATCCTCTCGACGGCCAGTGGCGCCCTCTTGGCGCCGACGGCCCTGTTTACCGAGAACGTGCTGCGACCGTTTGTCCCGACCATGGGCGACAAGCAGTTCCTGCTCACGCTGCGCATCATCCTGGTCTTCTTCACGGCTGCGGCTCTGCTGTTTGCCGTCAACAGCAAGAGCACGATGTACGAAATGGTCCAGAACGCCTACAACGTGACCCTGGCCGGCGCCTTCATTCCCTTGGTGGCGGGGGCTTACTGGAAGCGGGCCACGACCCAAGGCGCGCTGTTCTCGATCATCCTGGGCATCGGCTGCTGGCTCGGTGCCACCCAGGTGGCCGCCGAAGCGCTCGTGCCCCCGAACCTGGTCGGTTTCTTCGCCTCGATCATCGGCATGCTGCTCGGCTCGCTGGCGCCGCAACTCATCGCCCATCAGGGGCGCTCGATCGAGGCCGCAATCCGGGCCGGCCAGCACGCCGAAGCCCACGCGAAGCATCGCTGAGCGCGGCGGCGGGGAGATGACGACCTGGCTGTGGCAGGGCGCCAACCTATAATCATCGGTTCCGCTCACCAGGGTGCACCATGCCGATTTACGCCTATCGCTGCGCCGCCTGCGGGCACACGAAAGACGTGCTGCGCAAGATGTCCGATTTGCCGCTCACCGATTGCCCGGTGTGCGCCGAGCCGCGCTTTGAGAAGCAGGTCACTGCGGCCGGCTTCCAGCTCAAGGGCTCGGGCTGGTATGTCACCGACTTCCGCAACCCGCAGGTTGCGCCTGCTGCCGCCAAGGCCGAGGCCGACAAGCCGGCAACGGTGTCGGCCGACAAGGCTGCCGATGGCGCCGCGGCACCGGCAGCAGCGGCCGCACCTGCACCTGCACCCGCCGCTGCCGCTGCGCCCGCGCCGGTAGCTGCCCCGGCGCCGGCCCGCGACGCAGGCTGACCTGGGCGCCGCGCCATGAAGAAGTACATCATCGCCGGCCTGCTGGTCTGGCTGCCCCTGGCCGTCACGGTGTGGCTGCTGAAGACCGTGCTGGGCATGGTCGACGACCTGTTCGGCTGGCTGGTCACCGCGACCCAGGCCATTCTGCCGGTCGGCACGCATGGCTTTCTCGAGATGCTGCGGCATGTGCCCGGTCTGGGTGTCTTCGTGGTGGTCGCCGCGCTGTTGATGACCGGCATCTTCGCCGCTAACTTCGTCGGCCAGTGGTGGTTGCGCCAGGGCGGGCGCGTGGTCCAGCGCATCCCCATCGTCAAGTCGATCTACAGCTCGGTCAAGCAAGTTTCCGACACCCTGTTTTCTTCGAGCGGCAACGCGTTTCGCGAGGCCGTGCTGGTCCAGTACCCGCGCCAGGGTTCCTGGACGATTGCTTTCGTCACGGGCAAGCCGGGCGGCGAGGCGGCCGAGCACTTGCACGCCGACTACCTCAGCTTGTACGTACCGACCACGCCCAACCCGACCTCGGGCTTTTTCGTGATGGTGCCGCGCTCGGATGTGGTCGAGCTTCGCATGAGTGTGGACGAGGCCCTCAAGTACATCATCTCGATGGGGGTGGTGGCGCCGCCTGCGGGACGCTTGCAGGCACCCGCCGCCGCCCGAAACTGACCCGGCCGAACGCGCGGCGAGCGTTCGGCCTGCGTGACGCGCCGACCTGAAACTCCCCTGTGGCCGCGCCCGGCGGCCCCCAGCACACCGAATCCGAAAGCAAGCCATGCGAACTACCTACTGCGGCCTGGTCAGCGAAGCGCTGCTCGGCCAGACTGTCACCCTGATGGGTTGGGCCCATCGCCGCCGCGACCATGGCGGCGTGATCTTCATCGACCTGCGCGACCGCGAGGGCCTGGTGCAGGTCGTCTGCGACCCCGACCGCGCCGAAACCTTTGCCGCCGCCGAGGGCGTGCGCAACGAGTTCTGCCTCCAGGTCGTGGGCATCGTGCGCGCGCGCCCGGCGGGTACCGACAACGCCAACCTGGTCAGCGGCAAGATCGAATTGCTGGCGCACGAGCTCGAAGTGCTCAACCCCAGCGTCACCCCGCCGTTCCAGCTCGACGACGAGAACCTGTCGGAGACGGTGCGCCTGACCCACCGCGTGCTCGACCTGCGCCGCCCGGCGATGCAGCGCAACATGCGCCTGCGCTACCGCGTGGCCATGGAGGTGCGCAAGTTTCTCGATGCCAACGGCTTCATCGACATCGAGACCCCGATGCTCACGAAGAGTACGCCGGAGGGCGCCCGTGACTACCTGGTGCCTTCGCGCGTGCATGACGGCATGTTCTTCGCGTTGCCGCAGTCGCCCCAGTTGTTCAAGCAGTTGCTGATGATCGCTGGCTTCGACCGCTACTACCAGATCACGAAGTGCTTCCGCGACGAAGACCTGCGTGCCGACCGCCAACCCGAATTCACGCAGATCGACATCGAGACCTCCTTTCTCACCGAGGGGGAGATCCGCAGCATGTTCGAGGGCATGATCCGCAGCACCTTCGAGCACGCCATCGGCGTGCCGCTGCCGGCCTTCCCGGTGATGACCTATGTCGACGCCATGCGCGTGTACGGCAGCGACAAGCCCGACCTGCGCGTCAAGCTGGTGCTGACCGAGTTGACCGACGTGATGGGCGATGTCGACTTCAAGGTTTTTTCGGGTCCGGCCAACAGCCCCGAAGGACGCGTGGTGGCGCTGCGCGTCCCCGGCGGGGCGGAGATGAGCCGTGGCGAAATCGACGGCTATGGCGAGTTCGTCAAGATCTACGGCGCCAAGGGCCTGGCCTGGATCAAGGTCAACGACATCGCCACCGGACGCGACGGCCTGCAAAGCCCGATCGTCAAGAACCTGCACGACAAGGCCCTCGCCGAGATCCTGGCGCGCACCGGCGCGGCCAACGGCGACCTGGTCTTCTTCGGCGCCGACAAGGCCAAGGTCGTCAACGACGCCATCGGTGCGCTGCGTGTCAAGGTCGGCCACAGCGAGTTCGGCAAGGCGCGCAACCTGGCCCAGGGCGACTGGGAGCCGCTGTGGGTGGTCGACTTCCCGATGTTCGAGCATGACGACGCGGCGAATCGTTGGGTGGCCGTTCACCACCCTTTCACCAGCCCGAAGGACGGCCATGAAGACTGGCTGGAGTCCAACCCCGGCGCTTGCATTGCCAAGGCCTACGACGTGGTCTTGAACGGCATCGAGCTTGGCGGCGGCTCGGTGCGGATCCACCGCGAAGAGGTCCAGAGCAAGGTCTTCCGCGCCTTGAAAATCAATGCGGAAGAAGCCCAGGCCAAGTTCGGCTTCTTGCTCGACGCGCTTCAGTACGGCGCGCCGCCGCACGGCGGCATCGCCATCGGCCTGGACCGTTTCGTGATGCTGTTGACCGGGGCGGAGTCGCTGCGCGAGGTCATCGCCTTTCCGAAGACGCAGCGCGCGCAGGACTTGCTCACCAGCGCGCCCGGGCCGGTCGATGAGCGCCAACTGCGCGAATTGCACATCCGGCTGCGCAACACGCAGGAGGCGTGATTAGCTAAAATAGCTGGAACCCCGATCGACAGGAGTCCGGCCATGGAAGTCACTGCTACCGAAGCCAAGAACCGCCTCGGCCAGATGCTCGAACATTGCCAGCGCGAGCCCGTGGTGATCGAGAAGTCGGGTCGCCGTCACAGCGTGCTGATTTCCGCGGCGCATTACGATGCATTGCTGGCTGCAAAGGAGTCCGTGCTAGGCGGACCCAGCAAGCCGCGTGATCTTGGGCGCGACTTCTATGAGAAGTACAAGGAATGGGTCGATTGGCAGAACGATCTGGTGGGTCGCCACGGCATTCCTTTCGACCAGTACCGGCCCTGGTAGCGTCCCATGCGGCAGTTTGACGTGTTCGAGAATCCGACGGTCGTGCAGCGCGAAGGCTTCCCGTTTCTTGTGGTGCTGCAGAGCGACCACTTCGATCAGTTCACGACGCGCTTCGTGATGCCGTTGGCGCGGGGCAAGTTGTTCACGCGCGCGTTGCCGCGACGCCTCTCACAGACGGTGCAGGTGAAGGGGGAGGCGCTCTACCCCGCAGCACATCTTTGCGGCACCTTGCCCGCCCGCGTTCTGAAGAAGCCGGTGTCGTCACTGCGCGCCGAGGCGCGAGTCTTGATGGATGCCCTGGATGCGGTCGTGAGCGGTGTCTGAGCCGCACCGTTACAAGATTCCCGAGTCCGTGCTGGTGGTGATTCACACCCCGGCGATGGACGTCTTGCTGATCGAGCGCGCCGACAAGCCCGGCTTCTGGCAGAGCGTCACCGGCTCGAAGGACGTTGTCGATGAGCCTTTGGTCGAGACCTGCGTGCGCGAGGTCGGCGAAGAGACCGGCGTCGTCGTCGGCAGCGCTGCCGTACCGCTGGCGGCGTTGCACGATTGGCAGCTGGCCAACGTCTACGAGATCTACCCGGTCTGGCGCCACCGCTATGCGCCCGGCGTGACCCACAACACCGAGCATGTCTTTGGCCTGACGGTGCCGCCCGGCACGCCAGTCAGGCTGAGCCCGCGCGAGCACCTGCGCTACGTGTGGCTGCCCTGGCGCGAGGCCGCCGACCGCTGCTTCTCGCCGAGCAACGCTGAAGCGGTACTGCAGCTGCCGCGTTTCGTGTCTGCCCCGTGAACCCGCTGCAGTCCAGCGTTCTGCCGCCGCACACGGGCCTGCACGAGCGCCTGCGCGTGGCCACCTACAACATCCACAAGGGCGTGCGCGGCGTCGGGCTGCGCAAGCGCCTGGAGATCCACAACCTGGGTCTGGGCATCGAGGCCCTCGACGCCGATCTGGTCTGCCTGCAAGAGGTGCGGCTGCATCACAGCCGTGACGCGCGCCAGTTCGACCGCACCTCGTTCGGCTGGCCGGCCGAGGGGCAGGCCGAGTTCCTGGCGCCCGAGGGCTACGACGCGGCCTACCGCACGAATGCCGTCACGCGCCACGGCGAGCATGGCAATGCGCTGTTGTCGCGCTGGCCCATCGGCGACATCGTCCACCACGATGTCAGCGACCACCGCTTCGAACAGCGCGGCCTGCTGCACGCCCCGGTGCAGTGGCATGGCCGCACGGTCCACGTGGTCGTGGCGCACCTGGGATTGATGCACGCCGGCCGGGTGCGGCAGATCCAGCGTTTGGCGGGTTTCATCGACACCGAGGTGCCGGCCGGCGCAGCCCTGGTGGTCGCCGGCGATTTCAACGACTGGGGCGAGAAGCTCGACGGCCCGATGGCGGAGATCGGCCTGGCGCGCGCCCTCGGCGAGGGCCCGCGCGCGACGCGGCGACCGACTTTCCCGTCGCGTGTGCCGGTGTTCGCGTTGGACCGGATCTACACCCGCGTGCTGGCCTGCCGCTCCACCTTCGTGCCGCGCGGCGCCACCTGGGCGCGCATGAGCGACCACCTGCCGCTGGTGGTCGAACTCGAATGGCCCTGACGCCCGAGGCGCCGGCAGCAGCGTCGGCGGCGGGGCACGAGAGCGCCTGGTACGCACAGCGCGAGGCCCAGTACAGCGGTGGCAACGATGTCGCCCTGCTGACTGGCGGCGACCAGCTTTTCCCCGCCATGCATGCGGCCATCTCGCAGGCCCGGCACGATGTCTGGCTGGCCACCTATATCTTTCACGATGATGCCGCGAGCCGGGCCATGGCCGACGTCCTGATCGCCGCCGCGCGACGTGGGGTGCGCGTGCGTGTGGTCGTCGACGGCTTCGGCTCCAAGGCGACGCTGCCCACCTTGCGGCGCTGGTTCCATGCCAGCGGGGTGGCCCTGGCGGTGTTCCGTCCGCTCGACCGCTGGTATGCCTGGCTGCAGCCGGGCCAGCTGCGTCGGCTGCACCAGAAGCTGCTGGCCACCGACAACGAACAGGCTTTTGTCGGCGGCATCAACATCATCGGTGACCGCGTCGACCTGAACCACGGCGCGACCCTCGAGCCACGGCTGGACTTCGCAGTCGCACTGCGCGGCCCGGTGGTCGGACCTGTGGCCCAGACCGCGCGGGCAATGTGGACCCGCGCCGCCTTCGGTCGCGACTGGCGCGACGAGGTCCTGGCCCTGGCCCGCAGCGCCGAGCCGGTGGCGCGGGCGAAGAGGTTGATTCGGCGTCTGCGCATCACCCGCAGCCCCACCGATCTTGAAGGCGAGGCCTTGCAGCCGATGCGGGCGGCCTTCCTGGTGCGGGACAACCTGAGCCAGCGGCGGGCCATCGAGCGCAGCTACATCGAGGCCCTGCGCCAGGCGGGCGAGCGCATCGACCTGATCTCGGCCTACTTCTACCCTGGCCCGGCGTTCCTGCGCTCACTGCGCGACGCAGCCCGTCGCGGCGTGAAGGTGCGCCTGCTCTTGCAAGGCAAGCTCGACTACCGGTTTGCTGGCTTGGCTGCCAGTGTGCTGTACGGCGAGATGCTCTCCTACGGCGTGCGGATCTACGAGTACATGCCCGCCTTCCTGCATGCCAAGATGGCTCTGGTCGACAACGACTGGGCCACGGTGGGCAGCTCCAACATCGATCCGCTGTCCTTGCTGCTCAACCTCGAGGCCAACGTGGTGGTGCGCGACACCGGCTTCAACGCCGCTGTCGCCGCGGCCTTCGAGCAGGCCATCAGCGTGTCGCGAGAAGTCACCGCGCCGCCCTTGGCGCCGGGCTGGGCAGCTGCGCTGCGTCGCGGCTTCGTGGCCTGGGTGGCGAACTGGTACTTGCGCCTGGCAGGGATCAGCGGGCGCTACTGAGGTCTTGGCGCGCGCTACGCCGGCCGCGATGCGCGCGCTCTGCGCTTCAGCGCCGGCGCGACAGGGTCTTGCCCAGGCACACGCTCATCGGGTCGCCGACATAGGGGCCATAGGCGGCAATTCGGCGCCAGCCGCAGCTGCGGTAAAGCGCGATCGCCGCGGTCTGGCGCGCGCCAGTTTCGAGCAGCAAGCGGTGGTAGCCGAGCGATTGGGCCTGCTGTTCCAGATCGGCCAGCAAGGCGCGGGCGACACCCTCACGTCGCGCGCGGTGGGTCACGAACATGCGGCGGACCTCGCCGGTGAAGGTGTCGTGCTCGCGCAAGGCGCCACAGCCGACTGCCTGGCACTCCTGCCATGCCAGCAAGTAGATTTCCCGCTCGGCCAGCGGCAGGTTGGTCGGCGCCGGCCCATCGGGGGCGAACAGCTCGGGGTAGAGCGCGCGGGCCTCGACGGCCGCTTCAGCCAGCAGGCGCAAGGCATGCGGGTTTAGCGGGTCACTGGCTTCGATCACCCGGCCAGTCGTTGCCTGCATCAGGGCCGCCAGTCGATCATGGTTCGCACCAGCTCGCGCAGCACGGGGGTGACCTCGGCCACGCGCGCGGCGTCCCAAGTCTGCGGGCTCGCCTCATCGATGTAGCAGCGCCAGCACATCTCGAGTTGCAGGGCATGCACCCCCTCGGCGGGCTGCCCGTAGCGGCGCGTGATGTGGCCGCCCTTGAAGCGGCCGTCGACCACATGCGTGTAGCGCGTTTGCCCGTCGAGCACGCGGCGCAAGGCCGCGGCCAGCGAGGCTGCGCAGCTGCTGCCGCTGGCTGTGCCGAGGTTGAGGTGCGGCAGGCTGCCCTCGAACAGCCAGGGCAGCTCCGACTTGATGCTGTGGGCATCGAACAGCACGGCATGGCCGTGCAGGGCACGCAGGCGCCCCAGCTCGGCCGCCACCGCGCCGTGATACGGCCGCCAGTAGGCCTCGACGCGCGCGGCCGTCTCGGCGGCGTCCGGCGCCTGGCCCTCGCGGTACAGCGGGTCGCCGCTGAAGAAGCGCATCGGCACCAGCCCGGTGTTGTTCACGCCCGCGTACATCGGAGTGTCTTCGGGCGGCCGGTTGAGGTCGATGACGTAGCGGCTAAAGGCCGGCACGATGAGGCTGGCGCCGAGTTCACGCGCAAAGGCGTATAGACGGTCGAGATGCCAGTCGGTATCTTCGACCGCGGCCGCGCGCGGCACCAGCCGTTCGCGCAAGGCCGCGGGCAAGGCGGTGCCGGCGTGCGGCACGCTCACCAGCAGGGGCGACCGGCCG
>Ga0163144_10010631_pt1 | contig 19590 bp, 18 predicted proteins | sample OliLak19BULKMAT1_FD_123175 | JGI IMG/M metagenome (GOLD analysis project Ga0163144, IMG submission 123175) | Freshwater microbial mat bacterial communities from Lake Vanda, McMurdo Dry Valleys, Antarctica - Oligotrophic Lake LV.19.BULKMAT1 | ecosystem: Environmental > Aquatic > Freshwater >... | reverse complement strand
TCTTCCTATTTGTCCCGGCCGGGCTTGACGTGTCGGGTACGGAGGGTTTCCAGGCGTCCCTGATCCGGACCCCGGTGATTGGAGACTGGCTCTGGCGCATGGTGGCCATGAAATCGATCGCAGATGATCCCCAATATGACGAATCCGGCCTCGCGTCGGAAGACCGTCTGCAAGGCGATGTCCGTGAGCAGATGAAATACAGGGGCTATGGCCGCGCGCTGCTGTCGACCTTCCGGCACTTCCCGATGCGCGGCCGCGAGGATACCTACGCCGCACTGGCCGCCACCGGCATCCCGGTAGCCGCCGTGTTCGGCACCAACGACCCGACCGTGCTGATCGCCAGCGCGGACCAGATGAAGGGCGTCATGCCGGAGGCCAACATCCACATCCTCGAAGGCGCCGATCACGGGCTCAACTACAAGCGCCACAAGGATGTGAACCCCATTCTCACCGGCTGGTTCGAGCAGGAAGCGGCCTGGTTCGAGGACGAGCCGGAGCCTGAAGTCCAATCGATCATGGATGCGGGCGATGAAGAAATCATCGATCCGGCCCTGATCGACTCTATGGCTCTACCACCGCCGAGCACGAGTCCACGCGTACCCTCTGGGCCTGCGTGCCGAATGTCTCGAATAGGTACGCGTCGGTGCCCGTGAGCCAGGCCTGACCGTTCATCGCGGCCAGTTCCCCGAACAGGGCCGTGCGCCGCTCCGGGTCCAGGTGCGCCGCTGCTTCGTCCAGCAGCAAGAGCGGGGCAGGGCCTTCTCCGTTCACGGACAATGCACCCGCCGACGCCAGCACCAGCCCGATCAGCAGCGCTTTCTGCTGCCCGGTCGAAGCTTCCCCTGCCGGCGCGCCAGACGGCCGGTGGATCACGCCGAGGTCAGACCGGTGCGGCCCGCTGAGCGTCCGGCCCGCGCCGATATCGCGCCGGCGTCCGCTCCTGTAGGCGTCCACCAGAAGATCAAAGATCGCCCGAAAATCCTCGCCTCTCAGCGCCGCCGCTTCCGCCTCGCCGTCCAGTGACAGGTCCGCCTTCGGAAAATGTCCCTCCGGCCGCGCATCAATCGCCGCCTGCAACTCCGCCAGCACCAGCGCACGGTTCACCGCAATCTCGGCGCCCGCCTCGGCGAGGCGCGCCTCGATCGCATCCGCCCAGGCCGGGTCCACATGCCCGCGCTCCAGCAGCGCATTGCGCTCGGCCAGCGCCTTCTCGTAACGCGTCGAAGCGCCGCCATGCGAGGGCTGGTGCGCCATCACCAGCCGGTCAAAGAACCGCCGCCGCTCCGAGGCGCCGCCCCGGAACACGCCGTCCATTGCCGGCGTCAGCCAGATCAGCCGCATCCGCTCGGCCAGGTCGCCGGGGCTCGCCGGCGCGCCATCGATCCGCACGGACCGTTTCGCCGGGCCGCTGCCTTCGAGCGCAATGCCGATCTTCTGCTCGCCGTCCAGCACGCCCGATATTGTCCAGCCGCCCGGCGCGCCATGCCGCGTCATCTCGGCCAGCTGCGCCGCCCGCAATCCGCGCCCCGGCCCGAACTGGCTGATCGCTTCCAGCAGGTTGGTCTTGCCGGCCCCGTTGGAGCCATACAGGCACACCGGCCGCCCATCGAGCACCAGCGTGAGGCTCTCATAGTTCCGGAAATCCGTAAGGGTGAGGCGGGTAAGTGCGGTCATTCTTCCAGTCGGCAATGTTCAGTCAGGGCTTGGGGGAAAATGCCCGGAATCACAAGCGCCGGGCAGGCTCCCGAAACAGGCTGTTCGCAAACTGCATTAGACGCTAGCAAGTGGGCTTGCTCCGGGAGACTCTTCTATGCGCATCCTTCTGTCCGCCGCCGCTATCCTGGCTGCAACACTGGCCGCCACGCCCGCTCAGGCCCAGGACGGCGAGTTCATGTGGTGCGTCGCCACCGCCGACAACGGCGCAGAAAAATCCTACATCTATCCCGCTTTCTTCCCGGCCGGCGCATGGGAAGCTGAGCGCAAAGCCTTAGCCTTCAAGATGGAGATCGAGGACCAGCAGGTCAGCGCCGCCGCCGTCACCGCCACGTGCCTGCCCCCGGCGGATTACGACACCGCCGTCGCCACCCGCAACGCCGCAATGAAAGCCGCGCCCGGCACCGTTCTTAGCTGGGAAGGCTAGGCTTCCGCCAGCCCGTGCCCGCCGACGGGCTGCGTCTCCGCAATGCTCTCCATGCCGGCAATGATCGGCCGCGCTTTCTGGATCGCTGCCTGAACCGAGGGCAGTCCAAGGCTCGCCTTGTGGCTCGCCGCGTCCACCCAGGCTTCGGTGATCCAGATCGCATTCGCGTTCGCCGGATCGCTCGCGACCACATAGCTGAGACAGCCCGGCATATCGCGCAGGCCTTCCAGCAAGTAGCCGATCAACTCATCGCGCTTCCCGTCCGCCGAAGTGAACTTGCCGATCAATCCGTACATGGCGACCTGCCCTGTCTGGCTGGAGGCGCACCCTCCAGCGAATAACGTGAATGCTGCCGTCCCCCCGACAAATGCCCGGCGGTCGATCTGCACGGCTTACACCCGCAGCGGCATCAGCACATAGCGCGCCGACTCGTCCGACGGGTCGAGCACAAGCGCGGGGGAGGCGGGGTCATTGAACATGAACTCGGCTTCGTCCGCTTCGATCTGGCCGGCAATGTCGAGCAGGTACTTGGCGTTGAAACCGATCTCCATCGCGTCGGAGGAATACTCCGCCTCGATTTCCTCGTTCCCCGCGCCCGTCTCGGCATGGTTCACGGCCAGCGTCAGCCGGCCCTCGCTGAGGCTCATCTTGACCGAGCGCGACCGCTCCGCCGAAACTGTCGAGACGCGGTCAACCGCCGCCTCGAAGGCCTTGTTGTCGACGGTGAGTTTCTTGTCATTGCCCTTCGGGATGACGCGCGCATAGTCCGGGAACGAACCGTCGATCAGTTTCGAGGTCAGCACCGCGCGCCCCGCGCGCACGACGATCTTGGTGTCGGACACTTCCACCGCCACATCATCCGTGCGCCCGTCGATCAGGCGGCGGATCTCGTTGACAGTCTTGCGCGGCACGATCACACCGGTCAGCTTGTCGCTGCCTTTCGGCGCCTTCAGTTCGGCCAGCGCCAGCCGGTGGCCGTCGGTCGCCACCGAGCGCAGCACCGGCTTGCCCGCATCATTCTTGGCGGCGTGCAGATAGATGCCGTTGAGATAATAGCGCGTCTCTTCGGTCGAGATCGCAAAGCGCGTCTTGTCGATCAGCCGCGCCAGGTCTGCGGCGGCCAGACTGAACTGAACGCTGCCCTCATCAGACGCCATCGTCTGGAAATCTCCGGCGGGCAGGGTAGGCAACTCGAATTGCGAGCGGCCGGCCGTGATCGACAGGCGCTGGGTTTCCGGATTGAGCTCGAGCAACACTTCTGCGCCCGAAGGCAGCTTGCGCACCACATCGAACAGCGTTCCGGCCGGCGCGGTCACCGCGCCCTCCTTCGACACTTTCGCATCGGCCGAGTCGACGGCTTCGATATCGAGGTCCGTTGCGGTCAGGCGCAACTCGCCCTTCTTGGCCTGCAAGAGGACGTTCGACAGGATGGGGATCGTCGTCCGGCGTTCGACAATATTCTGCACGTGGCTGAGCGCATCGAGAAGGCCACCCCGTTCAATCGTCAATTTCATCTTCGGTTCCGTCCATCACGGGCGCTGCCAGGCAGCGTCCCCCAATCCTCTAGTATCTGTATCCGCGAATGCCTGTTCCCGGCCTGACGGGAATCAGCCCGCTCCTGTCCGGAAGCGGGCTGGAGACCCTTAACCAAGTTCAGCAAAAAGCCAAGCGGCCACGCAGCCCGCCTGAGGCCATGCCTCAGGTTTGACCCGCTTCGATCATGTCGAAGATCACCGCCTCGACGCGCGCGATGTCATCGGCCATGCGCGGGTCTTCCGGTAGGGCTTTCTCGATGCGCCGGAACGCATACAAAACCGTGGTGTGATCCCGCTTGCCAAAGGCCCGCCCAATCTGGGGAAAGGACTTCCTTGTCATCGTCCGGCAGAGATACATCGCCACCTGACGCGGATACACGAAGGCCTGCATCTTGCTCGGGCCTTCAAGGTCGGCGCGGGCGATCGGGAAGATCTTCAGCGTCGCCTTCTTGATCACGTCGATCGTCGGCTCGCGCTGCTCGCCCGAATGCCGGCGGATCACCCGCTCCAGCATGTCCATGGTCGGTGTTTCCAGGCCGAAATTTGCTTCGGTGAACAGGCTCCACACGGCGCCGGTCAGCTCGCGCCCCGGTCCGCGGATTCCGGAATTGAGTTTCTGGATCATGTCGTCCTCGAGCAGGAATTCCGGATGGCTGGCCGTGATATGCGCGGCCAGTCGGTTCAGGATTTCGCGGCGCATCGCCGCGTCGGGCAGTCCGATTTCCACGGCGGTTGCACCTTTCAGCTCTGCGACCAGACGCTTGCCGAAGCCGACAGTCTCGCCGGGGGCGGCATCGCCGACGAGGACAACCTGTCCGCCATTGCCGGTCACTTCGCGGATGTTCTGGAACAACTCATTCTCCGTGCCGGGTTTGCCGGCAATCCGATGCAGGTCATCGACGATCAGGATCACCGCCATCCGCAGCCGCCGTTTCAGGCCACTGGTATCGCGCGCCTTCACGCCGTCGAGATAGGACGACATGAATTCCTCGGCGGTCAGATACACCACCTTGCGATTGGCATCGCGCTTCGCCACGTCGGCTTTCAGCGACATCACGATATGCGTCTTGCCGGTGCCCTGCGGCCCATAGATCAGCGTGATCGGTGTGCCGGCCGGAAGGCCTGCCGCAATCCGCTTCGCCACTTCCGCCGCCGTCTTGTTCGACGGTCCGGTGACCAGGTTCTCGAATGTCATCGCGGGCCCGCCGGTTGGCGCGGCCGCAACGTCTTCGCCGGGCGCGTCTTCCGCCTCGGGCTCGACCGCCCACGGGTCACCGATCAGCTCGCGCAGTTCGGCCGAAGCCGTCCGCCAACAGATCAATTTGATCGCGCGGGCCAGAGGGTCCATACCCGTCCAGAGCCGCTCGATCTCGCGCTTGTGCCGCGTGTTCACGCGGTCCAGCCCGACTGGATCCTTCGCCGCGAGCAACATTTCGCCCTCGACTTCTGCGACAAGGCGCAGTTCCGCAATCCAGCGGTATTCTTCCTGCGGTATCCGGGACTCCAGAACCAGCTGCACATCTTCCCAGACGCGCTGTCCGGTGGCATCGCCACCGCCCTGATCCTGTGTTCCCTTATTTACGCGAGAAGCAAACAATCTCTTTCGGTCCATCACCGACCCCGTTTCTAGTTTTGATCGCTCTTTCCAACTCGCACTCGACGCGCCCCGGCAGGCCCCCGCCTGACACTCAAAAGATACTCTTTACCGGGACGATATTAGCTGGCCTCCAGAAACTAATCGGCACACAAATTCATTACAAGCCCCACTTTTTTGCGAACGTATCACTTAGCGTGTTGACTTGTAGGGCGTCTCTAAAATGCACAGGAAATACATGCAGTTGAGTATGCCAACTATTTTTTTTGTGAGCGCTCGCTTACGTTTGTTCCCTTAATTTATGTCAACTGGGAACATCCATGCCAGGCTGTGGAATTTGACCATTTCCGCCGTCCCTTGCAGGCGCGCAACATAGGTCAAAACCTGTAGCAGAAATCAGCAACCAAAGGTTGCGATCTATGCCCCGCCGTTTCTTGAGAGGGTTCCGGAATGCGTGCGGTCTTCAGGCAAAAACAAAGCCCGCCAGATTTATCTGGCAGGCTTTGATTTCAGGTCGCGCGAGGCGCCTGACTGCAGGGCTCAGGCCATCGCCTTGACGCGGGCCGAAAGGCGCGAAACCTTGCGCGAGGCCGTGTTCTTGTGGGTGATGCCCTTGGTCACAGACCGCATGATCTCCGGCTGAGCCGCCTTCAGCGCGTCGGCAGCGGCCAATTTGTCGCCCGAAGCAATGGCCTCTTCAACCTTGCGAACATAGGTGCGCACGCGCGAGCGGCGGGCTTTGTTGACCTCGGTGCGCGCTTCGATCTTGCGCACCATCTTCTTGGCAGATTTCGTATTCGCCATCGTTAACTCCTGAAGCCCCGGGAAAGTCTCCCGTCAGGCCGAAGGCGGGGAGATACATAAACGGCGGGTGTGCGTCAACCGGACTCAGACCGGAAAAGCAGCCTTCCGGCCGGCCCTTCAGCGGTCCTTGAAATGGGCCGTGCGTTTTTCGACGTAGGCTTTCATGCCTTCTTTTTGGTCATCGGTGGCAAAAAGCGAGTGAAACAGGCGCCGTTCGAACTGGATGCCCTGTGCCAGCGGGGTCTCATAGGCAGCATTGATGGCCTCCTTGGTCATCATCGCAGCGGCCCGCGGCATCAGGGCAATCGTGCGCGCCAGCTCACGGGCCTCGTCCATCAGGTCGTCGGCCGGCACGATCCGGCTGATCAGCCCGCAGCGCTCGGCCTCCACGGCCTCCATCATGCGGCCGGTCAGGCAGAGCTCCATCGCTTTCGACTTGCCGATCGCGCGCGCCATCCGCTGCGTGCCGCCGGCCCCCGGCATCACGCCGAGGCGGATTTCCGGCTGCCCGAACCGGGCATTGTCGCCCGCCAGGATGATGTCGCACATCATCGCCAGCTCGCACCCGCCGCCGATGGCATACCCGCCCACCGCCGCGATCAGCGGCTTGCGCGTGCGCGCCGCGCGTTCCCAGTTCCGTGTAACGAAGTCCTCATAATAGGACTGCGGGAAGGTCTTGGACTGGATTTCCTTGACGTCCGCCCCGCCGGAGAAGGCCTTCTTCGAGCCGGTGAGAATGATGCAATGCACATTGTCATCCGCCTCGAACCGGTCAAACGCCGCCGACAGCTCCGACATCATCTCCTCACAGAGCGCGTTGAGGCTCTCCGGGCGGTTCATCTGGATCACGGCAAAGCCGTCTTCGGTATCGATCTCGGTGATCAGGGTCTTGTAGGACATGATGGCTTTCTGGGCGGGGTGCGCTGGGAGGGGCTGCGTTAACGCGGTGGGTCCGGCGGATGCGAACAGCGGCGATGGAGCAGGGCGGGCCTCGGTAAATGTGGCAAACTCGCGGCGCTATACGACAAGGCCACGTCCTTGTCACCCGGTGCGACCTTGCGGCCTGTGCAATGCAGCAGGCCCCCTCTATATCCGCTACATGACCGACAAGCCCTCCCAGCCTGCCGACCCCGAGCGCAACCGCCTCTCGGGCCGTATCGCGCGCACCGCCAAGGTGGGCGCCAATCTCTCCGGTGCGGGCCTCGCCTTCGCCGCCCAGTCCCTGTTCGGCGGAGACGAGGGCGACCAGCGCACCGCCAAGGCCCTCGCCGCCGCCCTCGGCAAGTCCAAGGGCCCGCTGATGAAGATCGCCCAGCTCGTCTCCACGATCCCGGATTTCCTGCCCCCCGAATACGCCGCCGAACTCAGCCAGCTGCAGGCGGAGGCTCCCGCCATGGGCTGGCCCTTCGTCAAACGCCGCATGCGCGCCGAACTCGGGCCCGGCTGGGAGGCGAAGTTCGCCAGCTTCACGCACGAAGCCGCCCACGCCGCCTCCCTCGGCCAGGTCCACCGCGCCACCCTCCACGATGGCCGCGAGGTCGCCTGCAAGCTGCAATATCCGGACATGTCGAGCGCGGTCGAAGCCGATGTCGGCCAGCTGCGCACGCTGCTTGGCGTCTTCAAGCGCATGGATGGTTCGATCGACGCCGACGCCATGGTCGAAGAGATCACCGACCGTCTGCGCGAGGAACTCGACTATGCCCGCGAGGCCAAACACATGGCCCTCTACGGCGCCATGCTCGCGGACAAATCCTTCGTTACTGTCCCGCAGCTGATCCCCGAACTGTCCGCAGAACGCCTCCTCACCATGACCTGGCTCACCGGCGAAAAACTCAGCGCCTTCGAATCCGCCCCGCAGGAGACGCGCAACCATATCGCCGAAATGCTGTTCTGGACCTGGTGGGCGCCAATGAACTCCTACGCCGTCATCCACGGAGACCCCCACCTCGGCAATTACCAGGTCACCGGCGGCGGCACCGGCATCAACCTCTTGGACTTCGGCTGCGTGCGCATCTTCCCGCCAAAGTTCGTCGGCGGTGTCGTCGATCTCTACCGCGCCATGCTCACCGATGATTTCGACGCCGCCTACGCCGCCTACGAGACCTGGGGCTTCGAAAACCTGTCGCGCGAACTCGTCGAAGTCCTCAACGTCTGGGCCCGCTTCATCTACGGCCCGATCATCGACGACCGCGTCCGCTCCGTCGCCGACGGCATCAAGCCCGGCGAGTATGGCCGCAAGGAAGCCTTCCGCGTCCGCCAGCTCCTGAAAGAGAAAGGGCCCGTGAAGATCCCGCGCGAGTTCGTCTTCATGGACCGCGCCGCCATCGGCCTCGGCGCCGCCTATCTCCGCCTCGGCGCCGAACTCAACTTCCACGAACTGTTCGAGCAAAGCCTCGAAGGCTTCTCGGTCGAAACCGTGTCCGCACGCCAGTCGAGTGCCCTGAAAGCCGCGGGCCTTGCATGAAACGGCCGTCCTGGCTCTCGCTCGCCTCCCTGCGCGAGGTTGGCCCGATTGCTGTGCTCGGCATCATCGCGCTTGGCCTTCTCGGCTTCGCGGAACTCGCCGACGAAGTCTTCGAACAGGAAACCCACGGCTTTGACTCCGCCGTGCTCACCTTCCTGCGCATGCCGGAAGACACCTCCACGCCCATCGGCCCGGCCTGGCTGCTGAACGCCATGACCGACATCACCGCCCTCGGCGGTTACGCGGTCCTCACTCTGCTGACGATCACGGCGGCGCTCTACCGCTTCCTGCGCAATGATCGGCCCGCCGCCCTCATCATCCTCGGCGCCGTCGGATCCGGCGCCTTGCTCGGCAGTCTGCTGAAACTCGGCTTCGCCCGCCCGCGCCCGGACATTGTCGAACACCTCACCCACGCCGCCAGCTCAAGTTTCCCGAGCGGCCATGCCACTCTGTCCGCCGTCGCCTTCCTCACGCTCGGCGCCCTGATGGCGCGCGGCCAGGAGGACGGCAAGGTCAAGGCCCTCATCCTCGGCGGCGCGATCCTGCTCACCCTCCTCGTCGGCTTCAGCCGCATCTATCTCGGCGTCCACTGGCCCACTGATGTCCTCGCCGGCTGGTGCCTCGGCGCCGCCTGGGCCGCCCTCTGGTGGCTCGTCCTGCACCGCGTGGAGCGGAGTCGCAGCGATAAGGAGTGATAAAGAATCGATACGGCGCGATAAAAAATGAGAAACGAACGGGAGAAAATCGGCATCAGACAGCGCCTTCGCGCACCGCCCTGAAGCAGCTTGAACCAGAGCAGGCGCCGGACTTGTGCCTACAAAAACCACCCCTCCGGAAAAATAAAAACCATCCCCGTCAAGCGGTTAGGAAATTCTTGCTCATTCCTAAAGCTACACCTCCGCCCACGGAGTTATACTCCATGAATGATCTCACTTGCGGAAACGACTAGCCACAAGACCCTCACCTCCCATTGCTCCGCAATGGGTCCCTCCTCTCCCGCGAGGCGGGAGAGGGGTAAGAAGCGGCGTGCCAACCCCTCTCCCTCGGGGAGAGGAGGGGCCCGCCGCGAAGCGGTGGGAGGTGAGGGGCTAGCCGAACAAATCCCACCCCGAAGGTACCTGCGAAGGCAGGTACCCAGCGCACAGAAAACGCATGCTTCCGAATCCGGGCCGCTGCTGCTCATCCTGAGCGAAGCCGAAGGAAGCGAGCCCTCAAAGCCCCCGGCGCACGCATTTCCCGCTGGCCGTCTCGCAGTCCAGCCGGTCGACATCCAGCAAATCCCCGAACGGATTGATCGTCGACGGATCATCCACCTTCAGCGTCAAGGCATAGGCCTCTCCGATATTCGCCGCATTACGGAACCAGGAAACAGACGTGCCCGCGCACAGCGTCTTCGTCTCGCCCGGTTGCAGCGACAGCGACGAAACCCCCGGCGCCGTCGCGATCCATTTGCCCTGCGCATCATGCAGCGTCAGGAAAAACCGCAGCTTCCGGTTCGAGGCATTGCGCGCCTCGGCGCAGGCTTCAAGGTGGCGCGTGCCGTTCATGCCGGCGCTGACGGCCTGCGACACGGCGCCGAACTGGCCCTCGGTCACCCCGCGCGGATACAGCATCGAGCCGAAGCGGGAATTGACTGCGCGGTAATAGGTATAGGCGGCCACCTCGCAGGCGGCATGCTTGCCGGCGGCGCCGGCCTTCGGCCAGTTGGCATCGCAGGCGTCCCGCATGTCGCGCAGAAAGTCGGCGTCGCACACCCCCTGGTCAAGCTGGCCGGACCGGTAGCAGGCATCGTGGAACTTGCAGGCTTCGAGGAACGGGCCATCCGGCACCACGGCGTCCAGCAGGTCACGGCCCCCGCAGGCATCGAGCGGCTCACGCGCGCTCATCACCGAGGCGGAGACGACCGCATTGTCCCGCGCCCGCCCTTGCGACAGCGCGGCAGGGGCCAGCAGACTGGCGGCGAGGACGGCGGCGAACAGTGTGCGAAGCATGGGACCAATGCTTTCCGGTCTCCGATGGCAAATTCAAGGCATCCCTTGCAGTCGCCCGCTCCAAGGGTTTATTCCGGCCCCATGACCGATGATTTCAACCGCTACCAGACCACCGAACTCCCGCCCGGCTACAGCCAGCTGGCCTGGCACCGGGGCTTCGGCCGCCAGATCGGTCCGCTGTTCGAGAAGCGGGAGAACGGCCACCTGACCCGCGCCTTCCGGGTCGAGGAATATCATACCAACGGCATGCTCAACGCGCATGGCGGCATGTTGATGACCTTCGCCGACATGGCTTGGGGCGGCGCCGTCGAAAAGGACGAGGACACCTGGTGGGTGACCGTCCGCCTGCTGTGCGATTTCCTCGCCGGCGCCCCGCTCGGCAGTTTCGTCGAAGGCGACGGGCGCGTCGTCGGCGTGCAGGACGATGTGATCACCGTCGAAGGCCGCATCTGGACCGGCGACAAGACGATCATGCGCGGCACCGGCATCTTCAAGGTCATCCCGAGGCGCGACGGCGCCCCGATGCGCGAAGCGGCGGCGGCAAAAGCAAAAGCCTAGAAAGACCCTCACCTCCCATCGCTACGCAATGGGCCCCTCCTCTCCCGCCAGGCGGGAGAGGGGTAAGGGGGCGCACCTCTAACCCCTCTCCCATGAAATGGGAGAGGAGGGGCCCACGACCGAAGGTCGTGGGAGGTGAGGGCCTTCTTCAGCCCAAAGGCGCTTTCTCTTTCCCGCCGGTCTTCCAGAGCGAGTACAGGATCGCGCCGCCGAGGAAGGCGATGGTCAGCATCAGCGACCATTGCGGTTCAAGGTAAGGCACGAGGTGCAGCTGCTTGTAGAGCAGGAAGTTCCAGAAGATCTTCAGGCCGATCAGCACAAGCACCAGCGACAGGCCGTACTTCAGATACTTGAACCGCGCGATGGCCGCCGCCAACATGAAGTACATCGAGCGCAGGCCGAGGATGGCGAAGATGTTCGAGGTGTAGACAATGAACGGGTCGCGCGTGACCGCGAAGATGGCCGGCACCGAGTCGACCGCGAAGATGATATCAACCGCTTCGACCATGATCACGCAGAGCAGCAGGGGCGTGCCCCAAAGCACCATCTTTCCGCTCACCGGATGCGGCTTGCGCACGACGAAATTGTGGTTCTCGATCGTGTCGGTAACCCGCATCCGCTTCTTCAGAAACTTCAGGACCGGATTGTCGTTGAGATCCATGTGATCGTCATCACCGCCGCCGGAGAACAGCATCTTGCCGCCCGTGAAGATCAGGAAGGCGGCGAAGAAATACAGTACCCAGGTGAATTCGTTGACGATCGCGGCGCCGAGCGAAATGAAGATGCCGCGGAACACGATCGCGCCGATGATGCCCCAGAACAGCACCCGGTGCTGGTACTCGCGCGGCACGGCGAAGAAGGTGAACACCATGCCGATGACAAAGATATTGTCGAAGGCGAGGGCGGTTTCGAGCAGGTAGCCGGTGGCGAACTGGATCGTCGCCTGCACGTTCAGGTTTTCAGGCTCGTTGTAATATTGAGGATCGGGCTGGTAGGCGAAGAAGATGTAAGCGCCGAACGCAACTGCCAGCGAGGCGAAGCACGCCCACATGATCGCGCTCTTCTTCGGGGAGACGACCTCATCTTTCTTGTTCAGCAGGCCCAGGTCGACCCAGAGCAGGAAGCCGATGAAGGAGAGGAACGCGGCCCACAACCAGACGGGTTGGCCCGCGTATTCGACGGTCAGGAATTCAGGCATGGGTTTGAAGATGTCCGGAAAGACGCGCCGCGTCAGCGCAATATCCGTGAGGGATCCGACATCGTATCTGCCGCCGCAGGTACCAGAGGGGCCCGGGTCCAAGTCTGTGGCGCGAAAATAGTGACTCGCCCCTTGCCGTCAAGCGCCGCCGGGCAGGGCTAGCCGGACAAGTCCCGCCAGCGCGCAAACGATCACCACCAGCACGATATTGGCCCTGAACCGGATCAGCGCGGTCGCCGCCCCCGCCGCAATAAGCAAGGCGAAGGGGTCGAGCGTCAGAATGTCCGGCAGGTTCAACGTGTTGCCGAAGGGCATCTCGGTGGCGACGGTGGCCCGGAACAGGACCGCAAATCCGAACACCAGGGCGATCTTGGCAATGATCCCGAACACCGAGGCCGTGATGGCCCCCAGTATGCCGGCGGCAAAGCGGTTTTGCCGCAGGGTCTCCGAAAAGGGCGCCCCGGCGAAGATCCAAACGAAGGAGGGCGCAAAGGTGCACCAGCTCGCCATCAGCGCCGCGAGCGCCGCCAGCATAAGCCCGCCGCCATCAGTCTGCCAACCGGCCATGAAGCCGACGAACTGGTTGACCAGCACCAGCGGGCCCGGTGTCGTCTCGGCCAGGCCCAGCCCGTCGATCATCTGCGGCGCCGTCAGCCAGCCTTCCGCCTCGACCGCCTGCTGCTGCAGATAGGCGAGCACGGTGTAGGCCCCGCCGAACGTCACCAGCGCGAGTTTCGAGAACAATATGCCGACCCGGGTCAGCACATGCTCGGGGCCCAGCAGCGCGAAGGCCGCAATCACCGGCGCCGCCCAGACCGACGCCCAGCTGATCGCCGTCGCAAACGCGCGGCCGGCTTTCGGCGCGGCCAGCTTTGGTTCGGCGATTGTCTCCGCCGGAACCCCGAAACTCCGGGCCAGGCCAATGCCCGCCGCTGCTGCGATCACCAGAGGAAAGGGCAGGGCAAACAGGAAGAGGCCCAGGAAGGCGAGCAAGGCGAGCGCCACATCGCCGGGCGTCTTCAGCGCCCGCTTGCCGACTTTCCAGAGCGCCTCGAGAATGAACCCGATCACCGCCGCCTTGATCCCGTAGAACAACGCACTGACGACCGGCGTGGAGCCGAGCGTCGCATAGACCCAGGTCAGACCGAACACGACCAGCGCCCCCGGCAGCACGAACAGCCCGCCCGCGATTACCCCGCCGCGCACCCCGTGCAGCCGCCATCCGGCATAGGTCGCAAGCTGCTGCGCCTCCGGCCCGGGCAGCAGCATGCAGTAATTGAGGGCGTGCAGGTATTCCGCCTCGCCGAGCCATTTCTTCTCCTCGACGAAGACCCGGTGCATCAGCGCAATCTGCCCGGCCGGCCCGCCGAAGCCGAGACAGCCAATGCGGAAGCTCGCGGCGGTCAGTTCGCCGAGGGAAGGGGTCGTCATCAACAGCCTCGTCACTCATGGCCAACAGGGCCAGCGAGTGGGGCTTGGGCACAGGCGCCTGACCGGGCGCCCACGATGGCCAGGTGGAACGGGGTTAGCGGAATTGAGTTTGCCGGAAAAGGTGCCCGATGACCGATGAACGGACTTTTCAATTCCGCTCACCCCGGCGAAAGCCGGGGCCCAGAATGGCTGGGTGGGGCGAATGAGGCTTTCTGGGTTCCGGCTTTCGCCGGAATGAACGGATAATCGGGGGAGCATCATCGGGGTGTCCCGCCCTTGCCGCAGCCGCGCCCCGGCGCTAGGTGCGGGGCGAACGCAATCCACAGGCCCAGCCCATGACCGATGCCCCTCTCTCCGGCAAGGATCTCGCCCGCAAGCCGCGCGGCTTTCCCGACAAGCGGGAAGGGCTGATCCATGCCCAGATGCGCCTCGTGGAAACGGTCACTTCGGTCTACCGCCAATGGGGCTTCGAGGCTTTCGACAGCAGCGCGTTCGAGTATGCCGACGCCCTCGGCAAGTTCCTGCCCGATGATGACCGCCCGAATGCCGGCGTCTTCTCCATCCAGGACGATGACGAACAATGGATGGCGCTGCGGTATGACCTGACCGCCCCGCTTGCGCGCTTCGTGGCCGAGTCCGGCCAGTCGCTGGGCCGCCCGTTCCGCCGCTATGCCGCCGGTCCGGTCTGGCGCAACGAGAAACCTGGCCCCGGCCGGTTCCGCGAGTTCTGGCAGTGCGACGCCGACTCCGTCGGCGCGCCCGGTTTCCATGCGGATGCCGAGATGATCGCGATGGGCGCCGAAGCCCTGCGCGCCATCGGCATGAAGCCCGGCGAGTTCGTGATCCGCGTCAACACCCGCCGCCTGCTCAACGGCGTGCTCGACTCCGTCGGCGCCGAAGCCCCCGGCACGCGCCTCGCCATCCTGCGCGCGCTCGACAAGCTGGACCGGCTCGGTGCCTCGGGCGTCGCGGACCTGCTCGGCGCAGGCCGCAAGGACGAAAGCGGCGACTTCACCAAGGGCGCTGGTCTGGGTACGGAAGAAGTCAAACGCGTGCTCGCCTTCGCCGAAGCCGGCGCCGCGACACGCTCGGTGACGCTCGCCAATCTCGCGAAGGCCGCAGGCTTTACCGAGGAAGGCAAGGCGGGCCTTGCCGAACTCGAAGCCATCGCCCTCGCCCTCGAAGCGCTCAGCGCACCGGAGGACGATGTGAAGATCGATCCGTCCGTGGTCAGAGGACTGGAGTATTATACCGGCCCGGTCTTCGAGGCCGAACTCCTGCGCGAAGTGACCGGCGAAGACGGCAAGACCTACCGCATCGGCTCCATCGGCGGCGGCGGGCGCTATGACGATCTCGTCGCGCGCTTCACCGGCGAGACGGTGCCCGCCACCGGTTTCTCCATCGGCATCTCGCGGCTCGCCGCCGCGCTTGCCATTCTGGGCGAGAACGCAAAGCTCGACGGCCCGGTCGTCGTACTCAATCTGGACAAGGACAATCCCGGCCTCGCGCTCGGCCTCGCCGCGGAGCTGCGCCGGGGCGGCATCCGCGCGGAGGCCTATATGGGCGCCTCCGGCATGCGCCCGCAGATGAAGTATGCCGACCGGCGCAATTCGCCTGCCGTCGTCATTGTCGGCGGGGATGAAGTCGCCAAGGGCACGGTGACGATCAAGGATCTCGAGATGGGCGCCCTGAAAGCGCAGGCGATCACTTCCAATGAGGAATACCGCGAAGCCCGCCCCGGCCAGATCGAAGTGCCGCGCGACCAGATGGTGGCGGCGGTGCGCGCCATCGTCGAGGCGCAGTCATGAACCATGACGCCCTCGTGGCGGTCGCGCGCGCGGTGTTCGAGGCCGCCGGCGGCACGCCGGTCGACCCCGATTATGTTCTGCCTGCGGACATTCCGCTGGAACTCTCCGGCGAGGCCGTGCGGGCCCGGCTTTGCGTCTTCACCGACCATCGCGGCGCCGAAATGGCGATGCGTCCGGACCTGACCCTGCCGGTGGCGCAGCGCGAGGCCGCGCGGCTGCAAGCCGGCACTTCGGCGAAAACCTATACCTACGCCGCGCGGGCGTTTCGCCTGCCGGCGGCACAAGACGATCCGTTCGAATTCACGCAGGTCGGCCTTGAGCGGTTCGGCTATACGGCCGATCCTGCTGCCGACGCCGAACTCTTCGCGCTGGTGCACCGCGCCGTCGAAGCCTGCGGTGTGTCCCCCAAATCCATCGTGACAGGCGACCTTGCAATCTTCCCGGCCTTCATCGATGCGCTCGAATTGCCCGGCGTGACGACGGACCTGCTGAAGCGCGCCTTCCGTCAGGAAGGCGGCGTGCGCGCCGTGTTGGACGCCGCCTCGCGTCCTCTGGATACGGATGTTCTGACCGCGCTCGATGCCGAATATGCGGAGGCCGCGCTTGGCGCCGTACTGACCGCCCGCGATGTTCCGCTGATCGGTGCCCGCAGCTTGGGCGAAATCGTCGACGGCCTGCGGGCCCGCCGCGCCGCTATCGAGGCGGGCGGTTTGCCGGATGCGGCGCGCGCCGCTTTGCTGGCCCTGCGCGACGTGGAGTGTCCGCTGGCGGACGCGCCGGCCACGCTGTCCGCGCTCGCCAAGGCGCATGGCTTGTCCGGCGCCGATGCCGCGCTGGCCGCCTTTGGCGCGCGGGCCGGGAAAATCCTCGATCTCGTGCCCGGCGCCCGGCGCACGGCGTCGTTCCGCGCCGGGTTCGGGCGGCGGTTCACCTATTATGACGGCTTCGTGTTTGAAGTCCTCGCGGACGGCCTCGCGCCCACCCAGCCGGTGGCAGCGGGCGGGCGTTATGACGGGCTGATCTCCGGCCTCTCTGGGGCCCGCGTCTCGGCCACCGGCATCGGCGGTGTCGTGCGGCCCGACCGAATGGTGCGTGTACGGAGGACGGACGCATGAGCCGGTTGACGATTGCGATCCCTTCCAAGGGCCGCCTGAAGGAGCAGACCGAAACCTGGCTCGCCGCCATGGGCCACCCCGTCCGCCAGATCGGCGGGGAGCGGGGTTATACGGCCGAGATTGACGGGCTGGACGCCGAAGTACGCCTCCTCTCCGCCCGCGAGATCGCGCAGGGCCTGATCGAGGGCAGCCTGCATTTTGGCGTCACGGGGGAAGACCTGCTCAACGACCTCGCCCCGGACGGGCCGGAGGATTTCCGCGTGCTGAAACGCCTCGGTTTCGGCGGCGCGGATGTCGTGGTCGCTGTCCCGCAGGCCTGGTTCGACGTCGATTCGATGGCCGATCTCGAGGCAGCCGGCGCGGCTTTCCGCAAATCCCATGGCCGGCGGCTGCGCGTTGCCACAAAATACCTGCGCCTGACGCGGCGCTGGTTTGCCCGCAAATCGGTCGGCGAATACCGCCTGGTTGAAAGCGCCGGGGCCACCGAGGCGGCCCCCTCGACCGGCACCGCCGATGTTATCGTCGACATCACGACGACCGGCGCCACGCTCAAGGCCAACGGATTGAAGGTTCTGCGTGACGGCGTGATCCTCGAAAGCGAGGCGGCCTTTACGCAATCTGTACGGGCAAGCCTGACCGGCGGGGCCAGGACGGCGGCAGATACGCTGGTAGGTGCCTTGTCGAGATCAGATCACAAATCCTGAAAATATATTTCGACATATTCTTGACACAACCCCGGATTCGTTGCCGTATGTCTAGGCAAGTTTCTGGGAGGAAACGCTGCAAACGGTGGAGGGGCGCAGCTTGCCGGCAACGGCGCTGCGCCTCTTTTTCATTCCGGCTTTCGTTTACCGTCAGATCACCTGAAACAGCGGCCCCTTTCGGGGAAGGCCGGGTTCCAGTGCGTCAAGACTTCAGGGGAGAGTCGAGGGGCGTTTGAGCGTCTTGGCGTCCAGAACCCGGCTTCACGATTAACAATAAGACCATATCGAATAACGTCAATACATTTTATTGTTTTTCGATCATACCCACGATTAAATCGTCGTAATCCGGGCGCCTGAGTTGACTTGGGGTCCGGCCCCCGCCAAGCGTGGCCGCAATCCATCCCCCCAAGGAAACTCCGGAGCGACCGCGATGCCAGAGGACAATTTTCACGAGGACCCCCGCCAGCACATCCTGCCGGTCTACCGTCCCCCGGAGGAAGTGTTCGTCGAGGGCCAGGGCGCCTATCTCTTTACCGAGGACGGCCGCCGGTATCTCGATTTCATCGCCGGCATTGCCGTCACCGCTCTCGGCCATGCGCATCCGGCGCTGGTCGATGCCCTGCGCGATCAGGCGGGCAAGCTCTGGCACACGTCCAACATGTTCCGGGTGAAGGGGCAGGAGGAACTCGCCGACAAGATCTGCCGCGATACCTTCGCGGACCGGGTGTTCTTCACCAATTCCGGCACCGAGGCGGTCGAGTGCGCGATCAAGACGGCGCGCAAGTATCATTGGTCCAAGGGCCATGCCGAACGCCTGGATATCATCACCTTCACCGGCGCCTTCCATGGCCGCTCGATGGCGGCGATCAATGCCGGCGGCAATCCGAAATACCTCGAAGGCTTCGGCCCCAAACTGCCCGGCTTCGTGCATCTCGAATGGGGTGACCATGACGCGCTGAACAAAGCGGCGGCCGAGCCGAGCGCGGCGGCAATTTTCGTCGAGGTCGTGCAAGGCGAAGGCGGCGTGCGCGCCATGCCGGAGGCCTGCATCAAAGGCCTGCGCGAGCTGTGCGACGCACACGGCCTCCTGCTGATTTTCGACGAAGTACAATGCGGCATGGGCCGCACCGGCAAGCTCTGGGGTTATCAGTGGGCGGACGGTGTGGAGCCGGACATCCTGTGCGCCGCCAAGGGCATCGGCGGCGGCTTCCCGTTCGGGGCCTGCCTGATGACCGAGGCCTGCGGCGAGCCGATGCAGCCCGGCAGCCACGGCTCGACCTATGGCGGCAACCCGCTCGCCATGGCGGTCGGCAATGTCGTCTGGGACGTGATCTCGGACGAGGCCTTCCTGGCCAACGTGCGCCGGGTTTCGGGCGCGCTGCAGCAGGGGCTGAAAAGCCTCGCCGATACGCACCCGGACAAGGTGGACGGCGTCACCGGCAAGGGCCTGCTGACGGGCATCAAGCTGAAAGCGGACCCCAAGGCCGTGCAGGGCCTCTGCCGCGATGCGAACCTGCTGGTCGGCGTCGCCGGCAACAACGTGCTGCGCCTCGCCCCGCCGCTGGTGATCGAAGACGCGCATGTGCGTGAGGCGATCGGCATTCTGGATGCGGCGCTGACGGCCTGGAAAGTCGCCTGACGGCAATGCCCGTGTATGACGGTTCGTGTCATTGCGGCGCGGTGCAGTTCCGCATCGCGGCGGACATCACCGACGTCTACCGCTGCGACTGCTCCCTCTGCCGGATGAAGGGCGCGCTGATGACCAGCGTGCACGAGGACTCCGTCACGCTGCTGTCCGGCGCGGAGGGGCTCAGCGAGTATAACTGGAACACCCGGGTTGCCCGCCACTTCTTCTGTTCGAAATGCGGAATCTACCCCTTCCACCGGAAGCGCGCCATGCCGGACCATTACGGCGTCAACGTGCATTGCCTGACCGGGTTTGATGCCGCGTCGAACTCCGTCCGGCAGGCGGAGGGGCGCGGCATGTCGGTCAGGGATGCGCCGGCGCGGGATCTGTGGACCGGGCCAAGAGACGAATGCACCGCAAAAAAGGGCGGGGGCAGGCGAGAGAGCGGTGCCTACCCCCGTATTCTGGCGCGTGCGTCCCTTCACCCGCAAGAACAGACTAAGGACACTCTGATCAATCAACCGGATTCCTTACTTTTGCAAATCGGTTCAGAGTGGCGTCGGATAGATGGAGCTTGCCATGAAGCAGATGACATTTTCGGCGTCGGGGTTTGATCGTTTC
>Ga0163144_10010629_pt1 | contig 19593 bp, 15 predicted proteins | sample OliLak19BULKMAT1_FD_123175 | JGI IMG/M metagenome (GOLD analysis project Ga0163144, IMG submission 123175) | Freshwater microbial mat bacterial communities from Lake Vanda, McMurdo Dry Valleys, Antarctica - Oligotrophic Lake LV.19.BULKMAT1 | ecosystem: Environmental > Aquatic > Freshwater >... | reverse complement strand
TTTGAGACGTCTCGCGGAATACGGAAACGGTGGCGAGTTTGAGACGTCTCGCGGAATACGGAAACGGTGGCGAGTGCGGCTGCGTGGCGCCCGCCATGCGCCCCTTCCTCTCAGATCCACCGCGTCACGTCTTCTTCCCGCCGACTCGCCCACACCCTGGCATTGGGGAACTCCACCGCGAGCATCGCAGCCAACTCCTCCACGCCGCATCGTTCCGTCGCGTAATGGCCGGGAAGAACGAGCGCCAAGCCCTGGGATTGGGCCGCGAGACAGTCGTGGAAGCGCGCCTCGCCGGTGAGCAGAACATCCGCCTTTCCAGCCGCACGGCCGATCAAGTCGCCCCCGGCGCCGCACACGATCGCCACCTTGCGAACCAGGCGATCCGCGTCGCCGACGACATGCGCGCCCGTCGTACCAAGGCGTTGCGAAACGATGCGCGAGAAATCTGCCAACGACATCTCCACGGGCAACACGCCGACCCGGCCGATGCCTAGCTTGCCAGGCATCGGCCGTAGCGGGAGCACGTCGAACGCCGGTTCCTCATAGGAATGGGCCTGGCGCAGCGCGCGAATCGCTTCGCTGACCCTTTCCTCCGGACAAACGACTTCAAGACACCATTCGCTGACTTCTTCGCGCCGGCCCTTTTGCCCTACCGTCGGGTTGGCGGCGTCGGAACCGAAAAAAGTTCCAATCCCGGCGAGGCGATAGCTGCATTCGCTGTATTGACCAATGACTCCGGCGCCGGCCGCGAAAAGCGCATCGGAAACCCGACCCAAGTCGGCGTCGGGCACGAAGACCACGATCTTGCATTGCCTAGGCTCGTCAAGCGCTTGCAAGGGCCGAATTCGCGTGAGTTCCAATCGTCGCGCCAGCATGTCGTTGATGCCGCCGACTGTGTTGTCGAAGGCGGTGTGCGGCGAATAAACGGCGATGCCGGCCCGAGCGAGTCGATAGATCATCCGTCCTTCCGGCGTTGACGACGTTAAGCGTTTCACGCCGCGAAACAGAATGGGATGGTGGGCGACGATGAGTTGAGCCCCCTCCGCAATCGCCTCGTCGGCCGACTCAGGCGTGACCGTCAGGCAAGTCATAACGCCTTGTACGGGATTTTCTTTCTCACCTAGCAACAGGCCGACGTTGTCCCATTCCGCGGCAAGGCGCAGCGGCGCGAACCGTTCCAAAAACGCGGCGACCGTGGCGACCGTAATCATCGTAACCACCAATATCGGAGCTCGATGTGTAAGAGACCGGAGTGCATCATCGGCTTTTGCGCGTTGGCATCATCAAAATCATCAAAATCAGCGCAAGCGCGCTCGCCGCGAGCGAGAATTGCAAGATCGGCGGCCCCGGCTCCGTTTCGGTTCCCGGCGCCGGCGAAGCAGGTGTCGTCTGCCCAAATGCGGTTCCCGCGACCGATAACGCCAAAACCGAAAACAACACGAGTCTCAGCAATCGAGCGGCAAGCCAATGTCCCACGACATTTTCTCCTCGAATTCATCCGTGGCGGAAATGTACTATAGTTTTACTGCCTCGCCCAACCCTGGGGAAAGGGATCAGTTGATGCCTTGCCGCGTTCTCACTGCTCTTGATCGCAAATGAACCGCGTCGCCAAGAACGCATTGTGTGGATTGTACAAGTATAGCGGGCTGATGCGCGCGCAGGAAGCGGCCGCGTCGTGGGCGGGCAAGTCCTTCATGTCCATCGTCTTGTTCCATCGCGTGACGGATGAGATTCCCGAAGACGGCTTGACCGTTTCCACCGCCTGGTTTCGAGCGTTTTGCGAAATGATGCAAACGCGATTCCGAGTGGTTCCCTTAAGCGAGCTTGTCGCGATCCTGGAAAATGGAACGAAGCCGCCGCCGCGCACCGTCGCCCTCACGTTCGACGATTGCTATCGGGACAATCTCTTCGCGGCGAGGACGTTGGCCGAATTCCATTTGCCCGCGACATTCTTCATCCCGACGCGTTTCGTCGGAACCGACCACGTTTTTTCCTGGGATCAAGGGCTAAGACCGCTCGCGAACCTGAATTGGGACGAGGTTCGCGAAATGGCTTCGTTGGGCCACGACATCGGTTCGCACACGGTGAGTCATCCCAACATGGCCGATTTGACAAACGAGGAAGCGTTGCGCGAACTTGTGGAATCACGGGAGACGTTGCAGGATCAACTGCGCCGTCCGATCCGCTATTTCGCCTATCCGTTCGGAGGCCTGCGGAATTTCAGAGCGGAGCAGCTGCCGTTGGTGCGCGAGGCGGGGTACGATGCGTGCTTTTCGGGGTACGGCGGGTTCGTTTATCCTAATATGCGAGGCAAAATTCTTCCCCGCGACGGCATTCCTTACTTTCGCAGCCTGCTCAATCTGGAAGTCCACCTGACCGGTTGCCTGGATTGGATGTACGCCCTGAAAAAAAAGGTAGGCTTGTTGACGTGACCGTCCACAAGCCCCCGAACGTCCCTCCTGCATTGCCTTCCGCCGGCCGCGACACGACCAGACCATGATGCTCTCACCTTCCCCCACTCCTGTCCGCGACACGCTTGGCGCGACCAAAGCCGACGAGGGACCGCGCGCCATCCCCGAGGCGCCAAGCATCGCGGTCGAAGAATGCGGATCGCCGCGCGAACTTGCCGGTCACGAAGGCGCCTGGGCGGAGCTGGCGAAAAACGCGCTCGCCCCGAACAGCTTCTACGAACCCTGGATGCTGCTGCCGGCCATCGAGGCTTTCGCGGCCCGCGCATCGCTGCGCCATCTACTCATATGGCGCAACGATCCCGGCAAGCCGAGGGCGCCCCGCATGTTGATCGGCTATTTCCCCCTGGAGGAAAGACGGCGACTAAAGGGATTGCCGATCCGAAACCTTACGCTTTGGAAGCACATGCATTGCTTCCTCTGTACGCCGCTTCTGCACCGCGAGCATGGCCGCGAAGCACTGAGTGCGTTATTCGGCTGGATGCGGAAGGGGAAAACTCCGCGCATCCTGGAGTTGCCTCTGGTAAACGGCGATGGCCCCTTTCAACACGCCCTGCTCGACGTGCTTAATGAAGAGGGGCATGTGACCTTTCAAGACGAAGCGTACAATCGCGCCTTGCTCCGGCGAGGGATGGACGGCGAAGGGTATTTGGAACAAACCCTCTCGACCGGCAACCGCAAGGAACTTCGCCGCCAACGGCGCCGTCTGGGAGAGTCCGGTTCGCTCGAAATGCGCGTCCTCACGGAAGCGGCGCATATCGATGAATGGGTGGGCCATTTCCTCACGCTTGAAAAGAGCGGCTGGAAAGGACAGGAAGGCACGGCGCTGGCAAGCGAGGAAACGCAACGGGAGTATTTTCGGCGGATCACGCGGGCCGGTTTCGAGCGTGGGAAAGTCATGATGCTTGGCCTGTTTCTCGATGGTAGGCCCATCGCTCTCAAGTGTAATTTCGTCAGCGAGCCGGGTTCGTTCGCGTTCAAAATCGCGTTTGACGAATCGCTGTCGCGCTTTTCGCCCGGAGTGCAACTGGAGTTGGACAACGTCCTGCAAATGCACTCTCGAACCGGTTTGGAATGGATGGATTCGTGCGCGGTGTCGCGCCATTTCATGATCAATCGACTGTGGAAAGATCGACGCATTGTCCAGAACTTGTGGATTTCCACGGGGGGGCCGCTCGCGGACTTGGCCGTGGGCGCCCTGCCTTGGCTGCGGGCGTTGCGTCGATTTGGGAGACGTTCACGCGTCGCAAGCGATCGGAGTTCCACATGATGCGTACCGCCGCTTTCGGTCCTTCCGTCGGCGAGAATGTTGCTGCATCCTCGTCCCCGGCGGGAAGCAACTTGCTTGAAATCAATCCGGACGAGTTCCAAGAATGTTTCGATCGTAGGCCGTTCCTCGTCCGCCATCGCCTATGCGAGCACCCGCTGCTCGCGCTGCCCAAATTGCTAGAGTTGGCGCAAACACTGCCCGCGAAAAACGTGGAGTACAACGCCGGCCAACTTCCCGTCAATTGCGATCCCCAATTGACGCCCCGTAACGGACTCTCCATCGACGAAACGATTCGCCGCATCGCCGAGTGCAAGTCGTGGATGGTGCTCAAGTACGTCGAGAGCGATCCGTCATACCGCGACTTGCTCATGCAGTGCCTGAGCGAAGTGCAAGTCCATAGCGAGCCGATCCGGCCCGGCATGCAACTGCCCCAGGCGTTCATCTTTCTAACATCCCCCGGCTCCGTGACGCCGTATCACATGGACCCGGAACATAATTTCTTGTTGCAGGTGCAAGGCAGCAAGACCGTCCATTTGTTCGATCCCAGGGATCCGAACGTGCTGACTCCCGAGGAATTGGAACGGTTTTATCGAGGCGCCCATCGCAACATGGTGCTCAAAGAGGAAAATCGCGCCAAAGCCTGGGTTTACGACCTCAAACCAGGCTACGGTTTGCATTTCCCCGTGACCGCTCCGCATTTTGTCCAGAACGGAACTGACGTCTCGATCTCGTTCAGCATTACCTTCGCCACGCCGGACCTGGAACGCCGCAGCATTCTCCACAGCGTCAACGGCTATCTCCGCGACCGGGGATTGACGCCGGCGCCCGTTGGAAAAAGCGCCTGGGGCGACAAGGTCAAGGCGACGGCCTATCGCATCTATCGCAAGATGCGGAAACTCACAGGCAACCCGATCCAGTAACATGCGTATGCCCCTCGCGCTTTCCACCACGACGACTCCGCAAGCACAAATCGTCACGCATCGTGGGGAATTGGAACTCTGGGCGCCGGCCTGGCAAGGATTGCTCAACGCAAGTAGGGCCGAAGCGATGCAGTCGCCGGACTGGCTGCTTCCATGGTGGGATGTGTATGCCGCCGACAGCGATCGCGAGCTGCGCGTCGTACTATTCTGGGCCGGCGCGGAACTCGTCGGGGTGGCGCCGCTCTTGCGGCGTTCGTTCCGTTATCGGGGCGGTTTGCGCTTTCGGCGCATCGAGTTACTGGGATCCGATGTCGATGAGAACGACGGCGTCTGCTCGGAGTACCTGGGACTCATCGCCCTGCCTTCGTGGGAAAGCCGCGTGGTCAGCGCGCTGACACGCCAACTTCGTCGCGGCGCGCTCGGCGCGTGGGATGAAGTCGTGTTCTCGGCGCTGGACGGCACGCGCACACAGACGAAACTTATTGCCGCCAGTTTGGAAGAGTCGGATCTCACACCCCAGATCGAGGAAACCACGTCGGCGCCGTATGTCACTCTGCCGGATTCGTGGGACGCCTACCCCAAGCAACTCTCAAAATCGAAACGCTGGAATCTAAAGACGCAACTCAAGGATTTCGATGCTTGGTCAGAAGGCAAGACGGCCTGGCACGAGGCGCGGACGGAGGACGAACTCGAGCACGGCAAACGCATCTTGGCCGACCTTCATGAAACGCGCTGGCGCGCAGAAGGAAAAACCGGCGTCTTTTCCGCCGCGCGATTCCTGCGCTTTCATGACCGTTTCATGAAATCAAAACAAGCTCAAGGCAACCTGGAACTCCTGTGGCTCGAAAAGGCCGGCTTGCCGATCGCGGCGCTTTACGCGTTTCGCGAGGCCGGCAGGGTCTACTTTTATCAGTCCGGACGCGTGATGGACCTGCCGGACCGCGTGCGCATCGGCTCCGTCGTCGTCGCTCAAGCGATACGCCGCGCCATCGAACGCGGCGACCGCGAGTTCGATCTGTTGGGCGGACCCGCACGTTACAAATTGGCGTTCACGCAAACGACGAGGCCGATCGTGCGCATCCGCGTGGCCCGTCCCAGCCTTGTCGAGGCGATGCGCAAGGCGGGCGAAGCGGTATTGCACGGAGCGCGGCGTGCGCGTGCTTGGTGGCGAGCCAGTGACCTTCCGACTACCCCGTGCCGAGGCAACGAGGAATAACGGTAAGACAACTAGCTCGCGGCGTCTCCCTGCAGCCGCGGTTTGGAATCCGTGCCAGGCATGGGGAGGAACGACGAAGCGGGAAGCGTATAGCGACGTTCGATCGCCGAACCGTGATCAGCAGCAATCTATCCAGCGCCTTGGGCATGGCGAGAGGCGACGGCGCCCACGAGGCCGGCGGCAGATGATGAAGCGCTTCGTCGATGATGAGCCAATGCGGTCAGCCGTACCCCGTGCGCATTTCCAATAGCCGGGATGGTAACGCTCAAATATCGTAGTAAAGATAAAACTCATAGGGATGCGGCCGCAACCGCATCGGTTCGATCTCGCGCGTCCGCTTGTATTCGACCCATGTCGTGATGACGTCCTTGGTGAACACGTCGCCGTGCAGCAGCCATTCGTGGTCGCGTTCCAAGTTGTTGATCGCCTCATCCAGCGATCCGGGCGCCTTGGGAACCTTCGCGAGCTCCTCGGGTTCCAAATCGTAGATGTCCTTGTCGAGTGGTTCGCCCGGCTTCGTCTTGTTTTTGATGCCGTCCAGCATCGCCATCAGCATCGCTGAAAATAACAGGTAGCCGTTGCTCGATGGATCGGGGCAGCGGAACTCGATCCGTTTCGACTTCGGACTGGCCGAGTACATTGGGATGCGAATCGACGCCGAGCGATTGCGCCGGCTATACGCCAGGTTGACCGGCGCCTCGTAACCCGGCACGAGCCGTTTGTAGCTGTTGGTCGTCGGATTGCTGAACGCGCACAGCGACGGCGCATGTTTGAGCAAGCCGCCGATCGCGTAGAGTCCCATGTCGGAAAGCCCCGCGTAGCCCGACCCCGCGAAGAGATTCGTGCCTCCCTTCCACAGCGAACTATGCACATGCATGCCTGTGCCGTTGTCTTGAAAGAGCGGCTTGGGCATGAACGTCACCGTCTTGCCGTGCTTCCGCGCCACGTTCTTGACGATGTACTTGTACTTGACCACGTTGTCGGCCATCTCGACCAAGGGCGCGAAACGCATGTCGATTTCGCCTTGCCCGCCGGTCGCCACCTCATGATGTTGGGCCTCGATATGGAGACCGCACTCGATCATCGTCAACATCATCTCGGTGCGCAGATCCTGCAGCGAGTCCGCGGGCGGCACGGGGAAATAGCCTTCCTTGTAGCGCAGCTTGTATCCCAGATTCGGCTTTTCATCCCGGCCGGAATTCCAAGCCCCTTCTTTACTGTCCAAAAAATAGTAACCCGAGTTTTGCGTCGAATCGAAACGCACGTCGTCGAAAACGAAAAACTCAAGCTCCGGCCCGAAGTACGCCGTGTCCGCGACCCCCGACGACTTCATGTAATTGACGGCTTTCCGCGCGATATTTCTGGGATCGCGGCTGTAATCCTGCCGTGTGAGCGGATCCTGGATGTTGCAAAGCATTACCAGCGTCGTGTCCTTCATGAACGGATCGATGAAGGCGGTGTCCGGCTGCGGAATGACCAACATGTCCGATTCATTGATCGCTTGCCAACCGCGGATCGAAGAGCCGTCAAAGCCAAGGCCTTCCTCGAAGACACTTTCCTCAAACGTGGCCGCGGGCACGGTGAAATGCTGGGAAATGCCGGGAAAATCCATGAAACGCAAATCAACCGCCTTGACTTCTTTCTCTCGAATCGTCGCAAGCACTTCTCGGGGAGTCATGGGGAGAGTCTCTCGAACAAAAGGGGCAGCGTGAAGGTTTGTTATGGGACGCAAGGGGAAGTTTCAACGCGCAACGCGGAATGCAAGGGAAATGAAAAGTGGTCTTCCGCTTGCATCCCGCGTTGTCGTGACCGGCAAGTTGGCCGAACGATTACGGCCCAATGGCGCTGCTGCCGCGTTCGCCGGTGCGAATGCGGACGGCGTCGTCGAGTTGGACCACGAAGATCTTGCCGTCGCCGATCTGTCCGGTTTCTCCGCTGCGCGCGGAGTGGACGATCGCTTCGACGGCCGCCTCGACGAATGCGTCGTTGAGGCCGATTTCGATTTTCAATTTGGGCAACAGGCGAACCTGGAACTCCGCGCCGCGATAAACTTCGGTGAACCCTCGTTGGCGACCGCACCCGCGAATATCGGTGACGGTCATGAGGTATACATCCACTTCGTTCAAAGCACGCTGCACGGCGTCCAGCTTCTCAGGGCGAATAATAGCGGTGATCAGTTTCATTGTTTGCTATTGGTCTTTTGCGGGTAATTGTTTTTTTGAGTACGCGAATTTGGAACGGGAGAGCCGAGCGTCGGAAGTTCCGTAGGCTTCCGACGCTCGCTCGTGCGTGATTGAATTTATTGCACGGTGAGCGACACGTTCTTGCGCAGCGTGCCGGAAAACAACTTCTGCATGTTGATTTTCACGGCTTCCGGATCACCGCCGCGGAAGTTGAACTTGTTGCCGACCACGGTGGTCATGAACGGATAAACGCCCTTGAACGCGGCCGCGTCCGACGCCTTGCCCGGCTGGCACATTTCGGACCATGCCGAGAGCAACTCGCCGTTGGTCGCGCCGTCGACGACGACGCTGTAACGCTTGCCGCCCGGAGGCATCTTGGCCGACTTGGGCTCGCTGGACGGATGCGTGTATTCGATCGGGTCGGCGTGCTGGAAGCCGCTGTAGGCTTCCATACCCATTTCGTGAACGTCGAGACCCTCGATCTCGATTTGCTCCTCGACGCGAATGCCCACCGTGTACTTGATGAGCGACCAAACCAACAGGGAACCGGCGAACGTAAAAGCGCCGACAAACAAGACGCCCTTGAACTGAGTAATCAACTGTCCGGCGCCGCCGCCGACGAGCAGACCAATGGCGGGTCCGGCTGCGGGATCGTAGCCGACTGCGGGATTGGCGAACAGGCCCACGGCCAGCGTTCCCCAGATGCCGTTGACCAGATGCACCGACAACGCGCCCACGGGGTCGTCGATCTTGAGTTTATCGAACCCATAAACGGCGAACACGACAAAGATGCCGCCCATGCCGCCGATGATGATCGCCGACAGATTCGACACCCATATGCAGGGCGCGGTCACGGCGACCAGACCGGCGAGAGCGCCGTTGACGGTCATCGAGAAGTCCGGCTTGCCCGTCAAACAGAAGGCAACCAGCGTTGCCATCAGCATGCCTGCGGCACAGGCCAAGTTGGTCGTGATGACGATCCGGCTGATATCCAATGCATTTGCGGTCATCGTGCTGCCGGGGTTGAAGCCGAACCAGCCGAGCCAAAGGATCAGGCCGCCCAAGAACGCCAGGGCCATGCTGTGGCCGGGGATCGGCTGCACCGTGCCGTCTGCCTTGTATTTGCCAAGGCGAGGACCGAGCAGCAAGATGCCGGCCAACCCCGCCCAGCCGCCGACAGAGTGAACCACGGTCGAACCGGCGAAGTCCCAGAAACCGCTACCCGCCAGGAAACCGCCTCCCCATATCCAGTGTCCAGTAATTGGATAGGAAAGGGCCACCACAAACAGTGCGAAAATCATGAACGAGCCATAATGGATGCGTTCCGCGACGCAACCGGAAACGATCGTCGCCGCCGTGCCGGCGAAGACGAGTTGGAAGAAGAACTTCGCCATCAAAGGCACGCCCGCCCAGGCGATCGCGCCGTAAACGCCGAAGTAAATGTTCGTTACGGGATAGGTCTTGACGAATGGTTCGGATTTACCCGGGATGACAAGCGAGACCGTTACGGCTTCCACTTCGTCATCACCGATTTTCACCGTCTCTTTCAGCGAATCCACTCCCGCCTTGGTGCCCGCCTTCTCTTGAAGGGCGGCGATGGCGTCAACCAGGGCCTTGTTCGCCTTGTCCTCCGCTACCTTTTCATCCTTGAGATCGAGCTTGTAGTCCTTTTTGATGTCATCCTTGATCTGGGCATCCAGCGTGGCGACGGCGGGGCTATTGTCCTCGCCTTCCACCATAAAGCCGCTGGCGCCGATGTACGCATTGCCGTCGCCGAACATCAGCGCCCAGCCGACCGCCCAGAAAGCGATGGTGGCGATGGCGAAGACGATGAAGTTTTTGCCGAGAATGTTGACCGCGTTCTTGGCTCGGCAAAAGCCCGCTTCGACGCAGCCGAAGCCCGCGTTCATGAAGAAAACAAGGAAGCCGGCGATCAAGACCCAAACCGTGTCGGCGATCACTTTCAATTCGCCCGTCGACGGCGCCGCCGACGCGACCCCGTGCCCGGCGAAAAGCCAGGCAGCGAAGGTCAATAATAGTACCTTGGGTAAACGCAACATCTACGAGACCTCCGAAAACAAAAGAGGGTTACGCGTCTACCTCGCGGCCATCGGCGCGCACGATGAACGAGGAGAGGAAGGTGAAATTCGAGTGAAAATTTCGTTATGCACAGACTGTGCCAATGCTAGATAGGCAGCCGTCCTTTTGATGTAACGTCATCTAGTTAAAGTGTTAATGGGATTTTTTTTTATCAGCAAACCAGTATCCAACGCCAATGCCACTGCACGCAAGTTAGGCACTCATGCTGGCAACGCTAGCAATTGAGGCATCGTCCTGACCGCTATCTGTTTCGCCGACAAGCATTCTGACAAGAAATTTCGACCCAAACTTCCTATCTTTACAGTTTATTCGGCTCCCGACGCACCTCACACGGGCGGTGCGCGACCTGTGAAGCAGCAAGCCTGGTTTCAATATTCCATTTCTTCCTTGTTCTCCGCCTCAAAGACGGCTACACAAGAGGGAAAGCCACTCCTCAGCGAGGTTTCGTCATGCGACTCCTACTTGCAATCGCCGTCCTGTCCCTTGCCCTCCCCAGTTCCCTGGTCGCCCAAGACAAATCACTGGATTTGCAATTGCGCGCTCGCAAGGAAACAAAGAAGGATGGAGTCTCCGCCTACCCGATGGAAACGCGAAAGGAAACTTGGCCCGCCGCCAAGACCGCGATCATCGTGTGCGACGTCTGGGACGCCCACCATTGCCTCAACGCCGTTCGCCGCGAGGAGGAAATGGTGCCGCGCATGAATGAAGTGCTCACCAAAGCTCGCGAGATGGGTGTCTTCATCATCCATGCCCCGTCGTCGTGTATGGACGCTTACAAGGACCATCCGGGCCGCAAACGCGCCCAAGCCGCCCCCGCCGCGAAAAAGCTTCCAAAGGAAATCGAGAAGTGGTGTTACAAAATCCCCGCCGAGGAGAAGGGCAAATATCCCATCGATCAAACCGACGGCGGCGAGGATGACGACCTCAAGGAACACGAAGCCTGGCACGCCAAGCTCAAAGCCATGGGCCGCAATCCCCGCGCCCCCTGGAAGAAACAACACGACGGCATCAAGATCCACGCCCCGGACGCGGTCAGCGACTCCGGCATCGAGATTTGGAACCTGCTCGAAGATCGCGGCATCGACAATGTCATACTCGTGGGCGTTCACACCAACATGTGCGTCCTGGGTCGTCCCTTCGGCCTGCGTCAGATGGCCAAGAACGGCAAGAACGTCGTCCTCATGCGCGACATGACCGACACCATGTATAACCCAAAACGTTGGCCCTATGTCAGCCACTTTGAGGGCACTCGCCTCATTATCGAGCACATCGAAAAATTCGTGTGCCCCACCATCACCTCGAATCAAATCCTCGGCGGCAAGGAGTTTCAATTCAAGGGCGACACGCCGACTCCATAGCACAAGTCCGAGCCTGAGCGCCAAGCGACGGGCATTCAATTTCGGACAGGCTGGAAGCCTGTCCTACGACGGTTAGCGGATGAATCTGCCGCCGTTGATGTCGATGATCGCGCCCGTCATGAAGCGAGCGCCGTCGCCGGCCAGGAAAGCCACGACGTCCGCGACTTCCTCGGCGGCGCCGTTGCGCGCCAGCGGCGTTTGCTTGCGATAATCCTCCATCTTGGCGGGCGTGCTGAACGTCTCGTGGTGCGCGGTCGCGATCACGCCGGGCATGACGGCGTTGACGCGAACGTGCGGGGCCAATTCCTTGGCCAAGGTTCGCGTCATCACCTGTAACGCTCCCTTGGCGGCCGCGTAGGCGCCGCCGCCGCCCGCTCCGCCCGTCTGGATCGATAGCGAGAGGTTGTTGACGATGCTGCCGTTGCCGCCGGCGCGCAAATGCGGGATGGCCGAACGTGTTACCAGGAAGGCCGAGGTCGCGTTCACATCGAAGACCTGCCGCCAGTGATCCAGCGAGCATTCCTCCAGCCGAACCATCCGCAGCGGTGTTCCCGCGTTGTTGAAAAGAACATCCAAGCGGCCCGCGTGTTGGACCAGTTGCTCCACGACGCCCGCTGCCTGGGATTCGACCGTCAAATCCGCCGGCAAAAGCCAAGCACGCCGCCCCAAGGCTGCGACGGCGGCGACGGTTTCGCGCGCTCCTTCCACACTGCGATGGTAATGCACGCCGATATCGGCCCCGGATCGCGCCAAGGCAATCGCGGTCGCCTTGCCGATGCCAACTCCCGCGCCTGTGACCAGGGCAACTCGGCCGCCAAGGGACGTTTCCGCCATTTCCGCTCTCCTCGATTGATATTACCCAGACAACCAAGATTCTCGCGTTGGCACGACGCGCAAGCGAGTGAAATTCTCTCGCTTGCGCGTCGTGCTAACGAAGATGCTTGGAAGGCGTATCTCGAAACTTGGCGTGGCAGCGCGTGCAGTCCATTGCCATGCGACCGAATGCCTGTTCCAACAATTCCAGGCCAACGGCTTCCGTGTTCTTCCGCTTTCGCAGCAAGATTTCGAGGTCACTTGCGTGCCGTCGTGCGTCGCCGAGCCACTGTTGTAGTTCCTTCGCGGCGGACGAACCTTTTTGAGCGGCTTGATAGCGCTGGCTCAAGATGCTGGCTTCATGCGGAGGATCGATGTCCGGATGGTCGACCGGCGTCTTCCAGGCGGCTTTATTGGCGAGCTTCAGATTTTCCCAGTGTTCGTCGATTTCGACCATCTCCCGCGCCAAGGACGAGATCTTCGCGGTCTCGGGAAAGTCGGCGGGGACGCCGGCGTAGCCGATGGGCAGATGGACGTAACGCATGCCGTAGCGCCGCGCCCGCTCGATGTCCGGCTTGGCGCCGTCGACGGAAATGACGGTCTTGACGCCCAACTTCTTGAGCGACGCGAAACCGGCATCGCCTTCCGGACCGCTGCCGCTCCAAAGGCCCGGCATCGCGAGATGAAGGTTGTGAATGCCGGCAACCTTGTCCGGCACAGGATCCGTTTGCGCAACGCTCCATACCAATACGCACGCTGCCAATGCCATCCCGCTGGAATACCACATATCAAGATGCTCCGATGTTCACTTTAGACTACTAACTTTGGGCGCGTTTTTTTCCTCCCGTTGACTGAATTTCTCTTCCCGGACTATAACATGTGACGCGTGAGTCCCGGGTACGTTGGGGAGGCGTTTTGGCCGAACGGTTTTTGTCTCTGGTTCGGGGGGATCGACGCGGTCTGTTGCCCGCTCTTGCCCGCTGCGGACTATGGACCTTGAGTCTGCCTTACGGCCTGGGCGTTCGACTGCGAAATTGGGCGTTCGATCGGGGTTGGAAAAAGCGACACGCCGCCCCCGTCCCCGTGATTAGCATTGGCAACTTGACGGTTGGCGGCACCGGGAAGACGCCCTGCGTGGAATATGTCGCCGGCTTCCTGCGCCGGCACGACATCCAAGTCGTCATTCTCAGTCGGGGCTACGGCGCCGACCGCGGCCCCAACGACGAGGCTCTCGTCTTGGGACACAACCTCCCGGACGTTCCGCATCTGCAAGGCCCGGATCGCGTGCAATTGGCCCACATCGCCGTGGAGGAATTGGAATGCGAGGCAATCCTGCTCGACGATGGTTTTCAGCATCGCCGCTTGAGGCGAGATCTCGACATCGTGTTGCTCGACGCCACCAACCCTTGGGGCCACGGCTACCTGTTGCCGCGCGGCTTGCTGCGAGAATCGATCCAAGGGCTAGGACGAGCGAACTTGGCGATACTGACCCGTTGCGATTTGGTGGAGGAAAGCGTTTTGGAGGAGATCCGCCGGACTGTCCAGGCCGTTGCCCCGCGAATGCCGATCGCGGAAAGCCGGCATCGCCCGACCCAATGGATCAACAGCAAGAACGAGACTCGTGGTTTGGACGTGGACATCGATCAACCTCTGGCGGCGTTCGCGGGGCTGGGCAATCCGGAGGGCTTTCGGCAGACGCTGAAAAAATTGGGACGCGATCCCATTGCCTGGCGAACGTTTCCCGATCATCACAATTACACGCGTGAGGACATCGAAGATTTGCGTTCCTGGGCCCGCCAACTACCGCCCCAGACCTTGCTGGCCACCACGCAGAAGGATCTCGTGAAAATCGGTTTGGACAACCTGGGCGGGAAAAATCTCTGGGCCCTGCGCATCGAACTGGAAGTTACCAAGAATGAGGACGCTTTGACCGCCATGCTGAAGAACCTGATCCCTGTTTGAAGTTTTAAGAGCCGCGGGCCAGAGCCCCGCGCGCCGACACCCTGAACGGGCCGGCATTACGCCTGCCCCGCGACCGTGGACCTGACCCAAGGAGGGGCGCAATGTCCGACCAATCCGTCAATTCTCAGAATCATCCCACCTTCAATCCGCCCCATGTCTTCGACGGCGTTCGGCCCTACGATCTCGGCGGCCTGGTCACCTACGACCTCAATTCCCGCCCCTCGAAGGTGTTTCACGACGACCTCGGTAGGCCCGTCGCCGCGAACGCCACGGTCGACGATTGGCTTGGCAGCCTGCCCAAGCAACTGGGCGCCAACGACATTCGCCGCGTCGCCAACCATCTGTGCCGGGCCCATCGCGACGGCTGCACCGTCGCCGTCGGCCTGGGAGGTCATGTCATCAAGACAGGCTGCGCCCCCTACCTCATCGACTGGATCGAGAAGGGCGTCATCAAAGCCGTCGCCATGAACGGCTCCGCGGCTATCCACGATTTCGAGCTGGGTTTGGCGGGCAAAACCAGCGAAAACGTCGCCACCCAGCTTCCGGCCGGACAGTTCGGCATGGTCCGCGAAACCGCCGACGCCTTCGCCATCGCCGCCCGCCATGGCGCCGAAAACGAACTCGGCCTCGGTTGGGCCCTGGGTCGGCACCTGGAAGAGATCGATTGCCATTATCCCGAAAGCAGCCTCGTCCTCGCCTGCTATCGCGCCGGCATCCCCTGCACGATCCACGTCGCGCTGGGCACCGACATCGTCCACATGCACCCGCACGTCTCCGGCGCCTGCCTCGGCGAAGCTTCGCTCATCGACTTCCGCCGCCTGTGCTCCGTCATTTCCGGCATGCGGGACGGCGTCTGGATGAACCTCGGCAGCGCCGTCATCATGCCCGAAGTTTTCGTCAAGGCCGTTTCCGTCGTCAACAATTTCGGCCATGACCTGGACGGCCTCATCACGGTCAATCTTGACAAACAGGCCCAGTATCGGTCGCGCGTGAACGTCCTGGAAAGACCATCGTCCGAGGGCATCGAGTTGATCGGGTATCACGAAGTATTGTTGCCACTCTTGCATGTGGCCGTCGAATGCCAACTCGCCAAGACCGCGAACAACACACGTCGCGAAACCTCCCATGCTGCCTAGTCCTAAGCCCCTCTCCCTCCCGGGAGAGGGGTTGGGGTGAGGGGAAACGAAAGGATTCGTATGTCCGCCGACTTGATGGACCTCGTGCAGAATCTCGGCCAGCCGCGGGTGCTCGTTTTGGGCGACCTCATGCTGGATCGCTACGTCTGGGGCGACGCCGAGCGCATCAGCCAAGAAGCGCCGGTCATCCTCCTGCGCGCCGACCGCCGCGAGGAACGCTTGGGCGGGGCCAGCAGCGTCGCGACGATGCTGCGCGCTTTGGGCGCCAAGGTTAGTTTGGCAGGCGTCGTCGGGCCGGATGCCGACGGCGGGCGGGTTCGGCAAATCCTCACCGATCATGGCATCGACCACGAAGCGGTCATCACCGATGCGGATCGCCCGACGACCGTGAAAGAGCGCTACATCGGCCGAGCCCAGCACCGCCATCCGCAGCAGATGATTCGCGTCGACTACGAACAACGCCAGGCGCTTCTCCCGCATGTCGAAAGCCAGCTTCGCCAGGTCGTCACGGCACTGTTGCGCAAGGTCGACATCGTTCTGGTCAGCGACTACGACAAGGGCGTCTCCACCCCAACGTTGCTTGCCGCCGTCATCGACGGAGCGCGACGGCTCAACATTCGCGTTCTTGCCGACCCCATTCGCGGGCACGATTATCGCAAGTACCACGGCTGCTCGGCGATCACGCCCAACCGCTTGGAAGCCGGCCTGGCCACCGGACGCAAGCTCGATCAACTTGGCGAGATCGAGGAAGCGGGCCGGCAACTTCAGGAATCACTCGACCTCGAAGCCGCCGTCATCACGCTCGACAAGGACGGCATGTTCCTAAGACATCGCGACGGCGCCCGCACGCTGATTCCGACCCGCCCGCGCCAGGTGTACGACATCACGGGCGCCGGCGACATGGTTCTCTGCATGCTCGGCATGGCCCTCGCCGCGGGCGCCGACTACGAATCCGCCATCGCGCTGGCGAACACCGCCGGCGGGCTGGAAGTCGAGAAGATCGGCGTCGCCACCGTCACGCGCGACGAGATTCTTCGCGACCTCGTCCACGGCGGCAACGCGCACGGCTCCCTCGGCTCCACCAAGGTGGTCACGCCCGAATCGCTGCAACTCGAATTGCAACATCGCCGTCATCTCGAACAAAAGATCGTCTTCACCAACGGCTGCTTCGACGTCGTCCACGCCGGGCATGTGCAGTATCTCCAGGAAGCCAAGGCCCAGGGCGACGTCCTGGTCGTCGGACTCAACAGCGACTCCAGCGTTCGCGGACTCAAGGGCCCGAGCCGGCCGCTGCAACCGCTCGCCGCCCGCGCGACCGTCCTCGCGGGACTGGCCGCCGTCGACTTCGTCGTCGTCTTCGACGAAGCGACGCCGCAAAAACTCATCGAAACCGTTCGGCCCAATGTCCTCGTCAAGGGCGCCGATTACCGCAAGGACGAGATCGTCGGCGCCCGCTTCGTCGAATCCTACGGCGGCCGCGTCCACCTCGCCCATTTGGCCCAGGGTTTCTCCACCACGAGTCTCATCGAAAAACTACGTGCGGCATAGTTGATGGGGGGGGGATTTTATCGCTGGCGGATTGTCAGTTGCCAGTTGCCAGTTGTTAGTGGCATCGACAACTGACCACTGACGACTGACAATTGACCAAGGAAAAAAAACCAAAACCGACCGCAAATGAACCTAGCCTTATTTCTGCCAAACTGGATCGGCGACGTGGTGATGGCCACGCCGGCGATTCGCGCGCTGAAGGCGTTGGCGGGGGGAGGACGCGTCGTCGGCGTTTGCAAGCCGTATGTCGCCGATGTTGTCGAGGGCAGTCCGTGGTTCGACGAGCTTCTTTTTCTTGACAGCAAGGGGCCGTGGAGTCGGCGTTGGCCTGCGGTCGCTTTGCAATTGCGGAAGAAAAACATCGACCGAGCCGTGCTTTTCCCCAACAGCTTTCGCTCCGCGCTGGTCGCGTGGTTGGGCAATGCGCGCCGGCGCGTCGGCTTTCGCCGCTACCTGCGCGGCTGGATGCTTACCGACGCGCGGGAGCCGCTTCGCGATGAAAAAGGCGGCTACAAACCCACGCCCATCATCGATGATTACAATCGCCTCGCCCAGGCGGCCGGTTGTCCTTGGCCTGGTTATCGTCAGGAACTCTTCACCACGCCGCGCGACAAAGAGGCCGCCGATCGCGTCCTTGCAACGCTCGGTTTCGCGGGGCAACGGTTCGTTTGCCTCAATCCCGGCGCCGCTTTCGGCGCGGCCAAACATTGGCATGCCGAATCCTTCGCCACCCTGGCCCAGGAACTGACGGATCGCCACGGCGTCCGCATCGTCGTTTTGTGCGGTCCATCGGAGCGCGACATGGCGCGCCGGATCGCCCATCTCGCCGCCCGCCCCTCCGTGCGCCATGTGGGCGATCAACCGCTCTCGCTCGGCCTGACCAAGGCGCTGGTCCAGCGCGGCGACCTGCTGGTTACGACCGACAGCGGCCCTCGCCACTTCGCCGCCGCCTTCGATCGCCCCGTCGTCACCCTGTTCGGCCCGACGCACATCGCCTGGACTGAAACGTATTTCGATAAGGGCCTGCACCTGCAGAAGCAAGTCCCTTGTGGTCCTTGCCAACAGCGTGTTTGTCCTCTGCGCCACCATCAGTGCATGAAGGAACTGACGCCGTCCGAGGTGCTCGCCGCCGCTTCCACTCTCCTGGAACGCTTTCCCTTACCGCAACTCAATTCCCATCCGGAACGGAGAGCGTCATGAGTTGGATCTGGATTCATCCCGAATACGCGGACGATTTTCGCCAACTAGGCGTCACCAGCGCGGGCGATTTTTTGTGCCTCCAGGGCGTCATCGTCGGCGGGCACCCGGATCGCCATGTGCGCCGGGTCGAACTCTTGCGCGATTGGAGTCCGCCTATCGTCGGCTATTTGAAGCGCGAGCATCGGACCCGCTTGCGCGATCGTCTTTCCAACCTCCTGGCGGGCGCCGGCTGGGTCTCGCGCTCGGCGCGGGAAGCGCGCCTGCTTTTGGAAGCGGCCCAAGCGGGCATCGGCTGTCCCACGGTGCTCGCGTACGGCGAAGAAGGCGGACAAGCCTTCGTGTTCGTGGATAATCTCGACATGGCCGACGTGCGCAAATATGCCAAGGCCTTCCCGCGCCAGCGCCGCCAGGTCGCGGCCGCCCTGGGTGAGGAACTCGCGCGCCTGCACGCCGCGGGCTTTCGCCATCCCGAACTTTACGCCAAGCACGTTCTTATCCGTCAGGACGAATCGGGGTATCGCTTCGCGTTCCTGGATTGGCAACTCGCGACTTCGCGCTGCCGCTTGAGCATCCGGCAACGCGCCCGCGACCTCGCCGCCATTCACGCGACCTTGTCCGAGGAACTCGCCGCCCCTAGCGAGCGAATCGGGTTTTTGCGTGCTTATTGCGCGGCCGCGAACGCCGACTTTCCCTCCGTCACCGCGTTCGCTCGCCTGATCGAAAAGTACACGCGGCCGCTCTTGGCTAAGCGGCGGATCCGCGAATTGCGGCAGATGCCCTTGCCGCACCTGGCCCAGAATCTGATGTGGATCGACGGCGAGGCGCTGTGCGTCACGCTTGAGTTTTGGAAGGAAATCGCCGGCCAAATCCCACGTTGGCTCAACATGCCCATTCCGCCCACGGAATGGCCCCGCATCGAGGAACGCACCGTGCCACTCGAAGGCCGGGCACTGCACCTGACGCGGCGCTGGTTCAGCCCGTCGCTGCTCCCTTCGTTCCCGGGTCGAAAGAGGACGACGTTTCCGTCGCCGGAATTCGAGCAAGTCGGCGCCCTGGTGCGCTTGCAGCGCTTCGGTCTGCGCGGCCCGCGCCTGCTCGCCGTCGGTCATCGCGACGTGCCGCGCATCGGGAAATACTCGTTCCTTTTGCTCGAACCGATCGAAGACGCCAGACCCCTGGAAGAAGTGCCGCTCGATCCGGAATGGCATGAACGCCTCTTGCCGATGCTGGGCACTTTTCTGCGTCAAGTTCATGACGCGGGATACGGCCTGCGGCAATCCCCGTTTGAGCCGATGCCGCACTGGGGCATTTCCGACGAAATGGGCGAAGACGAGGAAATCGTTTTTCTTCGTCTCGACGGACTGGAACGCACCGATCTGGATCTTCCGAACAGGCTCCATCGTGATTTGCATCGCATAC
>Ga0163144_10010628_pt1 | contig 19593 bp, 16 predicted proteins | sample OliLak19BULKMAT1_FD_123175 | JGI IMG/M metagenome (GOLD analysis project Ga0163144, IMG submission 123175) | Freshwater microbial mat bacterial communities from Lake Vanda, McMurdo Dry Valleys, Antarctica - Oligotrophic Lake LV.19.BULKMAT1 | ecosystem: Environmental > Aquatic > Freshwater >... | reverse complement strand
GAGATCACCACCTGGCCGGGGCAGTTGTCGTTCGCCACCTGCACCACGCCGCCGGTCAGGGCGCGGGCCTCGGCGCAAATCTCCATCAGCGCCGGCGCGTCCAGCGCGAGGATGGCCGCCATGCCGCCGGGGGTGCGCTCGCCGGCGGCCTTCATCAGCTCGCCGCGTTTGCGCACCAGCATCAGCCCTTCGTCTAGCTCCATCGCATCGGCCGCCACCAGCGCGGAAATCTCGCCCAGCGAGTGCCCGGCCACCAGGCGCGCGGAGAAGTCGCCCAGCCGCTCGTGCAGCGCCCGCAGCGCGGCGATGGAGACGGCCAGCAGCGCGGGCTGGGTGTTGAGGGTGTCGTTCAGCGCGTCGTCCGGCCCCTCCCAGCACAACTGCGAGAGCTTGAAGCCGAGGACGTCATCCGCCTCCTCAAAGACGGCGCGGGCGGCGGCCGACGACTGGGCCAGGGCCTGGCCCATGCCCACAAATTGCGAACCCTGGCCGGGGAAGACGAAGGCGGTGGTGTGTGGGTCGAGCATGGCAACCTCTGTGGGGCGAGTCTGGGTAGAAACAAAAAGGCCGCGATGAACGGCCTTGATGCTGCAATCGGCGGCGGGCCGGTGTTAACACGCCCACCCAACCCAACGAGCGGGCCTTAGCCCTTCTCGTCCTTCTTGACGGCAATGACTTCTTTGCCCTCATAATGGCCGCAGTTGGGGCAGACCGTGTGCTGCGGGCGCATTTCGCCACAATTGCGGCAGGCGACCAGGGGCGCGGGCGTCAGCGCGTCGTGAGCGCGACGGCGGTCGCGGCGGCCCTTGGAGTGCTTGCGTTTGGGATGCGGAGGCATGGTGGTTCCTTTACGATCCTGGCACTGAGCAAAGTAATGCCTGCCGAAACGTCCGGCAGGCGACGGGGGGAATTATAAAGGGCCGGGCGGCGGCTGTCAAGGCAAAGTGAAACGTGCCTCGCGCCCGCGCCCCTCAGGCGGCCCCGGTGTTGGCGGCCATGGTCGCCATCATGCCGGCGAACACGCCCCGGTTTAGCTCGAAGGCGCAATTGGCCTCGTCCACCAGGGCCTGGCCGGCGGCCTCGTCCAGGGCCAGGGCGTCCAGCCGGGCGCGGTAGGCGCCTTTGAATTGGCCGTGGTCGGGAATGGCGGGGAAGTCGTAGAACGCCAGCCCGGCGCCGGCCGGGTCGGGAAACATCTTGGCGACGATGCGCTTGAGCGCCTGCCCGCCGGACAGGTCGCCCAGGTAGCGGGTGTAGTGGTGGGCCACCAGTTCGCCGGGGCGCTGCTCGGCCAGGTCGTCGAGCCGCTGCACGTAGCGCGCGGTGGTCGGGTGCGGGGGCAGGGCGCGCCAAGTGTCATCCCCAAAGTAGTGAGTCAAGTCTTGTACCAGAGCGGCCACGCGGTGCAGCTCGGGCATGTAGAACTGCCCCAGGATGGGGTGGGCGCGCTGCGCTTCCAAGTGTGCTTCCAGGGCGGCGTAGACGTGGCGCAGTTGCACCAGAAAGGTGCGATAGCTCTCGACCGTCAGGCGGCCGGCAAAGAACTCGCGGATGAAGGGGGTGGTTTCGGCCAGGCGGTGCGAGACTTTGGTGCCTTCGCGCAGGCGGACGGAAAGGGGCAGCATGTTGGGTTGTTGGACCTCATGGGCCGGCAGGCATAGAATTGCGTAGATTATAGAGGGCGCGGTGTGAAAATCAATAGCCCAGCGTGTAGGTTTGAGTTAGGGGAGCCTAAATAATCTGCGCGTGCGCGGCGCGGCTGGCCTCGAATAGACTAAAGCAAGACGCGCCCGGTGGGGCGCGTCTGGGGTGAACGGAATGGGGCAGGCGGGCGGCTAGCGCTAGTTGGTGGCGGCCGGCTCGGTGACGGGCGCTTCGGCGCGCAGCCGGGCGATGCCGTTGCGGGCCTGCGTCAGCGACTTGACCAACTCGGCTTCCAGCTTGGTGAGCACGTCCAGCGTGTAGTCATCGGCCTCGGCGCGGATTTGCTCGGCGTCGCCGCGCGCGGCCACGAGAATCTGCTCGGCCTTGGCCTGGGCCTGCTGCACCATCGCCTCGCGCCCCAGCATTTGCTCGCTCTTCTCTTTGGCGATATTCACCGTGCGGGCCGCTTCTTCTTGGGCCTGGGCCAGGATGCGGTCGCGCTGGGCCAGCACCTGCTGTGACTTCTTGACTTCCTCGGGGATCGAGACGCGCATCTGGTCAATGATCTCCAGCACGCGGTCCTCGTCCACCATCAGCTTGTGGCTGAGGGGAATCGCCGTCCCCGAATTGAAGACTTCTTCCAGGCGGTCTACTAAATGCAAGATGTCCATGTCTACCTCCCCCAGTCGGCGGGGATCACGCTGCGCTTCAAGGCCAAACTTAATGGCCTAAGATACACGATGTACGGCGAGAATGCAATTCCGCTGGGGCGGTTGAAACCGCAGCAAGACATCGCGAAGCCGGCCTCCGCCGGCTGGGAAGGCAGCGTGAAAAAAGTGGCGGCTGGCCCAAAACGGCTGCGGCCAAAAGCAGTGCAGGTGCCCGCGCCCTGCTGCCTAATCCCGCAGCGACGTCATCGGCACCACTTTGCCGCCGTCGTCGCCTAGCTCCACGAAGCGCCGCTTCAGGGCCGCCTCGACGTGCGGCGGCACCATCGAACTGACGTCGCCGCCAAGCGAGGCGATCTCGCGCACGGAGGTGGAGCTGAGAAAGGTGTGGCGCTCGCTGGTGATGAACGGCAGGCTCTCGATGTCGGGGGCCAGCCGGTGATTGGCGAGGGCGATGCGGAACTCGTGCTCGAAGTCCGAGAACACGCGCAGCCCGCGCACCATGACCGACGCGCCGACCGAGCGGCAGAAGTCCACCGTCAGCCCGCTGTAGCCCGCCACCGCGATGTTGCTGCGGCCCATGCCGGCCACTGAGGTGCGCACCAGCGCCAGCCGCTCCTCTGGCGTGAACAGCAGCGACTTGAGCGGCTTGTCGTACACGCCGATGATCAGCTCATCGAACAGGTTGGCCGCGCGCCGCAGGATGTCTTCGTGGCCGTAATGAATCGGGTCGAACGTGCCCGGATAGACTGCTTTGATGCCCACCGCTGCTCCTTAGCTGGCGTCGCCCGCGCCCGGCTGCCAGAACAGCGCCAGCCGCGCGGCCAGGGCCTGGTGCGCGGGCGCTTGCAGGTCGGGGTCGCCGGCAAAGATTTCGCCCGCCACGCGCCGGGCCTTCTCGACCGTCGCCAGGTCGCTCAGGCGCGCCATGTGCAGCGTCGCCAACCCGGCCTGCCGCGTGCCCAAGAAGTCGCCCGGGCCGCGCAGGTCCAGGTCTTTTTGGGCCAGCACAAACCCGTCCTGCGACTGTTCCATGATTTGCAGCCGGGTGTCGGCCTGGGCCTGGGGGGCGTCCGAGACGAGCAGGCACAAAGAGGCGTGCTCGCCGCGCCCGACGCGGCCCCGGAACTGGTGCAACTGCGCCAGGCCGAAGCGGTTGGCCCCGTCAATCAGGATCACGGTGGCGTTGGGCACGTCTACGCCCACCTCCACCACCGAGGTCGAGACGAGCACATCGTACTCGCCCGCGCGGAAGGCCGTCATCACGGCGTCCTTCTCGTCCGGCCGCATCCGGCCGTGCAGCAGGCCGAGCTTGTAGTCGTGGAAGATTTCGGCTTGCAGCCGGGTGTGCTCGGCCACGGCGGCCTTGGCGTCAATCTTGTCGCTCTCCTCCACCAGCGGGAAGATCAGAAAGGCTTGCCGGCCGTGCGCCAGTTGGGAACGGATGAAGGCGTAGCCGCGCTCGCGCTCCTTGGCCGTCAGCAGGTGCGTCGTGATCGGCTGGCGGCCGGGCGGCATCTCGTCTAGCACGGTCAGGTCGAGGTCGCCGTAGACCGTCAGGCACAGCGAGCGCGGGATGGGCGTGGCCGTCATCACCAGGAGATGTGGATTGCCGCCCTTGCCGCGCAGCGCCGCGCGCTGGGCCACGCCGAAGCGGTGCTGCTCGTCCACAATCACCAGGCCCAGGTCGGCAAACTCCACTGGGGCCTCGATCAGCGCGTGCGTGCCGATGACGGCCTTGATCGCGCCGGAGCGCAGCCCGTCATAGATGGTCTGTTTTTCGAGCGCGGTAGTCGCGCCTTGCAGCAGCCGCACGCTCTGCTCGGCCGCCTCCGGCCCGCCGACCACCGGGGCCAGCAGCTTGAGCAGCGTGCGGTAGTGCTGCTCGGCCAGGATGCTGGTGGGGGCCATGATGGCCGCCTGCGCGCCGGACTGAATGGTGATCGCCATCGCCACGGCGGCCACGGCGGTCTTGCCCGAGCCGACGTCGCCTTGCAGCAGGCGGTTCATGGGGATATCTCGCGCTAGGTCGGCGCGGATTTCGGCCAGCGCCCGCGCCTGCGCGCCGGTGAGGGCGTAGGGCAGGGTGCCGACAAACTCCGGCAGCCAGGCGTCGGCTACGACCAGCGGCCGGCCGTTGTGGGCCTGCCAGTCGCGGCGCTGGCGCAGCGCGCCGAGTTGCAGCAGCAGCAGTTCGTCAAAGGCCAGCCGGTGCTGGGCGTCGGCCAGCTTCTCGCGCGTGTCGGGAAAGTGAATCTGCGACAGCGCCTCGCCGTAGGGCACGATGGCGGCGCTGGCGATGACGGCCGGCGGCAGCGGGTCGGCTTCCTTAGCGGACCAATACGAGATGACCTGCGAACTGGCCTTGCGGATGTTCTTCTGCTTGAGGTCGGCCGTGGCGCGATAGACCGGCACAATCCGGCCGGTGCTGAGTAGCTCGCGGTCCACGTCTTCCCACTCGTCGGGGACGATGACCAGGCGGCCCATGTACTGGTCAATGCGGCCGGAGATGACGATTTGGCGGCCGGGCGTAAGCTGCTTGGCGAGCCACTCCTGGTTGAAGAAGGTGACTTCCAGCGAGCCGGTCGGGTCGGAGAGGATGACTTTGAGCATCTTCTGCCGGCCGCCGCGAATGGGCCGCAGCGTGGCCTCCCACACGGTGCCGATGACGCTGCACTCCTCACCCAGCTCCAGGTGGTTGATGGTCTTCATGCGCGAGTAGTCGTCGTAGCGGCGCGGGAAGTGCAGCAGCAGGTCGTGCAGGCTGAAGATCTCAAGCTTCTCGAACAGTTTGGCTGTCTCTGGCCCGACGCCGTTGAGCACGGTCAGCGGCGCTTCGACGCCCACGGCGCTGTTGAGCGGCACGGCCGAGCGCAGCGGCTTGGCGGCGACCGGGCGGCGCGGCTTGGGGTCTACCGGCTCCTCGCCGTAATCCATTTCCATGCGGCGGCGGGGCGGCGGCGGGGCCTGCGGCTGCTTAGGCGGTCGGGGCGGCTTGGGCGGGCGCGGTTGCTGCGGTTGCGGCGCGGGGCGCATAGCGTCTGGCGAAGCGCCTTCGGTGGCGGCAGGCGCGGCCATCATTGGTGCGGCCGGGCTGAGTACGGCCTTAGGCGGCGCGGCCGGCTCACTCATGAGCGGCGGGTTAGTTGGTGTGGGCGGCGGCGCGGGCGGGCGTTGGGGCGGGCGCTCGGGGGCGCGCTCGGGTTCCGGCCGGCTCGGCGCATAGTTCTCGCGCGGCGCAACCGGGCGGGGGGCGGCCGGGGCCGGCGGGTTGGCCGGTCTGGGCGGCAGCACGGCCCGCTCCACCCGTTCCAGGGGCCGGGCTGGGGCGGGCGGGCCGAGTACGGCCTTAGGGGCGGCTGGCGCGCTGGCGGCGGTTGGGCCGGCCACGGCGCGCACCATCTTGAGCATCGCTTGCACGGCGGCGGGCCGGTCTTCGGCGCTCAGGTCGGGGTAGGCCCGCATCTGGGCGGCGATGGCCTCAATGAAAGCCGGGTCGAGGCCGGCGCGCCGGGCGTTAGGCTCCCAAAAGACCAGCATCTTCGGCAGGCCGCCGATGACGGCCTTGTTCTGGTAGCCGCTGGTCAGTTCGAGCGAAACGATCTTGTGAAGTTGATCGAGAGCAGGGTGCATAAATTCGATTCTACCCGGAATGGGGTAAAGGACAAAGGATTAAGCGCCCGTGGGTGGGGGCGCGCTAGCGGGCGCCGTCACCGCCGCAACTGCTAGTGTGCCGGGGCCGACGTGCGTGCCGATGACGGCGGTGGCTTCCACGACCATGGGCGGTCGGGCCGCGCCCAAGGCTAACTGCCCGGCCAGCCGGTCGGCCAGCGTTTGCGCGTCGGCGGCGGCGGCCACATGCAGCACCGCCAGGCGTTCCAACGGACCCAGCGCTTCGATGCGCGCCATCAGGCTCGCGCGCGCTTTCTGCCGCGTGCGCAGCCGCGCCAGCGCGATGATCTGCCCGGACGCCAATTCGAGCAGCGGCTTGAGTTGCAGCAGGTCGCCGAGGGTGGCGGTCAGGGCGCTGGCCCGCCCGCTGCGGCGCAGGTACTCCACGCTGTCGAGCACGGCCAGCAGCCGCAGCCGCCGCTGCACACTGCGCACGGCCGCCAGCACCTCGGCCACGCTCGCCCCGCTGTCGGCCGCCTCGGCCGCCGCCAGCACCTGAAAGCCCTGGCCGAGCGAGAGCGACTCCGAGTCCACCAGCGTCACGCGCTCCCCAAACGGCTCGGCCCCCAAGCGCGCGGCGTTGAAGATGGCGCTGAACACCCCGGCCACGTGAATGGAGACCATCGGCGCGTCGCCGCATTGGCGATAGGCCGCCTCAAAATCGCCGGCCGAGGGGGCGGCCGTGGTGGGCAGGGGCCGCAGCTTAGGCAGGCGCTGGTAGAACTCCGCCCGGCTCAGGTCCAGGCCGTCACGGTACGAACGGCCGTCAATGTTCAGCAGCGACGGCACGACGATGAGGGCGTGCCGCGCTACCAACTCGGCCGGCACATCGCAGTTTGAGTCGGTGACGATGCGGACCGGGCGGGGCATGGGCGGCCCGGATGGGCTGGCGGGGCGGGCGGCCTACCCCTTGGCCCGGCGGGGGCGCGGCTCCTCGTCGCGCTGGCGGCCGGCATAGGCGGCGGGGCCTTCGGGTTCGCCTTCGCCCTCAAACACCACCACGCCCATTGCGCGCGGCCCGACGAACGTGGCGAGCGACGGCCCGTAGGCCAGCACCGGCCAACTGCGGCCGGGGAACTCCAGCGCCAGCCGTTCCAGCAGCAGGCGCGTGTCGTCGCTGGGGGAGGCCGAGCTTTGCAGGATCGCCAGGTGCTCGATGTTGGCGAACTCGACCACGAACTCCACCAGCTTTTCAACCGCCTGCTGGCGGGTGCGCACCTTCTCCATCGGCACGATGTCGCCGTCCTCGAGCGTCAGGAAGGGCTTGATGCCCAGCATGGCCCCCAGCACCGCCTGGGCCTTGCCGATGCGCTCGGCCTTCGCTAGAAATTCCATGGTCTCGATGAAGAACACGGCGTACAAGCGCGGGATCATCCCGCGCACGATGCGCACGATGTCTTCTTCCGACGCGCCGCGCTCGGCCGCCAGCGCCGCCGCCTCGACCAACAGCCCCAGGCCAATCGAGGTCGTGAGCGAATCGATGATGTTGATCTTGCAGCGGCCCAGTACCTCGTCGGCCCCGGTGCGGGCGTTGTGGATGGTGCGGCTGAGCTTGCTGGAGACGTGGATGGACAGGATGTCTTCGTTGCCCCGGCAGATGCTCTCGTAAATGGTCGAGAACTGTTTGGGCGTCGGCGCTTGGGCGGTGGGGATCGGCCCGCCGGCGTCCACCCGCTCAAAGAAGCGCTCGGTGGTCATATCCACGCCGTCTAAAAAGCTCTGGTCGCCGAAATGAATCCCCAGCGGCACGACGGTGACGTTGTGCCGCGCTGAAAATTCTGGGTCGAAGAAGTGCGCGGTGCTGTCGGTAACGATACGGACTCTTGGCATAGGCGATTGTGGGTGTAAGGCTACAAGCCGCCGCAAGGGGCGGTTACTCGGCGGATATGATGTAATGATAGTAAGGCTGCCCCCCCGGCAGCACTTCAACGACATTGTCGGGGTTGGGGTAGGCCGCCCGCACCTGCGCGGCCAGCGCCTGGGCGGCGGCGGGCGTGACCTCCGCACCATAATACAGCGAGATGGCCCCCAAATCGGCCCCGCCCATTTTCTCGAGCAGGGCCAGGGCGACGGCCGGGACGGCCTCGCCCGCGACGACGATCTGGCCGTTGTGCAGGCCGATGATCTGGCCCTCGGCCACCGCCAGGCCGTTTAGCTCCACCGTACGGCTGGCGGTTGTCACCTCGCCGCTTTGAACGGTATTCAGCGCCCGCTCCATCTTGGCGCGCACGGTTTCCAGGTCGCCGGTCGGCCCATCCGGCAGAAAGTTCTGCATGGCGGTCAGCCCCTGCGGCACGGTGCGCGACGGCACAATTGCCACCGGCTTCACCGACAACTCGGCGGCCTGCTGGGCAGCCAGGAGGATGTTCTTGTTGTTGGGCAGCACGATCACGCTGCCGGCGGCGGCTAACTCGCCAATGGCCTGCAAGATGTCTTGGGTGGAGGGGTTCATGCTCTGCCCGCCGCTGACGATGGCGGCCGTGCCCAGCGAGGCCAGCACCCGCGACAGCCCCGGCCCCGGCGAGACGGCCACCACGCCGATCTGCCCGGCCGCGACGGGGTATAGCGCCAGCGGCTCGGCGACGCCCGCGACCCCATCCATCTGGGCGAGCAAATTCTCCATGTGGACTTTGACGACCGTGCCCAGCTCTTCGGCTAGCTCAATCGGCGAGTGCCGCCGCACCTTCAGCAGGTGGATGTGTACGCGCCACAGGCCGTCGCCCTCGCCCACCTGAATGGAGGTGCCCAGTTCTTCCATCCGGCTGTACAGGGTGGGGAGGTGTACCACGCCGCGCGGGCGAAAGTCCACCACCACTTCCCATTCCTGCCCCGGCTCGGCTGCGTCCAGCGCCGCGCCGACGGCGTTCAGGTCGAGCGCCACCACTTCCGGCGCGACCGAGGCATCCAACGGCTGCCCGCGCAGGTAGCGCAACATGCCTTCCATGATGATGGCCAGGCCCTTGCCGCCCGAGTCCACCACGCCGGCTTGCTTGAGCAGCGGCATGAGGTCGGGCGTGCGCGCCACCGAGGCGTAGGCGGCGTCTACCAGCAGCGTGAGCATCTGGCGCAAATCCTGCCCGGCGGCGGCCCCCTCGGCGGCGGCGGCGGTGTCCTTAATCACGGTCAGGATGGTGCCTTCGACTGGCTTGCCGACGCCGCGGTAGGCTGTCTCGCTGGCCTGCTGCACGGCCCGCGCCAGCCCGGCGGCCGTGAACGTCGCGTCGGACCCCAGCCCGCGCGCAAAGCCGCGCCAGATTTGGGAGAGGATGACGCCCGAATTGCCGCGCGCACCCATCAGCGCGCCGTGCGCCACGGCGTGCGCCATCCGGCTGACGTCGTTTTCAGTGCTGGCGGCGATTTCTTTGTAGGCCGCCTGCATGGTCATCAGCATGTTGGTGCCGGTGTCGCCATCTGGCACGGGGAAGACGTTGAGGGCGTTGACGGCCTTATGGTTCGTTTCCAGCCAGGCCAGCCCGGCCCCCACCAGGTGCTTGAGGCCTAGCCCGTCACATTCGGGCAGCACCACCGCCAGGCGGATTTGCCGCTCGGCGCGCACGGTATCCGGGTCAGAGCGCATCGTCATGGGTGGGAACTCGTTGGCCGGGTCAGGCGTCGGGGTTGCTCACGCGCAGCCCCTGCACGTGGATGTTGACATCGCCGATAGACGCCCCGAGCGCTTTTTCGACGTGAAACCGCACGCTATTGGCGACGCTGGCCGCCACCGACGACAGGCGCGTGCCGTACTCGATGATGATATACACGTCCACCGAGACCAGGCCTTCGGCAACGCGCACCTCGATGCCGTGGCGCGGGTCGCGCGTGAGCATGTTCGCCAGGCCGTCTACCATGTTCTTGGCGGCCATGCCCACCACGCCGTAGCTGTGCAGCACGGCCTGGCTGGCGATGGTGGCGATGGCGGCCGGGGCGATCTCGATATTCCCCAGCGGATTGCTTTCTTCAGACATGCGTGGTCGGGTACCTTAGGTTGAAAGAAACGGTCGTTTATGGTACCATGCCGTTGAAGTCATTACCGGCTCAAACTGGCGAACCACGGCGTGGTTCGCCGTTCATTGTCTCAGGCCCGCTAGGCCCGCTCACGTGGCCCGGCAGTTCAGCAAAGGACGTTTGATTATGGCGAAATGTGCTCATTGCGGCAAGGTTCCGGTGGTGGGGCGTAACGTATCTTACGCCAAGAACCGCACCCCGCGCCTGTTCCGCCCCAACTTGCAGAAGTCTACGGTCTACAATCCTCAGACCAAGAAGTCTACCCAGAAGACCCTGTGCGCCAAGTGCATCAAGGCGCTGGGCAAGATCAAGAAGTAAGGGTTGGGCGGGGGTGAGCGGGTTAGGGTTCATAACCCGCTCACCCCTGACCAACGGCCGCCGGCGTTAGACTGCCCCGCAAGCGCTGTACCGCTTTTGCCACACCCACATCAGTCTTAAAAATTGCCGTGGCCGCCACGATCACCGTGGCGCCGGCTGCCGCCGCTAAGGGCGCTGTTTCTGGGTCCAGCCCGCCATCCACCTGAATCTCGTAGGCCGCGCTGGTTGTGCGCGCCAGCTCGCGCAACTGCCGCACCTTCCACAGCACACTCGGGATGAACTTCTGCCCCGAAAAGCCCGGTTCCACCGTCATCGCCAACACCAGATCCACGTTCGCCAGCACCTCGCTCAGGCTCGCCGCCGGCGTGCCGGGGTTGAGCGCCACGCCCGCTTGCTTGCCCAGCGCCTTGATCTGCTGCACGGTTTGATACAAATGCGGGCAGGCTTCCTGGTGCACCGTCAGCCGGTCGGCCCCGGCCTCGGCGAAGGCGGCCAGGTAGCGCTCGGGCGCGGCAATCATCAGGTGAACGTCCAGCGGCAGGGTTGTGGCGCGCCGGGCCGCCGCGACGATGACCGGGCCGAGGGTGATATTGGGGACGAATTGCCCATCCATCACGTCAATGTGGATCCAATCCGCGCCGCCCGCTTCGCACTGAGCGATTTGATCTCCCAGCCGGGTAAAATCGGCCGACAAGATGGAAACGGCGATCTTCATGGCGGGGTCATGATACACGACGGCATAGGTAAAATCAAGGCTTTTTGAATACCGGCGGCGGGGGGCCGGGCGAAGGCAGCGCTGTATTCCGGCGGTGAGACGCGAAGCGTCACCCGCTTGCAGGCAGCGGAAACTCGGCCGGCCTGAGGCGGGTTCGAAATGACAGGGAAATACGTGGATGTAGGCCTACGTCAGTCACATAGGTTGTTGGCAGGGGACAATACGGCATTAGCCATACAGCGGTCAGGTGTTTTCTCTAGCGCCCTTGCAGCTTGGGCCACCAGGCCGACAGCAGCACCTCGGCCGGCTTGCCGCGCACCGAGACAGACTTGTCGCGCAGCAGGGTCATGGGGTTGTAGCCGTAGCTGAACAGGCCGCCCACCCAGGGCCGGTCGTTCACGGCCGTCAGCAGCGCGTTGTAGGCGTCGGCCTGCTCTTGCAGGTCCAGGCCATACGGGCTGGAGTCGGGCGCGCCCGGCTCGAAGTCCTCAAAGGCGTAGCAGTTGCCGTCGCTGCGGCGCAGGCATTGGGTAGCCGCGCCGTCGGCCGCCAGGTAGGCCGCGCTGAGGATCAGCGGCTTGTTGAAGCGCGCTTGCAGCGGCTGCACCTGGCTGTCGAGCAGCACCGAGGCCGCCACGATCATGTCCGACGCCGGGACGCTGGCGCTGTTGGCGAGCGGGCTCCACCACCACAGCCGGATCAGGTCTACCGCGTCGAGGAAGGGCGGGGGGCTGGGCCAGACGGCGTCGCCCAGCAGCAGCTCGAACCCAATCGGCCCGCTATAGACGGCGCGCACTTTGGCGATCAGGCCGCGCCAGCGGGCCTCAGCGTCGGGCGGCGCTTCCGGCTCGCCGGGGAACGACGGCCGCAGCTTGAAGTCGCCGATGATGAGCAGGTCGGTGTTCGATTGCTTCGCTAAGGCCGCCTGTGAGAGCAGGTAGCGCTCGTAGGCCGCGAACCAGTTGTTCCAATAGGCGGTGTCGAAGGGCGCGCCGGTCCAGTAGGCGCACACGCCGTAGGGGGTGTAGTGGCAGGTCACCGGATGCAGGCTCACGCGCAGGCCCACCGCGTGCGCGATGGTGGTGATCTCGTTCCAAGCCACCGGCAGCGGCGCGAGGGCCGGGTCGTCGCCAAAGCTGGGGACGGTGGCGGCCGCGCCCGGCCTGGCAGCGGCGCGGCGCGTGAACGTCACCCAGTCCGCGCCGTCGGCCCGCATGGCGTCGAAGGTTTGGGCGAAGAGCGGCATGGCATCCGGCTGCCAGGTGTCGGGCAGGTCGAACCCGGCCGCAAAGTTCTGGTGGGCGTTGATGGTGGGCAGCGCGGCCGACCCGCCGGACACCGGCCCGAGCCACTGCCAGGCGTTGATGTTGTCGCGCAGGCTCTGGCCGAACAGCGCCGGGGTAAAGAAGTGCCCGGTCGCGCCCGCGCCGGCCGTGTCGGAAGCGTCGGCCGTGCCGCAGGCCGCGTCGCGGCAGTAGCGGTAATAGACGCTGCCGCTGAAATCGGTTGGGTTGTAGAGCACAAAGCGCCAGTCGGTTGGGCCGGTGCGCCACATGGGCACCGGGCTGTGCCAGGCGCTGCCGGGCCGAAATTGCAGGCTGACCACGTTGCTGCCGGGCGTGTCGGCGGGCGTCAGCGCCTCAAACGTCACGCTGGTGCTGCCGCTCTTCTTCCAGCTGGTGATGGTGTCGTTTACCAGCGCGTCGGTCAGCGGCACCACGTACTCGCGCAGGCGCGGCTGGCCGGTGCTGGTCAGTTCGCCGTTCCACACGCCGTCGCCCAGGGTGTACTTGTAGCGCAGCACCATGCCGGCGTAAAGCTGCACGCGCACGGTCCAGGCGCCGTCGGCCAGCGGCGTCATCACCGGCACGCGCGCGGCCGAGAGGCTCGAGCCGTTGGGGCCTTCCACAAAGTTGTCGCCCAACTGCCAGACATCGCCCACCATCCGCAGCACGGCGTTCGGGTCGGCCCCGGCCGGCGGGCGCACGAGGAAGGTGACGTGCACGGCGTTCGGGTCGGCGCTGATCAGGTCAACCGGGCTGGTCTGGTTGGCGACCACGCTCACCACCTGCTGGGCGGGGCGCAGGCTGCCATCGGGCGCAAGGGCGGCGGCCCGCTGCTGGCCGAGCGGCAGGCCATAGACGATGAAGCCGCCGTCTTGCCCGGTGACCACCACCTGCCCGCCCACCGCCACCAGCACGCCGCTGACGCCCTGGCCGCTGTTGCCGTTCCACACCCGGCCCTCTACGCCGCCGGTCTCGCCGACGAACTGTGTATCGGTCCAGGCCGCCACGGTATCTTCGACCAACAGCGCCTCGCCGCCGGCGCTGACGGCTAGCAGCCGGAAGGGCACCGGCTGGCGGCCGGGCGTCAGTTCTTCCACATAGTTGGGGAGCGGGCGGGCATAGCGATAGCGCAACACGGCCCCGGCTGTGGCCTCGGTCCCGCCGGTCCACCTGTTGTTGCCCGCGTCGGTCAGCACCACCGTGCGGCGCGTGCCGCCCACCTCGTCGAGAAGCACCACGGCCGGCGCGGAGCCGGGCGGGGTGTTGGACGGGATATGGACGTTGAAGGTGACGATGGTGGCGGGCAGCGGCGTGGCCGGCGGCCCCTCAGTCGGCGCGGGTGTGGGCGTGTCGAACACGAGGCGCGGCAGTGGCAAGCTATCGCACGCGGCAGCGAAGAGGACGATGAGACAGACGAGGCGTTTTAGGTAAAGCATCATGGCGGATTATAGTGCGGGTGGGGAGACCTCACCCCCGGCCCCTCTCCCGCAGGGAGAGGGGGGCCTACGTGATAAGGGAAAATCGCAATCGGCATCGTTGCCCGTGGCCTTCTGTCCGCTTCACACCAGCCGCAGCAGCGTGGCGGCGCACAGCGCGTAGCCGACGAAGCCGGCCGCCATGGCCAGCAGCGCGGCGCGGCGCTCGTCGGTGGGGCTAAAGGCCGCGCCGAAGCCCACGCCCACCGCGATCACCGCCAGGCTGCCGGCCATTTCGGCCACGATCAGCGGCAGGTAGGCGGCCCGATCCACGAACGAGAGCACCAGCGCCGCCACGCCCAGGCCCGCGCCGATCAGGCCGATCAGGCGGGCCGAGCGGGCCAGCACGTTGGTGTGGTTGGGCACCATTTCCGGGATCAGCGCCAACTCGGGGTCGGGGCTGGTGGCGGTGCGGGTGCCGTACAGAAAGCGGTACAAGAGAAACTGGTTGGCGACGGTCAGCACGATCAGCGCCTTGCCGGCGACCAGCGCGGCCACCTCCAAGAAGCTCAGGGTGGCGAAGACAGCGACCGGGTCTGGCCCGAGCACGGTGATGCGGGGGTTGATGGTGGGCACGATAGAGAAGGCCATGAGCGCGGCGATGGTGCCCAGCAGCGCCGGGTCTTTCCACAGCAGCGTCAGCGCGCCGACGGCGATGAAGGGCAGGCCGGCGACCGGGTGATTGCCCCGGCCGGCCAGCTCGGTGACCACGCCCAGCCCGATCAGCAGCACGCCCCACACCTGCTGCACGCGCTTGAGGCGCGCGACCGAGGCGATCAGGCTCGGATCACTTTTAGAGAGCGTCTTTGGCATACATCCAGTTTACCTCATTGCGCTATACTTTGACCATGACGCCCGCCGCCCGGTTGCCGGGCACGCTGCCTATCCGCGCATGGACGTAATCGAAACGCAAGTAGACTTGCAGGACGAGCGCGCCCAGGCCAATGCCGCTTATCATCGCGCGCTGGCGGCCGAGGTGCGGCAGCGGCTGGCCCAGGCGCGGCAGGGCGGCGGCGAGCGCTACCAGCAGCGCCAGCGCGCCCAGGGCAAGCTCTTCGTGCGCGACCGGCTGGAGCGCCTGCTCGACCCCGGCTCCCCGTTTCTCGAACTCAATCCACTGGCCGCGTATGGCCTGTACAACGACGAGGCGCCGGGTGCGGGCCTTGTTACCGGCATCGGGCGCGTCAGCGGGCGTGAGTGCCTGATCATCGCCAACGACGCCACGGTGAAGGGCGGCAGCTACTATCCGCTGACGGTCAAGAAGCACCTGCGCGCGCAGGAAGTGGCCGAGGAGAATCACCTGCCCTGCCTGTACTTGGTGGACTCGGGCGGCGCGTTTCTGCCGCTCCAGGCCGAGGTCTTCCCCGACCGCGACCACTTCGGCCGCATCTTCTACAACCAGGCCCGCATGAGCGCCCAGCGCATCCCGCAGATCGCGGCCGTGATGGGCAGTTGCACGGCCGGCGGCGCGTATGTGCCCGCCATGAGCGATGAAACCGTCATCGTCAAAGGCACCGGCACGATCTTTCTGGCCGGGCCGCCGCTGGTGAAGGCCGCCACCGGCGAGGATGTTACCGCCGAGGCGTTGGGCGGGGCCTACGTCCACACGCACCAATCGGGCGTGGCCGACCACCTGGCCGAGGACGACGACCACGCGCTCGAAATCTTGCGCGCCATCGTGGCCGGCCTCAACCGCCCGCCGCGCGCGCCGCTTGACCTCACGCCGCCTGAAGAGCCGGCCTACCCCGCCGACGAGTTGTATGCCCTCCTGCCGCGCAGCTTCCGCGAGGCGTATGACGTGCGCGAGGTCATCGCCCGCCTGGTAGACGGCAGCCGCCTGCGCGAGTTCAAGGCCAATTACGGGACGACGCTGGTCACCGGCTTTGCGCGGCTGGCCGGCTACCCGGTGGGCATCGTCGCTAACAACGGCGTGCTGTTCAGCGAGAGCGCGCTCAAGGGCACGCACTTTATCGAGTTGTGCTCGGCGCGCGGCATTCCGCTGCTGTTCCTGCAAAACATTACCGGCTTCATGGTCGGCCAGGCGTACGAGGCGGGCGGCATCGCCAAGGACGGCGCGAAGATGGTACACGCCGTCGCCAATGCGCGCGTGCCCAAGCTGACGGTCATCATCGGCGGCAGCTTTGGGGCGGGCAACTATGGCATGGCCGGGCGCGCCTATCAGCCGCGCTTCTTGTGGATGTGGCCCAACGCCCGCATCAGCGTGATGGGCGCAGAGCAGGCGGCCAACGTGCTGCTGACGGTCAAACAGGATCAGCTTGTGCGCGAGGGGCAGCCGCCGCTGAGCGAGGCCGACGCAAAAGCATTCATGCAGCCCTTGCTCGACAAATACGAAGAAGAAGGCGGCCCGTATTACTCCACCGCGCGCCTGTGGGATGACGGCATCCTCGACCCGGCCGAGACGCGCCGAGTGCTGGCCCTGGCCCTGAGCGCCAGCCTGAACGCCCCGCCCGAAGAGACGCGCTATGGCGTCTTTCGGATGTAGCCGCTAAAGGCACGCCTGACCCATGCCCGCCATCCGGTCGCTCCTGATCGCCAATCGCGGCGAGATCGCCGTCCGGCTGATCCGCGCCTGCCGCGAGTTGGGTGTGCGCGCCGTGGCGGTTTACTCCGAGGCCGACGCGGGCGCGCTGCATGTGCGTTCTGCCGACCAGGCGGTGCTGCTCGGCCCCGCCGCCCCGGCTGAGTCCTATCTCAACATCGAGCGACTGCTGGCCGCCGCCCGCGCGACCGGCGTAGACGCGGTGCATCCGGGCTACGGCTTCCTATCGGAGAACGCCGACTTTGCCGAGGCCGTGCGCGCCGCCGGGTTGATCTTCGTCGGCCCGCCCGCCGCCGCCATCCGCCAGATGGGCAGCAAGACCGCCGCCCGCGCCATGATGCAGGCGGCCGGTGTGCCGGTGGTGCCGGGCTACCAGCCGCCGCCGGGTGAAACGCCGACGGCCCAGGCCTGGGCCGAGGCCGCCCGCGCCATCGGCTACCCGCTGCTGGTGAAGGCCGTGGGCGGCGGCGGCGGGCGGGGGATGCGGATCGTCGCCGGCCCTTCCGAATTGTCGGAGGCGCTGGAAGGGGCCGCGCGCGAGGCCGCCAGCGCGTTTGGCGAGGCGGCCGTCTTTCTCGAACAGTACGTGCCGCGCGCCCGCCACATCGAGTTTCAGGTGTTCGGCGACGCGCACGGCCATGTTGTGCATCTGTTCGAGCGCGAGTGCTCCATCCAGCGCCGCTACCAGAAGGTCATCGAGGAGTCGCCCTCGCCGCTGCTGGAGGCGCACCCCGCGCTGCGCGCCGCCATGAGCCGCGCCGCACTCGCCGCCGCCCAGGCCGCCGGCTACCAAAACGCCGGCACGGTCGAGTTCATCGTGGACTCTAGCTCGCTGGACTTCTACTTCCTCGAGATGAACACGCGCTTGCAGGTGGAGCACCCCATCACCGAACTGGTCACCGGGCTGGACCTGGTCAAGCTGCAACTGAGCGTCGCGGGCGGCGAGCGGCTGCCATTTGAGCAAGCCGAGGTCAACGTGCGCGGCCACGCCATCGAGTGCCGCGTTTACGCCGAAGACCCGGCGCATTCGTTTTATCCCTCCAGCGGGCCGCTGCTCAGCTTCGTCGCGCCGCGCGGCCCCGGCGTGCGGGTGGACGCGGGCTTCGAGACCGGCGACAGCATCAGCCCGCACTATGATGCGCTGCTGGCGAAGATCAGCGTGCACGCCGCCACGCGGGCCGAGGCCATCGCCCGCGCCGACGCCGCGCTGGCGAGCACCGTGATCCTGGGCGTGACCACCAACCTGGCCTTCTTGCGCGCGCTGCTGGCCCACCCTGAATTTATGGCCGCCTCAGCCACGACTCAGTTGATTGACAAGCACCTGGCCGATTGGCAGCCGCCCGCGCCGCCGGCTACGGCCCTGATCGCCGCCGCGCTGGCCGACCATTTGGGGCTGATGGCGGCCGAAGGCGCCCGTACTGCCAACGCCGCCGCGCCAATAGTTGAGGACTACGACCCCTGGCGGCAGGCGGACGGCTTTCGGCTGGGCGGGCGCTGACGATGGAATATCGCTACGAAGTCGGCGGCGCGGTCGTCAGCGTGCGCGTCGAGCGCACGGGCGAGGGCTACGCCGTGACCGTGGACGGGCAGCCTTTCACGGTGCGCGTGCCGCTCCAGCGCCCCGGCTGGCTGCTGTTGGATATAGACGGTCAGCCGCAGCAGTTGGCGCAGGTGGCGGCGCACGGCGCGCAGCGTTGGGTGGCGCTGCCGGGGGCCACGGCCGCCGGGCCATTTGAGTTCGCGGTGCCGTCCGTTGCGCCCCGCCGGCGTGGGGCTGCCGTCGGGCCGGCCGCGCTGACGGCGCAGATGCCGGGCGTGGTGCGGCGCGTGCTGGTGGCGGCGGGCGAGGCCGTTGAGCGCGGCCAGGCGCTGGTGCTGCTGGAAGCGATGAAGATGGAAATTCGCGTGACCGCGCCGCAGGCTGGGGTGGTGCGCCGCGTGGCCGTGGCCGTGGGCCAGGCGGTCGAGCGCGGACAGACCTTGATTGACGTGGAGGGCTCTGACCCTGGCGGTTGAAACCGCGGCACTCCCTTCGGTCGCAAGCTCGCATGGCGAAGCCCGCCTGCGCGGGCTGGGAGGGCAGCGCCCGTAACACTGTTGATTAGAGCAGCTTCCTGACGGTTGTACGGCTAACGACTGACCGCCCGCGCTGGCTTCTCATCCGACGCCGTATATCAGACCGGAGGCCACTGTAAGTTCAGGCGGTGAGATTCCTCACCCCGCCAACGACGCTACGTTGCCACAAGGCCGCGAGCGGGGGTTCGGAATGACAGCTCATAGGGAATTGACCAACCAGCCCGCTGTCTGAGAACTGGCGCTCACACCCACCCGACCCCTTGCACCCTGTCATTTCGAACCCGCCTCAGGCCGTTGGCTCTCACGCGACCCTGGGGCGGGTGACGCTTCGCGTCTCACCCGCGGTCCACCGCAGTATCGCGGGGGACCGAATGCCCGTGCTCGCTACAAATCAGACGCCGTAAATGAGACGGAGGCCGCTCTAAGCTGTCAGCTTCGTGATCGGCCACTCCAACGTCTCGATCCGGCGGGCGAAGTGCAGCACGGGCGGGGTGTCTGGCAGGGTCAGGCCGTGCGGCGCGGCCATGCTGTTGGCCTCGATCTCGGCTTCGGCGGGTTGCAGCGGCCAGGGTAAATGGTGGATCTCGCCGCGCAAGACCGCGTGCCTTTTGCTAACGGTGTACAGGCAGTAACGCTCGGTCAGCCAGCTTTCCAACGTGCCCAGCTTGGACTGGTAGACCGCGCCCACCGGCCGGTAGCGGGCCTGAAACTCGGCCGGCGGCGCGCCGCGATGGGTGCGGTAGCTGTGGTAGTTGATCGCATCGCCGGAGTGCGCCAGCGACATGCGGGCATTAAAGTACGGCAGTTGGTACCAGCGCCGCGCGATCTCCACCGCCGCTGGGTTGGCCGCGTCCAGGCTGAAGAAGTACACCCCCGGCCGGTCGCCTACGCGCACATAGGTGCGCACGTTCAACTCCAAGAAGTGTGAGAGCCACGGCACTGGGAAGGTGAGGCGCGGGAAGACGCGTGTCATGCCGAATGGCACCACGCCCAGCCAGGCCTGGCCGTCGTAGAGGTCGAGCTCCAGTTCGGGCGGGACGACGCGGCGCAGCGCCTCGACCGGCACCGGCCAGTGGGCGAACAGCAGGTCGTACCACACCTGGGTCATCACCCACGGCCCGGCGGGCAGCGGGTAGGGGCGGTGGGCCACTTGTTTTAGCAGGTCCTCGAACAT
>Ga0163144_10010626_pt1 | contig 19594 bp, 15 predicted proteins | sample OliLak19BULKMAT1_FD_123175 | JGI IMG/M metagenome (GOLD analysis project Ga0163144, IMG submission 123175) | Freshwater microbial mat bacterial communities from Lake Vanda, McMurdo Dry Valleys, Antarctica - Oligotrophic Lake LV.19.BULKMAT1 | ecosystem: Environmental > Aquatic > Freshwater >... | reverse complement strand
GGAACGTGCGCCGTATCGAGCTGGTAGCGTTGCGCATCCCAGACCAATGACGCGCCACGCTGGCGGTTCAACTCCACACTGATGAAGTTGGTCAACGTGTCGCCTTCACTTGCGAAATCGAGTGAGTTGACTCGACCGGTGGTTGAGAGCACCACCAACCGCACGCGCATGCTGCGCCCCAGACGAGCCACCAATTTGAAGACCTGGGTGGCAACCGGCTTACACTCTTTGGCGATCACGGCATCATCATCGAGCACAATCGTGAGTGGTTCCCCGACGGGTTGCTTGTTCTTGCTGGCTACCAGCCGTGATCGGACTTCGGTATTGAGCTGGTCAAACATGGCCCGCATGGCCGTATAGGTTCCGGTATCATCAATTAAAACAAACGGTAATCTACCCCAGTGATCATCCGTCTTGGCCGTGAGGACGACGATGCGCCCGCTGCGTTCTGCCAGCATGGCCGTCGCAAAGGTCGTTCTACCGGCTCCAGTCGGCCCGATCAGAAACACATGCCGTACCTGGCGCTCGGTGATGCGCTGGATATCGAGAACTGGCAGGTCTGAAAAGAAGACCCATGATTGAGAAGGTCGCGCGCGGGTGCATACCACTGACCTGCCCGATCTCTCTTCAGAATCCTCCAGCTTCTGTGCTCCTATTGAACACGTCGCGTTTCCAGGTGCACGTGCTCCCGCCCTCCAGCCGGGCAGAGGCTCCCTGCATGGTCAAGATCATGCCAGCGCTGTCCTGCTCGAAGCGAACGACAACTGGCGAGATCCCGGCGTAGAAGCGGTGTGCGCTGATCGGGATGAGCTCGCGCGACGGCCCGATGAAGAAGAACCCAGCCCGTTCTGGCTGAGCTACATCGACATGCAGCCGTTCGCCAACCAACACGATCGCACAATGCAGCTGGGTTTGCGCATGCAGGTACGTATAGCTGCCAACACCGCCCGCGAGCGCATCCAATGCTGGCTGATCCCGTTCGACCGCACCATCTGCGATGCCGAGCAGCTCCCGCACCTGCCGGTAGTACGCTGCCCAATCGCCACCCGCCGTCTCGAGCGTCAGCGTGCGAATGTGATAGCCAGCCACCAGCCGGTCGGTGATCTGCTGCGTCTCACTCCACAACTGCACCACCCCAGATAGCCCAGTCAGACCCCGCTGGTGGGCGTAGGGGGTGCGCTCCAGGTTCGCAATCAGCTCGTTCTCGAGCGCAGCGCCACGGATATCGCAGATCGTGCGTGCGCAGCTATGTCCGGCTGCCGGAAGTAGAGCAGGCATGGGTGGAGGTCGGCGATTATCGCCTCGACCTGCTGACCGTAGGCCGTCAGCTCCGGTACTATCGCACCAGCACACATGAGATGGTCGATCCCAAGCAGAAACAGCATTGACTCAACCACATAGACCGGATCACTGCTACGAACCGTTGCGGCGAAGTGCTGCCAGCGCGTGATGCTCCGCACGATAAACGCAGCGGGAGTATGACTTCTAAAAAACGGTGCCTGCGTGCTGGTATCGTCTGAGATTTCAAAGTCCGAGGGTTCCCACCAGTGCAGTGGGTGCGGCGCATCCGCCTCAACCACCCAGCGCGCCCTGATCCCGCGCGCCAGCAGCTGCAGCTCAAGCCACTGACAGAGGGTCGACTTGCCCGATCCCGAAAGGCCATCGGCCAGGATGAGCCGGGTGATTGGTGTCGTTGGTGTCATGTTGCTCTATTCGGTCGGTTGCTGTGTGGGAGCTGACAAGCGCGCCTGTTCCATCGTGGTGCGCTCACGTTCCCAGCGTTGCGTGCTCCCAGCAATATCTGTAAACAGAAACGCCAGTGTACCACTCGGAAGAATCGGGGCTACTCCAGCTGCGGCGACCGACCTGCTTGTATCGTTACGCGCGCGGTTGTGCTGTAGCACGTTTCCATAGATGTGCTCTTGTAGCCGTAGCAGATAGCTGTGTGGTGCGTGATGAGCGCAGGCCACGTTGGCAGTGCGAATCCAAGCGGCGGTTTACGGGTTGGTGCGTGCCGTCGTGCAGACACGAGGGATCGCACAGGTGCGTACACGGGTGTGAGCAGTGGTGATTGCATCAATGTCGGCGCTGGTGGTTGCACCCGTATCGGCACGTCACGGTGAGCGCTGCAATCAGCGCGTTCATTGTGGCGATGGCCGAGGCTACACTAACCCCATACGAACTTGCCAGCTTGGGCGAAGTACTGTATACTTTGTACAACTTATCCCAAAGTCCATACCAAATTGCATAGCTTGCCATGGCTCCACACTTTGCTTTCGATCGGCAGAAGGGGGTACCAAGTGGCACCGATTAGTCGGCGATCGTTGATCAAGGGAGGCTTAGCGCTAGTTGGCGCGAGCGTTCTCTCGGCCTGCTCATCCTCACCGCCGGGCACCGCTGCCCCACAGCCTACGGCTGCCTCAAGTGGTTCAACAGCTCCTACTGCGGCGCCAGCTGAGGCTGGCGTGCCAGTGCCAGCACTTCTACGTTCAGGAAGTGGCGAAGAAAATTTCTTCAAGCAAGCGATTGACCTGTTCGAGAAACAGAATCCTGGAACCACCGTCAACCGCATCTTGGTGCCTGGCGGTGCAGATTACAACACCAAGTTGGATCTGATGATCGCCTCCGGCGATCCACCAGCCATCTACGCACCCTTCTCGGATCGCGGGTATCGCTACTATGCGGCCAAAGGGCTTTCGCAACCACTCGATGAATTTGTTGCGCGCGACAAGCTCGATCTCAGCGATTTTCATCCAGATGGAATGAAGGGTTGCCGCTGGCAGGGCAAACTCTGTGCGTTGCCGCTCGACTTGTGGCCGCATGTCCTGTTCTATAACAAGACGCTGTTCAAAGAAGCAGGCGTCGATAATCTGACAACCGACTGGAAAGATGCCTCGTGGAACACCGATAAATATCTGGAACTGGCTCGCAAGCTGACCAAGCGCGATGGCGACCAAGTAACGCAGTTCGGCTCAGATGCCTACTTCAACTATTGGGCCTCCGGTTGGATCTTCGGCGGCGATTTCCTGCCACCCGCCACCTACGAGACGGGCATTGTCAGCGAGTTTTCCGGCGATACCGATCCACGGGTTGCTCCTGCGGTACAGTGGGCGGCTGATCTGATGCTGAAGGAAAAGGTCGCTCCATCACCAGCACAGGCCCAGCAGGTCCAGGCTGGCGCGCCGGCACTGTTCATGAGCGGCAAGGTTGCGATGTCGATCGGCAATATCGGCTCGCTCAGCAACTTCGCCAAGATCGATGCATTCGAGTGGGGCGTTGCACCAGCACCCAACCCACCGGCAGGCGCACAACGCCATCTGCATGTCTGGATCGACTTCTGGAGTATGATCAAGGGCGTCAAGAATCTTGAAGGCGCATGGAAGCTGATGAAGTTTATGATGACCCCTGAAGCCCAGCGGATCTATCCAATGGCCTACGGCCCACTCAGTTCGCGGCTCTCGCTTGGGCAAGAATGGCTTACAATCCAGAAGAGTACGCTCAAATTGTCCGATGATGAGTTGAATGTCATGGTTCAAGGGCCGACATACGAGCAGATTGATCCAGAGAACTGGTCAGCCAACTTCAGTCCAATCAACTCAAAGGCGCTCCAGCCAGCACTTGATAAAGTCTGGTTGGGTGATATGTCAGCTGCTGATGCGATCAAGGAAGCAGCCCCTGGCATTCGTAAGCTGATCACCGAGACCAAAGCCACAATTACCGGCTAGCGCTCAATGGTCTACTCGTGGGGTGCATGGGTTGCCATCGCACCCTACGATATCAATGAGGCCTCTGCATGGCAGCGACCACTCAGCCACGCTCTATCGATCGTGATCATCCTCGCCGACATAATAGGCTGCTGATGCGCGAGTATCTAGCATTCTATCTGTTTGCGAGCCCCTGGCTGCTCGGTCTCTTATTTCTGACCGTCGGCCCCATGATTGCCTCGCTCTACCTCAGCTTCACCGACTATGCCGTAATCGTTGCGCCAAAATGGGTTGGTTTCGACAACTATGTGCGCATGTTCACAGACGATGAGCTGGTCTGGCAGTCGTTGCGGGTTACATTGCTCTATAGCCTCGGATCGGTACCACTCACGCTCCTGTTTTCGTTCACAATCGCCTTACTCATGAACCAGCGTATCCGTGGCATACGCGTGTTTCGAACCATCTACTATCTGCCAGCGGTTATTTCTGGCGTGCCAGTGGCCCTACTGTGGATCTGGATTCTCAACCCAGATTTCGGTCTGCTCAATAATGCGTTACATGCGATCGGCATCATCGGCCCCAAGTGGCTGTTCAGCACCACATGGGTTGTGCCATCATTCGTTCTGATGAGCCTGTGGGGCGTCGGGGTGCCGATGGTCACCTTTCTGGCCGGGCTACAGGGCATACCCGCCCATCTGTATGAGGCGGCCGAGATCGATGGTGCTGGCGTGTGGGTCAAGTTTTGGAATGTTACCATCCCCATGATGTCGCCGATCATCCTGTTTAATATCATCTCGGGCCTGATCAACTCATTCCAGACCTTCACCCCGGCTTTTTTGATGACCAATGGCGGCCCGGCCAATGCCAGCCTGTTCTATGGCCTGTACCTCTACAACAACGCCTTTAAGTGGTTCAATATGGGCTATGCGAGTGCGCTCGCCTGGCTCATGTTCCTGATTATTCTGATTCTGACCGGCCTGGTATTTCGCTCGTCGATCCGCTGGGTCTACTATGAGGGCGGCATACGGCGCTAGCCTATCAGAAGAAACTGGCGATAGCTATGGCAGTACAAAAAGTCAATTCCCCGCCAGGCACACTCACATTGTGGGGCCGCAGAAGTGTCCAGCTGCGCATCAAATCCTGGCTGGCAACGATCGTCATCGCGCTTGGCGCACTGCTCATGCTGGCTCCGCTGGCGTGGATGATCTCAACATCGCTGAAATCAGAGGGCGATGTTTTTCTTGTGCCAATTCAATGGTTGCCCAAGCAGGCGCTATGGAGCAACTACCCCGAGGCGCTCACGTTTGTGCCCTACATCCAATATTTCCTCAATAGTGTGTATGTCACGACATTCGCTGTGCTCGGTACTGTGCTGACGGCCTCGATGGTGGCGTTTGCTTTTGCACGATTGCGTGGCCCTGGCAAGAATATCCTGTTTATCATTCTGCTGAGCACACTCATGCTGCCAGGCGAAGTCACGCTGGTGCCAATCTACCTCATGTTCCGAACACTTGGCTGGCTGGATACCTACCAGCCGCTGATTCTGCCAAGCTGGTTTGGCGGCGGCGCATTCTATATCTTCCTGCTGCGGCAGTTCTTTATGTCGCTGCCAACCGAGCTTGATGATGCTGCCAAGATCGATGGTGCAACACTGCTCCAGATCTACTGGCGGATCATGATGCCGCTCTCCGGGCCAGCGCTCGCAACAGTGGCGATCTTCTCATTCTTTGAGAACTGGAACTCATTCCAACCAGCACTGATCTACCTAAATACCGCCGAACGCTATACGCTGCCGGTCGGGCTACGCCTGTACCTGAGCAGTATGGGCAATACACACTGGAACTACCTCATGGCCGCGACGGTCATCTCAATTATCCCGCCAGTCGTCCTGTTCTTCATCTCACAGCGGTTCTTTATCGAAGGCTCGATTCTGAGCGGCGTTAAGGGCTAAACAGCAGATCATGCCAACACCAGAATTGTTGCTTGGCCGCGAGGCACGCGATAGTATCAAGCGCGGAACCGATAGCCTCGCTCGCTTGCTGGCCTTAACACTTGGCCCGACCCCACGCACCATCCTGACACCCAGCTATCAGCGGGCGCTACCAGAGGCGCTGCTCGACGCTGCCACGATTGCGCGGCGATTTGTGGGCCTGCCCGACCGGGCGGAGAGCGTTGGTGCGCTGCTCCTGCGCAACCTTGTCTGGCGCCAGCATCTGCGCGTCGGCGATGGCTGCGCGACGGTCGCAGTGCTAACACAGGCGCTGCTTGCTGAATTACACCGGCTGCTGGCTGGCGGGATCAGCTATATGGCGCTACGCCGTGGTGTTGAACAGGCGGTTGCTACGGCGCTTGAGGCATTGCGCAGCGCAACCCGCCCGCTTGAAAACGACCAGCAGATCCTGGCGCTGGCTCAATCGATCTGTACCGATCAGCGGCTCAGTCTGCTAATCGCCGAGCTGTTCGATATTCTTGGCGCAAATGCGTCGATCACGATCGAACGCTTTGCTGCGCCCTACCTTGAGCGCGAGTATATCGCTGGCGGGCGTTGGAAGGCGCGCCTGGCCTCGGGCTACTTTGCCCAATCGGCAGATCCACGCAGCTACAGCCCGCAGCGGGCATTGCTGAATGATGCAGCCGTTGTGCTGTTCGCTGGCGATCTCGAGTCGGTTGAGGATGTCGTCCCACTGCTGGAACTGCTGGCCGCCACCGAGAAACCCCAGCTTGTGCTGATTGCCCGGCATATTAGTGGCCCAGCCCTGACCACACTGGTTGTCAATCATCAGCGCGGCCTACTGCCGATGATCGCCGTTGAGCTCCAAGAGATTGGCGCACGCTGTGACCGTGATCTGGAGGATCTGGCAGCACTGACTGGTGCAACGATCATTGATAGTGCTGCTGGTGACCGCTTACGGCATATTCGTGCCCAGGATCTTGGCCGCGCACGCAGGATTGAGGCTGATCAGCAGATGTTGTCGATCGCTGGATGGCGCTCACATGCCGCGATCCGCGAGCGGATCCTGGCGCTGCAATCACGGATGGCGCAGATCGACCCACAGCGCGAGCGCGAGGAGTATGATGAACTGCGGGCCCGCATTGGGCGACTCTCACACGGCACCGCAATTCTGAAAATCGGTGCGGGCACTGAGGCTGAACGTGAACTGCTCGACCGCCAGGCCGAACAATGCTTACGTGCACTTCCGGCGGCGATCAGCCAGGGTATTTTGCCGGGTGGTGGCATTGCCTATCTGCATGCCGCTACAGCAGTAACCGACCATGCAGGTGCTGGTGATCAGCGCTATGGCGCAGTGGCCGTTGCCCACGCCTTAGCGCAGCCCTTGCGCCAGATTGTTCTGAATGCCGGCATGCGCGAGCCATCGGCAGTATTGGCGGATCTGCACGCCTGCGGGCCGCAGTGGGGCTATGATGCACAAACAAATACTATTGCGCCGCTCAGCGAGATTGGGCTAAGCGACTCGGCAGCTGTGCTGTGCGAAGCGCTCCAGATTGCTGCTAGCGGGGCGCTGATCGCGCTCTCGACCGAGGTTCTTGTGCTCAAGCGTAACCCTGAAACAAGCTTCGAACCATGAACGATACGGACACACCCCCAATGAACGAAGTCTCGGCCAGCTGGAGCATCCTCAGCATTGCCTTGGTCGGCCCGGATATCTGGCTTGCAACCACCGAGGGGCTGCAGCGTTGCGTGGGACAGCATTGCGAACCAATCACTGCACCAGCGCCACTGAACTTTGTGTCACTGATCGCGCAACCAGGCGGCCAGGGGAGCATGCTGCTGGCGGCTGGTCTGCCAGCGGAGATCGTCTACTCACTGAATGGCGGCCAACACTGGGATACCGCCTGGACCGATGGCATCGAGAGTGGTGTGGTGTGTCTGGCAGCGTCGCCCCGCGTTGCCATGGATCAGGTGCTGCTGGCCGGAACAGAACAGGATGGCATCCTGCGCTCAACCGATGGTGGCCGGCACTGGCGGCTGGTCAATGTGGGCCTGACAGAATTTACTATCCTGGCGATGGCCACATCACCGTGCTGGGAGAACCGCGAAGAAGCATTGGCTGCCACCGATGGTGGGCTGTACCGTTCACCAAATGGTGGCCGGGCATGGAAGCGCAGCGATAGCGGACTGGAAGGCCAGATCGTGCAGGCGCTGGCCTACAGCCCACAGCCTGCGGCCAATTGGATGATCTATGCTGGATGCGAGGGTGCCCCGCTGCATCGTTCCCAGGATGGCGGCAGAACATGGCAGATGGTTGCGCACGGGCCAGTGAATGTCAACTGCCTGTGGGTCAGCCAGGCACAGCCCGATCTGTGGATCGCCGGAACCAGTGATGGGCAGATCTATCGCTCAACTGATGGCGGCCAGTCCTGGGCTGCTGTGTTTACTGGCAATGATGCTATATTAACCCTGAGTGCAAATAATACACTGCTGTACGCTGGCCGCTATGACGGCGGGCTGCTGGTTTCATCAACGCTCGGTGCCGCGTGGGAGCTTCATACCAAGCGAGGCTATGTGGATCAGCGCCCACAATTGGATGAGCCGCTCGTTCCTACCGATTATTGATCATCGATGCTCATATAGAAAGGAGGTCCCGATGAAAACTGCTATCATGGCCAACCAACTGGCCATCAATGGCGGAATACCCGTGCGCACCACACCATTCACGAGCTGGCCGATCTGGGATGAGTGCGAGGAACAAGCGCTGCTACGAGCGCTCCATTCCGGCCAGTGGGGCATCGGCGGCAACGAGACTGCGGCACTGGAGGTTGAGCTTGCCACAGTCATCGGCGTACGCCATAGCCTGACGGTCACGACCGGCACGGCCACGCTGATCGCGGCACTGCATGCGATCGGTATTGGCTATGGTGATGAGGTGATCATTCCGCCATACACCTTTGTTGCGACTGCCACGGCCTGCCTGCTGGCTGGTGCCCTGCCCGTGTTTGCCGATATTGATCCAGCAACCTTTAACATTGATCCCGCAGCGGTTGAGGCGGCAATCAGCCCGCGTACCCGTGCGATTATGCCCGTCCATATTGGCGGCTACCCAGCCGACATGGATCGCCTGATGGAGATCGCTCAGCGCCATGGCCTGCCGGTAATTGAAGATGCGGCCCAGGCAATCGGCGCACACTGGCGTGATCGCTCGGTTGGCTCGATTGGCGATCTGGGCAGCTTCAGCTTTCAATCCTCCAAGAATATTAACTCAGGTGAGGGCGGCGCGCTCACCACCAATAACAAAACACTCTATGATGCCGCCTGGTCGTATAAGAACTGTGGCCGCACCCAGGATGGGCTATGGTACCAGCACGAAACCCTGGGCGACAACCTGCGCATGAGCCAGTTTCAGGCTGCAATCTTGCGCGCCCAGCTGACCCGCCTGGAGGAGCAGGCCGAGCTGCGCATGCGGAATGGTACCTACCTGTGCGACGGCCTGCGGGCGATCGGTGGGCTAACGCCCCAGCCGGTCGATGAGCGGGTAACACGCCATGGGTTCCACCTGGTGATCGCTCGCTATAACCCAGCAGCATTTGGTGGCTGGAGCCGCACCCAGTTTCTGGAGGCGCTGCGCGCTGAGGGGATTCCCTGTGCATCCGGCTATGTGCCGTTGTATGAGACCGAGGGTGTGCGGCGCGCCAGCGCAGAGCTGCGTCATGTGCTTGGATTACCTGCCGCTAGCCCGCCAGATTGCCCGGTCACCGAGCGCACCTGCGCAGAGGAATCGGTCTGGATCGCCAGCCAGAGCGCACTGCTCGGCACACAGCAGGATATGGACGATATTTTGACCGCCGTCGGGAAGATTGCGGCGGCTGCCTGATCGAGCGAACAAGTGCGCATGCAGCAGATTACCGCATGCGCACCTGTTCTTGCACAACAATCGATAATCTAGCGCAGACAATATGATCACGATCCAATATCTGGAAGACAGCCCCGATCTGCAAGCGCTTGACCAGCAGGAGGTTATACAACGGCTGCGCGAGGCATGTGCCATCCTGCCGATCAGCGCCGTGCTGATTGGCTGGAATCTCCCGCCTGCGCTGCTTGAAGCCTGTGCCTATGAGACCCGCCGTGCTGGCGTCGCGCTGTATCGCTGGCATCCACTGCTGACTAGTGATGGTGGGTTTGAGCTGCAACCCGAGTGGTTAACAATTGGAGCAGGTGGCGAGCCAGTGCCGGGCTTCCAGGGCATGCCCGAGTTTACCTTTGTTTGTCCGAACCGACCAGCTGTGCGGGCGGCGCTGCTGGCCAGATTGCAGGCAGTGCTACATGCCGGGCCGTATCAGGGCGTGTTTCTCGATCGCATTCGCTTCCCATCACCTGCTGCAGATCCCGTTGGTGCCTTAGCCTGCTTCTGCCCAGATTGCTTCGCAGCGGCAGCAGCCGAGGGCCTCGATCTGACAGTTGCCCAGCAACGGGTACTTGAACTTGGCTCCAGCCCTGTACTTATTCAGGCACTGTTCGACAACCGAGATCCGCAGCTTGCGCCATTCCTTGCCTTTCGCCAGCGAACAATCACCCGTTTCATCAATGCGGCAGCGGCAGTCGCTCGTGCTGAGCAGTGTGCCGTTGGCCTGGATGGGTTCTCACCAGCAATTGCGCCACTCGTCGGCCAGGATCTTGGAGCGCTAGATCGCTGTGCCGATTGGACCAAGATTATGAGCTATGGCCATACGCTCGGGCCCGCTGGCATCCCGTTCGAGCTGCTTGGAGTCGCCAACTGGCTAATCACGGTCTGCAAGCTTGATGAAACAGTTGCGCTGCAGCTCCTCGCTCAAGCCTGCGGGCTCGGCCTGCCAGCCAGGCGAGCACTCTTGCAGAAGGATGGCATCGGTGCAGCGTGGTTGGCAGCAGAGGTCATTCGCGCTCAACAGCAGGGCGTGCAGCAGGTGCTGTTTGGCATCGAACTGGTTGAACTGGAGGGCCTCACAACATTGCATAGCGCTCAGATTCAGGCCGATCTGCGTGCAGTTCGCGCTACCCATCCAGCAGGGCTAGCGATCTCCTGGGATTTGCGCTTTATTGCCCCTGAACGGCTCAGACTCCTAGCCGAGACCTGGCAATAGCACCTACATTATGGGCCATTGGCGATCCTGGAATTAACCCGATTTCATGGCTCTCCTGCAGGTCGATACGGGTGGCGAACTCAGAAAGCATCACCTGATCGGGCTAATCAAGCTGCATTGCAGCGCCATGACCACTACCCCAAAAGTATGAGTACCTGGGAGTTCGCTACCAATATCGACCTGCGGGAGAGCCGACAAATGGGTCTACCATAAGTTACCCGCTTTCGGGGGCAACTCCGGCGGTTGATTCACGCATCGGTGCCAGGGTATAGCCCAGCTTCTTGGCGCGCCGGGTGCGGGCATGCAGCTCGCGCTCCTGCCGTTGTTGCTCATAGCGTGCGGCGCTCTCCGGTTCGTAGGCCTCGCCGTACTTGAGGAGATGATAGACCATCTGGGCGATTGTATGGGGCAGTGGCCACCGTCGCCTGTTGTGGCCCTTTCCGCGCGCATCGCCCGATAGTACGCCCCAATAGCCGAGTCGGAGCGGGCGACCGCTTGGGCGGCGCGGCAGGCGGCCTGGTATACCAAGGATCTGCCCACCTTCAGCGACACCCTCGCCTTTGTGCGCCAGCAGCTCTGGCCGGTCACGATTTCTTGGATATCGTCGTCGGAACCCGATATGGTCACAATCCCGAAGGTGGTATTCGACCGCTTTACCGATGTGCTTGCCTACGCGGCCTAGCGAGTCACTATGGATAAAGCCGAGCTTATGGCAATGACGTCAGTTATCGAAGCGAACAAAGCGCTCGATTGCGTGACGATGATGCGGGAAGCCTTCTTCCGCTGCTCGACCAAGGGCAACAATCGCTGCGACCTCGGCATGCGCCGGAAGCTTCAGCAATTCCTTGACCATATCGGGCATAAAGCCAAGCATCGGCGAGGTATCGTAGCCCGTGCCATGGGCAGCAAGCAGCAAGAAGCCAAGAGCGATATTCGCCTGACCATTACCCCAATGGGCGCGCTGCTCAACGCTCATGTTACCAAAGTTCTGGCGCATCCCTTCTGCACGTAGTGCGATCTGCTCAGCACCCATCCCAGGGTGAACCGTCTCCTCAGCATGGGCAAGCACATCTTCCATATCGCGCCGTACGATTGGGACGCCCGTTTTGCCACCAAACGCGAGATGGACTGGATCGGCTACGGTGTTGCCGACGATCCACGCCGAGTTGGCCGCCCGCCGTTTGCTGCCCCACGAACATCTGGTCGATGCGGGCTATGTCGCGGCGGATGTGCTGGTTGCCAGTCAGCAGGAACATCACGTCGATCTGATCGGGCCGCCGCTGCCGGATAGTAGTTGGCAAGCGCGGACACCCGATGGACGGGATCGGTCGTGGTTTGCCATTGATTGGGACGCCCAGCAGGTGACGTGTCCCGCAGGCAAGCAGCGTGTGCGGTGGACACCAGGCCATGATCGGCAGGGCGATGGGCAAGCCATCATTGCCATTCAGTTCGACCTGAACGATTGTCACGATTGCCCCTTGCGCGCCCGCTGTACCCAGGCCAAAACCGGGCCGCGCACCCTAAAACTGCGGCCACGCGAGCAACATGAAGCCTTACAAGCAGCTCGCCGCCGCCAACACACCGATGCGTTCAAACACCTCTACGCGCAACGGTCGGGGATCGAAGGCACCTTGTCGCAAGGCATACGGGCATTTGGCTTGCGCTATGCCAAGTATATCGGTTTGGCGAAAACCCATCTCCAACACCTGCTCATTGCCGTTGCCATCAACATCGTCCGGGTCGTGGCATGGATTCGGAAGGTGCCACGCGCCACCACCCGAACCGCACCCTTTGCCCGATTGGTCGCCTCCATGGCCTGAGATCGCCGCTGAACACGAATTAACCAGCAGTATCTTTCAAGTGTAGGGTTTTTGCGCGAAGGCGTCCTGATGCGCTTTCCCCCGCGCCCCCTAACCCCCGCTCCCACGCCGGGGCGCGGGGGAATTGACCTCTTGCAAATCCTTTGCACCCCTCCCCACCGGTGGAGGCGGGGCTGGGGAGCGGGGAATGAGCAACAGCCTGAGAAAACCCTTCACCTGAAAGGCCCTTTACCGTCCAGCACTGCTATTTGAAACTGTCCGGAATTACGTTGCACCAGAGCCAGACTGAGTAACATCCACCAGGCCAGATTGTCCTTACCGCAGTCGCTGGCTCCAGTAATCAGCAGGTGATTGGTCTCGCCGACCAGGGCGGTATGGATGAGATCGTCCGCACCCATGCGGTTGCGCCACCAGCCCAGCGGCAGCAGATACCGATCCGTTGGGGAGCGTCGCTGCAATGAGCACAGGCGGTCTCTCAGGCTAAATTAACCGGCGGTATATCAAGAGCTGAGTAGTTCCCCCTTCCCACTCGTCCGGCGCTTTCCTCGTCCCGTTGCCGAATCCCCCGACTTTTTCGTGCTCTCCATAGTTGGCATCGTTGATTAGATCCAGCTGCCAGCAGGCTTTTACGATTCCACTGCACCGAGTGCTTTCAGTGCCATTCGTTGCACCTCCGTAATGCCGCTGGCACCGCCGATCTTTAGCCCGGTGTAGGGGTTTTCAACGGTGATTATCTCACGGCATGTTCCATTACCCTCAGGTGTGAGATCCCACAAGCGCACCGTTCCATCATCACTGCCACTGGCGAGTAGTGTACCATCCGGGCTGAAGGCCACACAGCGCACCCAGCCGCGATGGCCATGCAGGTGATAGCGCAGACGACCCTGGCGTACATCCCAGACACAAATCGATGGCTCGCAACCGCAGCTCGCTACCATTGTGCTATCAGGGCTAAACACCGCCATCTCCAGCCCACCCACATGTTCCTGCAAAATATGCATGGGCGCGTGTGCCCCTACATCCCAGATAATAACTGCGCGATCCCAACCGCCGCTGACCAGCAGTGTTCCGGTTGGATCAAACATCACACACTCAATTGGCGAATCATGCCCGTGTAGGAAGCCCAAACTCTTGCAGCAATCCAGATCCCAGAGGCCAATCAGCCCATCCCATGCGCCACTCGCTAATACTGGTTGATGCGGATGCAGCGCCAAGCCAACTGGGCGATTCTGGTGGCCGTGCAGCTTGCCACGCAATTCACCAGTTTCCGCATCCCATATCGATATGCTCCGATCCAGGCATGTGTTCGCAATAATACGCTGCCCTGGTTGGTGAGCGGAGATCAATGCAACCAGTGTTGGCGTCATCTGCTCGCGCAAAATCTGGCTTTGATGCCCCGTCTGTAGATCCCACACGCGGACAGTCGCATCCCAGCCAGCTGAAACGATCTGGCTCCCATCACTGCTGAACGTCAACTTTTCGAGCGCGGTGTGGCCTCTCAACATCTGCAGCGTACGGCCGGTTCGTCCATCCCAGACACGAATGGCGTATCCATCATTCCCGGCAACGCGCAACGATCCATCGGCCCTGAACATGATCGTCTGGAGCCACTTCGAGTACCCGACCACCATTTCGAGCTGATGCCCATCCTGCACATCCCAGAAGCGCACGGTCTTGTCCGGGCTACCACTGATCAGGTGTGCTGGTGCATCGCGCTGTGGTGGCATTGCCAGTGCGTAGATCGTGCCGGAATGCCCACGCAGGGTGCGCAGCACTTGTGGCGACCCAGTGGCAATGGCAGTCTCAGCGATGCTCCAGACACGGATGGTCAGATCATCACTGCCACTACACAGCACGGTGTCATCGGCACCCAATGCCAGCGATGTGATTGGGGCGCTATGGCCGTTCAGCAGTGCAAGCTGTTCGCCAGTCTGTATATCCCACAGACGGATGGTTGCATCATGACTCCCGCTGACCAGTATGGTACGTGTCTGTGATGCCCATGCTCTGGGTTGATGGAATAGCGCGATGGCAGAGACGGTATCGGTATGGCCTGCTAGTGTGCGAACAAGGTATTCCTGACGCCATGCCCACACACGGATCGTCTGGTCGTAGCTGCATGTGACCAGCAGTGTGCCATCGGGGCTGAATTGCACAGCAGGAATGGTGCCTTGATGCCCAACAAGTATATGCCGCAGTGTGCCAGCGGAAGAATCCCAGATACGTGCCGTCTGGTCGGTGCTACCACTTGCGACGGTGATCCCATCCGGATGAACGGCGACCGTTGGTATTCCGCCTGTGTGGCCAGTGAACTGGTGCAGCGTGCGTCGCGTCGCAACCTCCCAGATGCGCAGGGTCAGATCATCGCTCCCGCTCACCAGATGCCGGCCATCCGGGCTGAAGGCTAATGCGCTCACAAAGCTGGTATGCCCCAGGCACACCCCAACCAGCTGTTGGTCGGCCATCTGAAAGAGATAGATTGTGCCGTTATCTGCGCCAACGGCAAGCAGTTGACCATTGGGGCTGCATGCAAGCGCCATGACAGCACCGACATAATCGGTAAAGATGGTATCCCGCAGATCGGTATCACGTAGATCGACGCCATGCAGATCGATACCTCGCACGTCGGCTTGCCAGATGCTGAGCTGTGAGAGATCAATGCCGCGCAGATCAACCTGCATGTGCACCAGCATATTCAGGATGCTGCCCGCCAGATAGCTGGGTTTGCGCGGCTGTTCATTGCGTGTGGTGTCCAACAGCCGCCTCACGATGGCGACCACACGCGCCTGACCGAGAACACCAATCAGACGATCCAGCAGTGGCTGAAGAATGACTCGTCGCTGGCTCTGGCGCACATATGCTTTCGAACGCGTGATGAGCAGTGGCTGGCTGTGAAGCAGGATTGGCGATTCGGTCTCGATTTCGTGGTAGATCTGCTCAATCAGCTGATCAGTCAGATATTCAATTACTACATTCTGGAGCCCAAAGGCTTGCCCATCACGCTCCAGCAGCGAGCGGCGCAGGAGCGAGCGCAGTGCTTCGAGAAAGCGCCCTTTGGCACAGACGCGCGCAAACACCTGCCAGAGTTCCGCTTCGGTCATTGGCTCACGGGCAACTACCAGCCAGTCCATAATGGCCCGTTCAAGCGGCGTACAACGCGCAAACTGCTGATCAAGCACGGTGCGGATGTCATCGAAGATGGGGGCTGATTCGTCGGTAAAGGTCGTAATCGAGCCAGCATAGATATCACGAATCACATCGGCGATGAGTTTGAGTGCCAGCGGATTCCCGGAATAGCGCTGCACCAGCACCGATAGATGCTGATGTTCGGCCAGCCCATGGGCCTGGAGCAACGCACTGCCGTGCTGAGGATCGAGGCCAGTCAGAGTCATTTGATAGGTCAGCTCAGGCGGTGGCTCGCGGCTGGTCAGCAACAGGCAGCTGGCATGATTGTGCTGCTGCATGCGCACGAACAACTGGCCATAGGCTTCATACCCAGCGCGATACTGCCCAACCCGATCGTCAGAGCGCAGAATACTTTCGACATTATCGAGCACCAGCAGGCAGCGTTGGGTGCGTAGTGTTGCAAACAGCAGCTCGAGTTGGGTTGCGACGCTGGCTGGATGCGGTGGCTGCTGTGCATCGGGAAACAGGCTCAGGCAGCTTTCGAGCAGCTCACCGAGGGTCGGGGAATTAAGCAGTGAGCGCCAGATCACGCGGCTATAGTGATCCGTATAGCGCTGGACATACTGCTCAGCCAGCGCGGTCTTGCCGATACCGCCCATGCCGAGAATACCCACGACGCGGTAGCCCGCAGTGGTGAACCAGGTATGCACCTGCGCGAGTTCATCCGCACGACCATAAAAGTTCGGCGCTGCCGAGGGCGAACTGGCCTGCGTGGGTTGAAGTGACGTGGGCTGCATGGTGTGCGAAGGTGGTCGGTTGTGGCCGCCATGCTCGACCGCTCGCATGGGGGCTTGGGCCTGCATGAGGTCGGTGCGGAGTGCCAGCGTCTCTGGAGTTGGTGTGATGCCAAGATCCTCAGCAAGGAGGCGTCGGCAGGTTTCATAATAGGTCAGGGCCTCTGCTCGTCGACCATGGTCGGCGAGCAGGCGCATCAAGGCGCGATAGGCTTCCTCTTGCCATGGTTCAAGCTCGATCCAGCGCCGCAGGGCGGCCTCAGCAGCGCGTACGTTGCCCTGGCGAGCCTGATAGCTGCTGAGGTAGTCCAGCGCCGTCACAATCTGTTGACGCCAGCGTTCGCGTTCGCGCAACAGCCACAGCTCAAATTCAGGGCTATCGCTGAGCGTCAGGCCGGCCAGGAACTCACCCTGATACTGTGCGACCACCTGTGCGAGCTGACGCGCCTGTAGCTCAGGTGCAGGCCCGCTATTCTGCGCTACCGCATGCAGCAGATCGGCACAATCGCGCACATCAATCGTCAGCGGCGCATGTGGGTGCCACATCACGGTCTGCTGATCCGCCAGGAAGCAGCCCGGCAGCCGGTCGGTCAGCTGCCCAAGCACATGGGTCAGATTCCGTCGGCTGCGATAATCGGTTGTCTCACTCCACAGCAGTGTTGCCAGATGGATGCGCGTGATTGGCTCACGCTGGTGAGCAAGATAGCCCAACACCGCCAGCGCTTTTGGGGTGCGCACAATTGGCTCAGCCGACGCGTGCGTCATAAGCACGGGTGTACCAAAAAGACAGATATGTTGATGAGTCATGACCATCTCAATCGTGCGGTGGAATATCCAAGAGCGGTGGTCAGCCAGTGTCGGACCAAGACAACCCCAGACGCGCCATCGCATCCCAGCAGGAGGTGGGTCGTGAGCAATAGTGTGGAACACTGGGAATTACCGTAATCATAGCAGACATATCAACAATCGCAAGATAACAATCACTCCGTAGAACAGCATTGGGTGATTTCCGACAGGTGATCCGACAGGTGATCCGACAGGTTGGGTGTAGAGTCGTGCTAACCCATGTGTTGCAACCAACACCACCAGCAACCTGAGACCTGCAACCTGCGTGATCGGCAATTTATTCGAGAGCGTGTTGTGCCACATGTAAGCAAGCAGCGTGTGTCCTATCTGATCCGCGCCTGGCCGATTGACGTAGAGGCTGATGGCAGCGTGCGCATGCGCTTTCTGGTTGAACGGATCGACGATCCGCCGCAGCGCCAGGCCTTCGATAGCTTTGCTGCGATGACAGCCTATCTGCACGCGCAACTTGTGGGTACGGACGAAGATCATACGCCACCAGACAACGCGCCTGCTGTTGAGCAGTAAACAGACCAATCGACGTTTTCTCGACGTTTTCTCGACGTTTTCTCGACGATACTTTGATACTGTTGGTGATGGAACGATGGCCCTGTAATCGCAGCGTGATGTGGGAGGAGCCGGTATGACACAGGAACACAACCAGTTGGCGGAGACGGTGCGCCAGTTACAGGCGCAGGTGGTGGAGCAGCGGCAGGTGACGGATGCCCAGCAGCAGCAGATTGTGGCGCTTCGGCAAACGGCACGGAGCGAGCGAAAGGCCCGCCGCACACGCCTTGGGGTGAGTGGCACACTCGCCGTGATTGTTGCGCTGCTATTTGGCACGGTTGCCATGGCAGCCATCCCCGGCGCAGGTGGCGTGATCACGGCCTGCTACACGCCACGGCTCGGGGTGTTGCGCTTGATCGACGTACAGGCCGGGCAGAAGTGCTTTCAGAGTGAAACACAGATTAGCTGGAACCAGACCGGGCCGCAGGGCCTTCCTGGCATAGCAGGGCCGAAGGGCGACGCGGGGACACAAGGAGCGCAAGGGCCGCAGGGACTTCCTGGCGCACAGGGATTGCCAGGAGCGCAGGGACTACCAGGCGCAATCGGGCCACAAGGGCCAGCAGGCGCGCAAGGGCCGCAGGGCCTGCCAGGAGCGCAAGGGATTCCTGGCGCAATCGGGCCACAGGGCAAGGGTATTAACTGGCGCGGCGAGTGGCTGCCCGAAACCACCTACCAGCCGGGTGATGCGATCTCCTCCGGCGGGGGCAGCTATATCGCGACGCAGACCACCAGCGACCAGCCCGGACCGCGGATCGAGTTGGGCGTACCCTGGGGTATCTTATCGCTCACGGGGAACCCAGGACCCCAAGGCGCAGTTGGGCCACAAGGGCCAGCAGGCGCACCAAGCGGACTAAGCGGCTATGAGATCGTGAGCGCTGTGACCGCGTTTGACTCATCTGCCTCAAAGCAATTATCTATTTTATGCCCAGCCGGCAAGCGGGTGATTGGTGGTGGGGCACAGATCTTTCCAAGCCTGGAGGATCCGAATCGTAATACTGCGCCTGTGGTATTGCGGATGTCCCTCCCAACCAGTGGCCGAGGTGAAGGATGGTTCGCTGAGGCATTGGAGACTGGAACCTATACCTTCTCGTGGGATCTGACCGTCAACGCCATCTGCGCGAACGTGGCACCGTAGAACCAAGTATTCAGGAGCCAGGAGTCAGGAGTCAGAATATTCAGAACCGAGAACCACGTAGGGCGCAGCGCGCTGCGCCCCAACGATTAACCCAGAACCGAGAACCGATGTAGAGGCGAACCTTGTGTTCGCCCAACCAAACGAACAAGCGAACAAAAGTGGGGGCGAACCTCGTGTTCGCCCAAATAAAAGCCACAATTATCGATCAATTGCAGCCGTAGCATGACCAACGGGCGTTGGCGAGCCACCAACATCCATTCAGGGTCCAGGGACAAGAGTCCCTGGCCGAAGGAGAGTCCAGGCGGGTGCCCTCTGGGCGTTGACGGCAAGGTTCCCTGGTGCCTGCCGCGCACAGCGGCATCCAACCAAGGCATGTGTACGGGCGATGCGATACGCCCCAAGCCACGCACCACAGCACTATACGAGGTGTGTATGCCGCACTTACAGATTACCATGTTCACCAAGCTCGCCATCCAGCGCGATGATCACGGTCCTGTAAAACTGCCTGCGAAAGCCGAAGAGTTACTC
>Ga0163144_10010624_pt1 | contig 19595 bp, 18 predicted proteins | sample OliLak19BULKMAT1_FD_123175 | JGI IMG/M metagenome (GOLD analysis project Ga0163144, IMG submission 123175) | Freshwater microbial mat bacterial communities from Lake Vanda, McMurdo Dry Valleys, Antarctica - Oligotrophic Lake LV.19.BULKMAT1 | ecosystem: Environmental > Aquatic > Freshwater >... | reverse complement strand
CACTAATTTTTCTACTACCTGCCGCCCATATATATTGGCGGCTCGAGAACCGACTACGGCAACACTTTTACGGTAGTCGCTGGGTAGGGTTCCTTGGACATAGAGTATGAGTGGCGCATTATGCATGTGCTGCATCAGGCTTGGATAGTCGGCATCAAAACAGCCTATTACTTGGATGTTGCTTTGCACCAGGAGCTCTTGTTCCCGGCTGAGAAGCCGCTTGTCTGCTAAGCCGTCTACTACTGCTTGTGCTAAGGGTTGGGGGATCCCGAGAAGTCTCAGGTCAGTTATGTGGTAATCATACATTTCAGCCAGCTGCTCATAGGGCAAGCGCTGAAGGACCCGCTTCAGAAAAGCGGGTCCAACTTGAGGTATTAAGGACAAATGTAATAAAACATTACTCATGCGGTTCCGCCGTAGCCTCTGCTGGTATTGCTACCACCCCGGCAAGTTCTTGATCTTTATCAAGACGAATCAGTCGTACTCCTTTAGCCTGACGGCCCATGGTACGTACTTCATCAGAAGAAAGCCGAATAATTTTCCCGGCAACATCTATTAAGAGGACGTGCGAGGTATCATCAACCACAATCAGACCGATAACGCTTCCGTTACGGGTATCTGTTGGAATGGTGCGGACCCCTTGCCCGCCACGGTGCGCGACGCGGAAATCTACGACTTTAACTCGTTTACCATAGCCACGCTGGGTAGCAAATAGGATATCTTTATCTTCGGTCACAACCTGCATCCCTACGACAACGTCCTTACCTACTAATTTGATACCACGTACCCCGGCAGCGTTTCTGCCCATGGCGCGAACTTCGCCTTCAAGGAACCTGATTCCTTTACCTTCACGGGTAGCTAGGACAATCGAATCATGCCCTGAACTTAAACCACAGAATACCAGCTCGTCACCATCATTTAAGGTAATTGCCCGGATGCCGGTGCTTCTAATTTTAGTAAATGAGTCAGCCTCAGTACGCTTAATGGTACCTAGCTTTGTCACCATGACCAAGAACATACCGTTCAGTTCACGGGTACATAAAAGTTTAACTACTTTTTCTTCAGGCTGTAACGGTAATAAGTTTACAATAGCGCGCCCTTTTGCCGTACGAGAACCTTCAGGTATCTCGAATACTTGCATACCATAGATACGCCCAAGGTTCGTGAAGAATAATAGTTCGTCATGTGCTTTAGCAACGAATAAATCTTCTACGATATCATCAGATGCATCAAGGTCGGCCATGCCCATTTTCCCTTTACCACCACGATGCTGTACACCGTATACTGTTAATGGTACTCGTTTGATATAACCTTTACGCGTCAAGGTAACCACCACTTCTTCATCAGGGATAAGGTCCTGTTCGCTAATCATATCAACAGCATCTTCAATACGGGTACGCCGTTTATCGCCATACGTTTCTTTAATGTGCTGTAACTCTACGGCAATTTCTTGTTTTAACTTTTGACGATCAGCCAAAATATCTTTGAGCGCTTGGATAGCTAGTTTAAGCTCTTGGAGTTCTTCATGAATTTTATCTTGCTCAAGGCCGGTCAAGCGTTGTAAACGCATTTCAAGAATCGCTTTACCTTGTTCAGGGGTGAGCATAAACCGCTTATGCAAACCAACAATAGCACTGTCTGCATCTGGTGACGCTTTGATGAGAGCAATAACTTCATCGATGCTCGTTAATGCCACCACAAAACCAACAAGGATATGCTCCCGTGCTTGCGCTTTTTTAAGATCAAACTCAGAACGTTTATAGATAACCGTTTCACGATGAATCAAAAATTCGCGTATTAATTGGCGCAATGAAAATACAAGCGGCCGATTATCAAGTAATCCGAGCATCAATATGCCAATACTTGTTTGTAATGGCGTAAATTTATAGAGCTGGTTAACCACTACTTGTGGAATTTCACCCTTGCGAAGCTCAATAACAACCCGCATACCCTGACGATTTGATTCATCACGAATATTGCTAATACCTTCAATAATTTTTTCTTTAACGAGGTTAGCCATCTTAATAATCAAGTCAGATTTTACCACCTGATAGGGCAGCTCGGTAATAACAATAGCAGAGCCTTTTTTTGTCTCTTCTATTTCAACCACGCCACGCAAAACCACATTGCCACGTCCCGTGGTATAAGCACGCACAACACCAGCACGGCCACAAATAATACCGCCTGTTGGAAAGTCTGGCCCAGGAACAAGCTTCAGCAATGTTTCATCAGGCACATTTTCATCAGCAAGCAAAGCCAAGCAGGCGTCTACTACTTCTGTTAAATTATGGGGAGGGATCGAAGTTGCCATACCCACCGCAATACCTGCGGTACCGTTAATAAGTAAATGGGGCAACTTGCTTGGTAATACCGTTGGCTCAACGGTTGATTCATCAAAGTTAGGAACAAAACTTACCGTGTCTTTATCGAGGTCTGCTAATAATTCTTGCGTGATGCGCTGCATACGAACTTCGGTATAACGCATAGCTGCCGCATTATCACCGTCAACTGAACCCCAGTTTCCTTGACCATCAAGTAACGGATATCGTTTAGAAAAATCTTGCACTAAACCTACCATTGTTTGGTAGACAGCTTGGTCACCATGAGGATGGTACTTACCCAAAACTTCCCCAACAACACGCACCGATTTATGGTAGGGCTTATTATGATGGAAACCAAGTTGATTCATCGTATAGAGTACACGACGATGCACCGGCTTAAGACCATCCCGAATATCAGGAATTGCCCGACTGACAACAACCGACATCGCATAATCAAGAAACGACTGCTGCAGCTCTTTTTCAATCAGAATAGGCGCAATCCCAAACTCCATAAAAACCTCAAACTATCACAGAAATTGTATAGAAATACTTCGGCTACGATTATACCTAAAAAACGGTGATTTAACTAGGTGCCCTTTTATTATCTGCATGACACTATATCGTTCTTTTTTAGGAGGAGCAAGTGATAACATTTTTATAAAAAAGCTTCCATCAAAGCAATGACGCAATAAAAAAACTACGCTATAGTTAAAGAAATATCGCGCCCGTAGCTCAGCCGGACAGAGCGGCAGATTCCTAATCTGCAGGCCACAGGTTCGATTCCTGTCGGGCGCACCATACTTCACTTATCCAGGCCTACCGGCTTCGCCTGGCCCGGCCAGTTTTTTTAACGGTTGATTCCGATAGCAAGATGTAATAAGCGAAGACTGCCATCCCCCTTCCACTCAATCTCCTTAAATAAACCTCAAAAACAGCACCTTTATTTCACAAAACTAGACAGCGGTTGCCTTTTTAACATAGGCTAAACAAGAACAGCATGCATACGACAACAAAACTTGAACAAGATCGTAAAGGGCCTTCATGAATCCAATAACATTTTTTACGACTAATCTATTATGGACAGCAGGGCTTCCTATTTTTTGTGTCACCGCAGCGGCCTTACTTTTAGGTTATTACAAAAGCAAGATACTTTTTGTAGTCGCCGCCTTTTTTTTAGCATTCAGCCTCTATTTTTTCCGATTCCCGAACCGCATCTGTCTGGCAGCGGCCACTGATGCAACTATTGTCGTATGCCCCGCAGATGGCAAAGTAGTAGCTATTGAGGAAATTAATGATCCAGCATATGGCGAGGCGCGGCGCGTAGCAATTTTTCTTTCACCGCTTGATGTTCATGTTAATTGGATTCCGCATACAGGTACTTTAACAAAAATAACCTATCGGCCGGGCGCTTTTTTAGTTGCTTATGCACCAAAAAGTTCAGATATAAATGAGCGTAACGATATCGAAATCGTTACCCCTGATCATCAAAAAATTTTAGTACGCCAAATTGCTGGCATGGTGGCCCGCCGTATCTGCTGGTGGGTACAGGAGAATAGTCATGTTACTGCCGGGCAAGACTATGGCATGATTCGCTTTGGCTCACGTGTGGAAATCTTCTTGCCGTTGGATGCCACCGTCAACGTACAACTGGATGAACGTGTGTATGGTGGACAAACGGTCATCGCAAGGCTCGCCCCAAGATCGGGAGGAATCTGATGAATAAAGCCGATATCATTACCCAGATGAATAAAATAAAATCGTTCCGTCCTAAAAAAAATGCGTTGCCGTTCCTTTTTACTTTTGCAAATGCCTGCCTTGGTTTTTTATCGATCATACAAGCAGTGGAAAAAAATTATACGATGGCCGTATATTGCCTACTCCTGGCGGCGTTAATGGATGCTTGTGATGGACGCTTAGCACGTGCGCTCGGCACTGAAAGTGCGTTGGGGGGGGAGCTTGATTCTCTTGCTGATGCTATTTCTTTTTGCCTTGCACCCTGCATTTTGCTCTATGCATGGTTCCCCGGCACCGTTGGTTATAGCGGCATGATTGCCCTCGGAGCCTATCTCTGCGCCGGCATGTTTCGCCTTGCTAAATTTAATCTCATTAATAATCCGCAACAAACTGATTTTATTGGACTACCAACACCAATTGCTGCTTTTTTTGTCACCAGCCTGGTACTTTATCACCAATGGATCGCTACGCACCCCCTGCGCTTTATGCTCTATAAGCGGGTACCTTTCATTCTCATTGCTTCCATAGCACTCCTTATGGTCTCATCAATACCGTTCCCCAGCTTCAAAAAAGCACAGCGTCAACGCAAACTTAAGCATACCATCGTGGTGAGCCTGCTCTGGAGCTGCGCCCTTATTGCCCTAGCATGCGGGTATCCACTCATATTCATAGCAAGCACTCTTTATATAGTAATAAGCGTCGTCCACTGGCTTTATATCAAAAAATAGCAGCAAATCTGCTTTAAAAAGCATAGAGTATCTGTTAGAGTGAGTGACGCGTTACCATCAACCCATTACTGTATGTGTAAAAAAGTTGCTTACTGATACTATTTGGCCAGAATTTTTAGCGATTGTGCGAGAAGAAGTAGGAAGCCGTGTTGTTGAAACATGGTTTAAAGCTATTCTCTTTTACCGTTGGGATGCCCCACAAAAAACGGTCTATCTTCGCGCGCCCAATACCTTTGTAAAAGAATGGGTCACCAGCCATTATCAAAAATTATTTGAAACACACCTAGGACGCCTGTTAAATGAGCAGACGATTACGGTACTTTTTATAAATACCGCAACCACCGAGGAAATTATACCAGCACGCGCTTTACCACCAGAAACAACCAAACAAAGTCCGTCAGCTGCTCCGGCAGTACGCCCAGCAACCGCAGCACGGCCAGTCCTCCGGCAACGAAGCAGCATAAACACGCTCTACCAATTTAATAATTTTATTGTCGGGCCACATAACTCATTAGCCTATGCCGCAGCATATGCCATCACCGAAAACCCCGGAAAGCTCTATAACCCTTTTTTTATTTATGGGGACTCAGGCCTTGGCAAAACGCATTTACTCCAAGCAATTGGCAACCAAATTAAAGAACGAGACAAAAATTTCAGGATCCTCTACCAAGGTGCCGATCGCTTTGTAAACGAGTTCATCAACGCCATCCGCTTTGATAAAGTTTATCAATTTGAAGCACGCTATAAAGACGTAGACATGCTCCTGATCGACGACATTCAGTTTCTTTCTAATAAAGAACAAACTCAAGAAGCGTTCTTCCACATATTCAACACCCTCCATCAAGCACAAAAACAGATTGTGTTCACGAGCGATTCACTTCCCGGTGATATCGCAGGGCTTGCGCATCGCATGCGCTCTCGCTTAGAATCTGGCCTGGTAGCAGACATTTCTATACCAACACTCGAAACAAAAATTGCCATCATCAAAAAAAAGGCGGAAGAACACGCGGAGCCCATGGGCGACGACATCGCCGATTATATAGCATCCACCATCCACTCCAATGTCCGCGAACTGGAAGGAGCGCTCATCAGAGTTTTTGCCTTCGCTTCACTCACCAAACAACCGCTCACCCTGGAACTGGCACAAAAAGTATTACTGCGTACCCATGAAGTAAAAAGCACCGGCGCCGACCTACACAAAATCGGTGCAACCGTTGCAAAATTCTTCGATTATTCACTCCAAGAACTTAAATCGCCACGCCGCGATAAAGACGTCACCCTCGCACGGCACGTCACCATCTATTTCATGAAACAAATGACCAGCCACTCACTCCGAGAAATTGGAAAATTCCTCGATCGGAAAGACCACTCGACCATCCTTCACGCCATCGAAAAAGTAAACGATCGCCGCGAAAAAGATATGGCGTTTTCACAACTCCTCATACGCCTCGAGCGCCAAATCGCGCACTAGTCTACCGGAATATGTCTGCCGACAGCCCAGGAGCACCGCCCCTGGACCCGGATTACTAATCATCTTTGAAGACAAGCTCTCTGCAAAGCAATTGCCAGCCCCAAAGAAACAAAAAACAGCTCGTCGCCCGCAATGACCAAGCAACAGATTCCAAAGACTGCGTCTTTGGGCCGGCCGGCAGGCCTAGCATCTCTCTCACCCAGCTGCTACAATAAAATAAAAAAATCGAAAGTTGTTATGCTCCCACAAACAGAAAGTTATCTTGCCTGCGCTCTTATTTTCCGTAAGGATGGCAAATTTTTATTACTTAAGCGTTCTGGCACTGGTTTTATGGACGGCTATTGGGCGCTTGTTGGCGGTAAGTGCGACAAGGGCGAGTCGATTACTGAAAGTGCGTTACGTGAAAGTTGTGAAGAGGTTGGCGTTCAATTACGTGCTGATCAGGTAACGTTTGCGCATGTTATGCACCGTCCTGATGTTGATAAACATGATTGGATTATTTTTTATTTTGTTGTGGATGCATGGGAGGGTGAATTGATTAATAATGAGCCTAAAAAGCATAGCGAGATGGCTTGGTTTGCGTTAGATACGCTTCCTGAAATGATGGTTGTTTCGCATCGTAAAGCGCTTGAGTATATCGCACATAATAGCTTGTTTTCTGAGCTTAATGGGAAAATAATCTAACTAGTTGCAACTCGCCAAGTTTCTCCATATACTTTTGCTTTAAATTACTAAAAACCTCTTTTTCGAGTGTGACCCTATGAACAAAACATCTTCTTTAGCTTTACTGGCGGCGTTGGCGCTTGCTGGTGCATCTGTTTATTTTTTCTTATATAAAAAACAGCACGGCCCAAGCGTTAGTATGCAAAAGCTTGCTTCGGTTGAGGCGATTATTCCTGTCGCTATTATCGGGTCTGGTCCTGCTGGTATGAGCGCGGCTATTTATGCTGCGCGGGCGAATTTGCATACGGTGGTGTTTGAAGGCAAAACCCCGGGCGGCCAATTAATGGGCACCAGCGATGTTGAAAACTGGCCTGGCATTGGCAAAAAACGTGGTCCTGAAATTATTGAAGGCCTCAAAAAACAGGCGCAATCATTTGGTGCAACATTCAGCTCTGAAATTATTAAACAGGTCGATTTTACCTCTTGGCCTTATAAGATAACGACGGAAGATGGTACTACTGCCCATGCCTTGAGCGTTGTCATTGCTACGGGCGGCAGCCATCGCGAGCTCGATGTTCCAGGAGAAAAGAAATATTGGGGCGGGCGCGGGGTTACCGCATGCGCTACTTGTGACGCGCCATTTTTCAAAGATAAAGATGTAGTGGTTGTTGGCGGCGGCGATTCCGCTGCTGAGCAGGCATTACAGTTGGCTTCCCATGCTAAAAAAATTACGGTGCTGGTCCGCGGCGATAAAATGCGCGCTTCTGCTGCTATGCAGGACCGCTTAAAAGTGTACCCGCATATCAGCATCCGCTATAACACGAAAATGATTCAGGTTGTTGGCGATGAACACCATGTTACCAGTGTTGAGGTCCAAACCGATGGAAAACCTGAAACCATTGCGGTTGAGGGAGTATTCCTCGCTATTGGCCATACCCCGAACAGTCAAATGTTCTCCCCCGCTGTTGCTTGTGACGCTCAAGGGTACATTTTAGTGAACCCGCCAACCCAAGTAACCTCTATGCCTGGTATTTTTGCTGCTGGTGACGTTACTGACCACCGCTACCGCCAAGCCGGTGTCGCGTCTGGTGACGGTATCAAGGCCGCTCTTGACGCTATCCATTTCCTGACGGGTAACGGTTATAACGATGTACTCGGCGCTTCTTTAGAAAAACAACTGTTTGACCCCGGCCATGCTGAAACTAAAGAGCTTATGAGCATCACCGATCAAGCTCACTTTGAACGTGAAGTTATCAGTTCTACTATTCCGGTAGTTGTCGACTTTTATACCCCCTATTGCCCTTCATGCTTACAAATGATGCCTACCGTTAGCGCTGTTGCTGCTACGTATGACACCCAGGTTAAGTTTGTAAAGGTCGACGGCGCAAAATTACCCGAACTCATGAAAAAGTTCCTCATTTCGTCTGTCCCGTGCTTCTTAGTATTTAAGGATGGGTTAGTGGTCGGCCGCGCAACCTCAATTATGACTAAGCGCGAACTGCACGATTTTGTACAGAAATTATTATAAGAACCTTACTGCCTAATTATTCAGCGGGCATGGGCACTTTTCGCCAAAAGCTCATGCCCGCAAACAAGCTCGTCTGAAAACTTTTTAAATATTTTTTAGAAAATTATTTTCTTTTAGAATAAAATACCCTACACTTAAATTATGTAATAAAAGTTGTCATATATAACGACAATCATAATTAGGTTAGTAGGGGAAGCCATGAAAAAACGCGCAATACGCTATATAAAAATAAGTTTCTGCATTGCCGTTATTGCTCTTGTTGCTTTTAGCCAAGTTTCGATTGTCTATGCAAAAACTATTATTATTAATCAGTTACCACGCTACCTTGCCCATCCTAACGTCCGAGCATTCCTTGATACGATTGCCTATGCAGAAGGAACTTTGAATGTTGACGGTTATAAAACATTGTATACCTATAAGCTTTTTTCGAGCTTCGACGACCATCCGCGTCAAAGAATTTATGGCGAGCACCAGGGGCGCACTCTTTGTTCCACTGCTGCAGGACGCTACCAGTTCTTGCAACCAATATGGGATAAGGTCGCCGCACGCATTGGGGCTAAGAATTTTACTCCTATAAACCAGGACCTTGCAGCAATTTATCTTTTAGCAGAACGAGGCGCGTTGCTTTCTATTTTAGGGAATGATTTTGATAGTGCTGTTGCACAAAGTGGTAGTGTATGGTCAAGTTTTCCTGGCGCAGGCCGTGGCCAGCCAGAAAAAAACAAAAAGGAATTAGCACGAATTTATGAAACTCAGTTAAACTACTATTTAAAAAAAGAAAATAGCGCTCTTTTAAAAGAAAAATATTCTAAATATATTCAAGGGAAACGTCCATGAAGCTCTCTCAAGTCACTATGACCATCTTTAGCATTTTCATGACAGGACTCCTTCTGTTTTTCTTACACCAAATTAGTAAGGATGCTCATAAGGTTCCTGCCAAGCAACCAAAGCTTTTTGAACAATTTGCTCGTCAAAACAGCAAAACGCATTGGAAAAATTTAACGGAAGATCATGTTACTTTTACGGTGCAATGCTCTAAAGATTCAACAAGCCGCATGTCACGCCATGGTATTTTAGTTAAACGTCCAGAAGCTCGTGCGGTAATTTTAATCTGCCACGGTTTTATGTGTAACAAAGATGATGTTCGCTTCTTACGAACCCTATTCCAAGACTATACTACCCTGACCTTCGATTTTAGGGCACATGGCGACTGTATCCATGAACAGGTTTGCACCCTTGGCGCTCGCGAAATGTATGATGTTATGGGTGCGGTAGATTTTATTAAGTCACAACCCGATTTAAAAGATAAGCCTTTAATTGTATATGGATTTTCTATGGGGGCCGTTGCTTCTATATTAGCCCAAGCGGAAACGGGCGATCTTTTTGATGCGGCCATTTGGGACTGTCCTTTTGATTCAACTGACAACGTTATTGCACGCAGCATTGACCGATTAAAAATAACGATTGGTGGCTATGAATTTAAATTGCCCGGCAGAGAATTGCTTAAAAAGTATTGCTACAATAGCTATGTTCAAGATGTCTTAAAAGCTACTCTCAAAACTATTGCGAAAATGGACGCATCTTCGGTGAATACTGCTATTGAACCGGTTGATACGGTTGCCGCTGCTAAAAAAATAAAAATACCGGCACTCTTTATCACCTGCAAAAATGATGCGAAGGCACCTATTGAAGCAGTTACCGCCGTGTACAAAGAGGTTCAGTCTCCGTACAAGCGCTTGTGGTTGACCAATGGTAGGTTCCATTATGATTCATTGTTTTATAGCCCAGAAAAATATGCTCACCGCGTGAAAAAGTTTATCGAGCGCTTTTTAGACAAATCGCTTGTGGCCTGCGCTAACTGCGGCATTTGGGATGACGCCACCCAAGACGAAGCGGTTTTAAAGTTTATGCAAAACGATAGTATCGACGAATAGGAGAATTTTATGAACAGTTTCAATCGTTATGTTTTACCCTATCTTTGCATGCTTGCTATCACCCTAATAAACATGCAAAATCTCCCTGCTGTTGCCGCTACCATTAATACGGCAGATCGCTTTCAGAAAACAATTACTAATGCGCCTATGGTGGTTGCTTATGTGTATGATTCAGGCTGTGCCGATTGCAATAAAGATGAAAAAAAATGTCGCAAGGCCACCATCAAAAAAAATATTGATATTATTCGCGCTACCAGTAAAAATGGTCGCTATGCTAACGCTGATATTAAATTTATTACTGCTGACGCCAATAAAGGGTCACTTTCTTGCTTAGACCGATGGTATAACCTCGGCAATACTGATAACTTTTTATTCTTCAAAAAAGGTAAAGTAGCATCTGATGTTTTGTTTGGTGATATCGAACGGGACGACTTAGAAAGCCGTATCGAAAACAATTGGCAAGACGATATTAACGGCATTTTAGGCGACAAAGAAGAAGAGCGTAAATTACGTATTGCCGAAAACCGCGCTGCTTGGGCATACTGGGGCACCGGTTACTGGTTTGGCTGTGGTAACGGCTGCTATGGTACGGGCTACTGGGGTGGTTGTGGCGCTCCCTACAATTGGGGTTGCGACTGGAATGGCTGTGGCCGTGGCCCTTACTTTGGTTGTAACGTTGGCTATTATTGCTAAATAAGCAAACCATTTCCGAGCTACCCACCTTATGTTATGCTACCTGAGAGTTTACTATTTTCTCAGCGTTCATAAGGATAAAAAACTATGCTTACGATTACCCTCAGCGACAAACCGATCGCGCAACAAGAAGCTCAAGGATATGCACTTTTTTGTGATGATGCTTTCAGCTTAGATAAACGGTTACAAGCTCTTGCTGACCGGTTTTACCCACCACTTGCTGCGGTGATGAGTCAACGTAAATTTACCGGAGCGGCTGGAAGTTCTTTGGTGGTGGCAGGTGCCGATAAAGACCGCCCTGTTTATATTATTTTAGTCGGTCTTGGTTCCGCTACTCGTAAACAACCAGATCGCCTTGAACAAGCACGCCGTGCTGCTGGGCAAATTATTCGCGCCGCTGAAGGGCTAAAAATCAGCTCGCTTGCTATCGAAATTCCGGATGCGCATTGGTTTGCGGTAGATGATTATACCCTCGCTAAAGAAATCACCTCCACGCTTGCTATGGCCACGTATCACTTTGATCAATTTATTACCGATGAATCACGTAAAATTAATAGTGATTACACTATTACGTTCTGCGCACCAGCAATGGTACATGAAAAAATGAGCGTTGGCATTGAGCATGGTCAACGGATTGGTTATGCAACAAACCAAGCACGTACCTGGTGCGATTTGCCAGCAAATAAACTTACTCCTACGCGCCTTGCTGAAGATGCGCAAAAAATCGCCGTGCCCCATGGCCTCAAAGTTACTATTTTTGATGAAAAAACTATCATCGGCATGGGCATGGGTGGCTTAGCCTCTGTTTCTCAGGGCTCTGCTGAAGAATGCCGCTTTATTGTGGTTGAATATAAAACAGAACACAAAGACGCGCCTACTTTAGCTCTGGTGGGTAAAGGAGTAACCTTCGATTCTGGCGGCATCAGCATTAAACCGGCAAGCCGCATGGACGAAATGAAAGATGATATGGCCGGCGCTGCAGCGGTACTTTCGAGCATGGAAATGATTGCCCATCTTAAACCACAAATAAACGTTATTGGCATTGCCCCTATTACCGAAAACTTACCGAGTGGTACCGCTACCAAACCTGGTGACGTAGTAACCTTCTATAACGGCAAAACGGCTGAAATTAAGAATACAGATGCCGAAGGGCGATTGATTTTGGCTGATGCCTTATCATATGCCATCCAACAGTACAAACCGGACGCTATCATCAATTTTGCCACCTTAACAGGGGCATGCGCTTATGCACTTGGGCCATTCTTCTGTGGATTGATGAGTAAACATGATGATTTAGCACAGGCGGTGTTAGCTTCTGCGCAGCGGTCAGGTGACCGTGCCTGGGCGTTGCCGTTCCATGATGATTATAAAGTGGCTATTAAATCTAACATTGCTGATATTTGTAATATTGGTAATGAAAGTTACCGTGCTGGTTCTATTACGGCAGGCTTCTTTTTGCAGAACTTTGTAGGGAATACGCCATGGGTGCATCTTGATATTGCTGGTACATCGTTTAATGTGCCTGACATGAGTTACTACCGCCCGGGCGCTACAGGATTTGGTGTACGGATGATTGCGGATTTAGTGATGAATTGGAAGAAGTAATTTAGCTTCTAAAAAAATGTGGGTCGATAGGAGCAATTAAACTCTTATCGACCCATTTTAATTAAACGTAAATTTACGCTGGCTGAGTTATCTTCTCTGTCGCTTTGCTTGCACCTTGCGCTGTCTTAATTTTATGTTCTTGCAATTTCTCATGCAAATAAGAGATCACGCTACCAACCTTTTCAACGCCCGTACAAAGGTCTTTCAGCATATTTTCTCCTAGGAGATCCGCGGCCCCCATATGCTCTAGAGATAGGCCCGCTGATGATAATGCCAGCACAAGATCATCTCTAAGACTGAACTGCTTCCCAACAAGATACATCGTTATGCCACCGTTCAGACTTCGCTTCTTGTAGTACGGTATAGCAACCTTCAACCACGCATCATAGACCGTAGCAGAGGCTTGCGCAGCAGCAGACTTACTTTCAACCTGCTCAACATGTGCAGCTTGACTCGCCGCAGCGGTAGTTTTGCTATCAGCGCGAAGAGCGACAGCTTTCTCCATGCCCCACAAAGCGCTTGAGGCTGTGCAAATAAGGGCTAAGGCTATTAATTTTTGTAACATTTTCATAAAATTCCCTTATGGTTGAGTAATATAATAACGTGGGCAGTAAAATATTAAACTTTTACCGCCCACGTAACTTTTCATTAGTGTAATTCAGTTATGCTTTTTCAGCAACGCCCTCAGAAAGCTCGGGATTCATGAGCATATAATACTCTAAAAGGGCGCCGAATGTTGCGCTTGTTCTTCTCTTCAAGAGCTTAGCAATTTCTTCAGCACTCTTACCAGCTTGTTCAGCTATTTTTATTGGATGGCATTTATCACACTTAAGTTCACGATATAACTCCAAAAGAGGTTGTATCTCTGCGGCAAAAAACTTTGCTTGCTCTTCTTTTGATAATTTAGATTTTTCGCTTGCAGTAATAAGTTCTACGACCTTATCAATAGCTTCGTCAAGAACAACTTGCTGCCGAAGTGCTCGAAAAACCTGGCCAGTAAATTGAACTGCCGACTCTATTTTGCTTCTCATTCGCGTTCGGAATTCTGCAGCAGCGCCTGCCGGCATATTTTGCTGCAAGGAAGCATAGCTTGTAAGTGCTCCCACAGCTATTTGCACATGCCAAGGCTGCTGATTTAGATCTGCCGGCAATGCTGCCGTAAATTGCAATGCTGCGGCTCCCGCGCCAGCACCTTGCTGATTCATTGCCTGCATTGAAGTTGCGGTGGCTACTAAACAAAGTAATGTTAAAAAGTTCTTGATCTTCATATAATCTCCCCTGAGGTGTTGATTGCTACTCTCGATATTCCTACCATTAATTCTAATAGAAATTATAATTAAGTCAACAGGGATATATTTACAGGTTCAGGAGAACTTGACAGAGAAGACTTCATATCGCCAGTGTAACTGGCGGTGCGCAGCTATTTTCACGCTTCTGCGGGTAAATAGCCAAGAAATAACAGGAGGAGACGGGCCAGCACAACGACTAAGCAACGGGTTTTAAGGGCTGAGCCCTTAACCCGGCCGCAGGCCCCTTCCTCTGGGTTCAAAGTAGAAAGGGCGCCGTTTAACGGGCGCCCTCTTAAAATTCTCAGGAATCAGCTATAAATTACTTCTTAGCTGGTACTTGTTCAAACTTACCTGACTGAACACTGTAAACTTGTCCAGAAAAGCCACTCTTTACACAGCGACCCAAGCTTGAGCATGACTCTTTTTCAAAGTCACCCTGTGTACCAGGTTTAGCTTTTTTAGAAGGGTTACATTCACACATTACACCCTCAGGGGTCAACGTTGATCTTCCGCTCCAGCCATTGTTAAAACAAGCAGAAGCACAACTTACTGTTTCAAGAGTATTATTGTTACATTTACAATAATGGCTCTTAGAACTTTTAACTGCTTTAGCTACGTTTACCGCTTTTGAACCAACGTTTTCAAGCGTAGAAACATCGCCTTCAGCCAAAATATTCACGTTATAAACAGCCAAAGCTGCCACTAATATAAGTAACTTCTTCATGGTTTCCCTTTCTATATAAACAATCAAAATGCTTTTTACTTACTTTTTACCAAAGCCAAATCCGCGACGCAACGCAGCTGCAGCAGCTTCAAGATCCGCCGCATTTTTTGCATCTTGACGGACCACAGCTTCAACTCTCAGTTCTTCTACACGATTTTTGATAGCGGCTTCTCTGCCTTTTGCATCTTTTAAAATGGCGTAATTGTTTGGATGTTTTTTCTGAAATTCAGGTAATCCACCGCACGCGTCATACGCAGCAAGGCGATTAACATCAGAAATTACATCTTTTCCACTGCCCCAAAACTTGTTGCCGCCAAGGGAATTACAAGCACTTACCCAGTTTTCTTTGTAATCATCAATAGTACCTTGCGGCGTGCCTGCCTTAGGATCGCTCACCATTTCAAAAGTTTCTTGAGCCTTTTGCGCTGTCGCGACATCTTTTCCATAGCCGGAAGCATCAAAGGCGGCATAAGCAACCTGCTGAGCCCCAAGGGCAACAACACCCATAAGTATCATTAATTTTTTGTTTAACATAAAAAACTCCTTGCCCCAACAACACATCCAATTTAAAACTTATCGATCTACTTTAAATTTACTATTTGTAATTATGAAAAGTCAATAAAAGGGCTAAAATGGTAGCATTTCCGGGGGCGGTTGCCTTTTTAGCCTCCCTTGTTATCCTTAAGAAGAATATAAAAATAAATCTAGGAGCACTGCTACCTGAAGGACCTCTTGCATGAACATTCTACGCAAAATAAGCATGGGCACTATACTTTGCTCATTAATCATCACGCATATAGCGGCTGACACTAACCAACAAGACAATAACCCGTTCACCCCGACCCCCCTAGGGCAAGCGGCCTTTAACCCTAGTGAGGCAGAAGCTGAACAGTTGAAAAAGGTCTCTGACGATACCCAAAGAATCAGGGTGATTATCACGGCGCTGGTACAAAAGTTTCAGACAACCAACGCGCTTGATGCGGCAAATAAAAAGAACATTGTCCTTTGGACCCTGCCCATTCAGCAATTTTTACAAAACGTGCAAACAGTTCCCGATAATTCTGCCGTTAACTTTAATTTAAAAAACAAAGTACACGAGCATATTATTACCATTTTACAGCACGCGGTGACCAGCACCGGCAAGGAACTCCCCGAGTTTGCTCCGGAACTGATCATTAAAAAATGCTTGGCGCCTACCACTGCCGTCGACACAGCACAGCTTGCCGCGCAAGCAGCTAGCAACCAAGCAGCGCTCACTGACCTTGAATATAAGGTCCGCAACATCGGGCTTAGTAAGGTAAATAAAATTGCCCGTAACATCGAAGCGTATGGTAAAAAATTCAAGCTTATTTCGCTCTTTAAATGGGTGGGTGTCCTTGGCGGCCTTGGCTGGCTTGCCCATAAAATACTCCGTCCAAAAACAGAACAAAGCACCACACTACCCGTACCAACCCCCGAAGAACAGAGCATTAAACTTAATGAACTGGTAACCAATGTCTCTATAGGCGCCCTTGGCCACGCTGGCGTACAGATGGGGCATGCCGTCGTACAAAACGGGCGGGACATGGTATTTGAAAAATGGAACTCACTTAAGCATGGCAGTTACGTACTCTGGAATAAACTCAAAGGACAATCGAGCGTCCTTGATGAATCAGGCTACAAAATAGTAGACAGCAAACTAACCTTTGCCAGTGATGAACTGATCGGCCTGGAAGAACAAATCAAACAAATTTCGCCGATCCTCGATTGCGCTATGGACCTTGAAGGCTTTGTAAGCCGCGGCAACAAGCCACAATATGGCACTCTGCTAATAGGGCCGTCAGGTTGCGGGAAAACACAATTTTCACGCGCACTTTCTGGCACCATCCGGCAGATCTTTGACGTAGCCGGAAAAAGCACCCAAGTAAGCTTCCGCGAAATTAATTGCTGGGAATTCCGCTTCAGCACGCTCCGCACCTTTATCAGCGAAGCGCGTAAACAAGGTGGCGTTGTCGTACTGTTTATCGATGAGATACATAACCTCAACATGCAAACAACACGCGACACCTCAGCGCTGAATGAGTTCTTAACGCAAATGGCGGACCTCTATAATTCAGAGGACCCAAACAGCCACGTATTCCTGATCGCCGCAACCAATGAACCGCAACTCCTGGGGTCGTCACTCCTGGTGCCAGGGCGCTTTGGGAAGATCATCTATTTTGATTATCCAAACGCAACAAAACGGCAACAACTCTTTAAAACATTGCTCCCAAAAAGCGGCATCAACCCCGACGATATCGATATCGCAAGCCTCGTACGCCAGACGAACCAGTATGTTTCATTCGGCAAGCTGCGCGAAATCATCAACGAAGCACGCATCAAAGCGTCAAGCAAGAACGAGCTCGTAACCCAACAGCATCTACAAAGTGCCGTCGATACGATTGTTCATCGCTTCACCCTAACCATTGAACTCACTCCAGAAGAAAAGCGTAGAATCGCTGTCTACCAAGCCGGTAAAGCAGTAGCACACCAAGCACTCGAGAGCCATAAAATCCTCGAGCGCGTAACCATTGGTGGCATCAATCGCGAAATTCAAGAGAAAAATGAGTTTAATGGCGCCGTAACCAAAGATAACCCGAACAAGAGCCGACACTATCAACCGATCTACGGAGCAGTAATAACCTCAGACATGAACGAAACTCTCCCGGTAGATAACCAAAAAGAACAAGAAAAACAGAGCAAGATGTTACTAGCAGGCGCCCTCGCACAGGACATGATCCTCGGCACCCATAGCACCGCCTACCAACTCGATGATAAAAAAGAAGCACTCCAAATCGCCCAGAAAATAGTACTGGACGGGAGACAGCTGGACCAATTGTCAAAAAAACGACAAGAACAAGTAAAAGAAGAAGCTGAACTGTTACTTGAACGTTATCAACAAGACATGGTCACCCTGCTGCAACCACACCACGCAGCAATCGAGAAAGTAACCCAAGCACTCGAAGAGAAAATTATCCTCTCCGGTAACGAGATCCAAGAACTACTTTCGTAGAACTAGACAGGGGCCTATGCGGCCCCTAACCCCGCACTTAGGACGCGGTCCTAAGAACCTGTTGCTAAAACAAATACACGCAGCTAAAAAATAACAAAGCCAAGAGCAATTGCTCTTGGCTTGATTTATTACTTGGCTTTGCCCACAACATGAAAATCACCTGGATTCCAAAGGCTAAGCCTTTGGGCTGTCGGCAGACCGCGCTAAAACAACGCGAGGCGTTCGGCGTAGCGGCCGCCTTTAAAGCTGGCGTTGAGCCATGCGGTGATAACTGCTACTGCTTGTTCTTGTGTGCAGTAGTCTGCGGGTATTACTAATACGTTCATGTTATCTTCTTCGCGGGCGCGGCGTGCAATTTCCGGGTCGGTGGTTGCTCCTGCGTAGATACCGGGGAATCGGTTTGCGGCTATTGCCATGCCGATACCGGTGCCGCAGATGAGTATGCCGAGCGGCACGGCTCCGTCTTGAATAGCGGGCACTATTTTTTTGGCATAGAGCGGATAATCGGTACGTTCTTGCGTATCGGTGCCGAGGTCTTGCCAGGTGACGGTGTAGTCACCAAATGTTGTTTGGGTGCGCAGGAATGTTTTTAGGGAGAACCCTCGGTGGTCTGCTGCTACGGCGATAGTTATTGGCGGCATACTGCTCCTAGTCTATTAATGACGGTTCAGATTCCGGCTCTAGCGCCGCTGTTCCCTCCATGGCGCTTGGGGCTAATGGGCGTACCCCGCCGCCTTCTGTTGGTACCCAGGTGAAGGCTACTTTATAACGCGCTGACTGCAAATAGAGCGTGAGCTCTTGTTGTGCTAGATCGGTATTGTTTGCATCGTAACGGTTGAATACTACTTTATAGGTAGCTCGATATCTATCATCAAGCGGCCCGAAAAGGCGCTTCAGTTCTGGCTCCAGAGTAACTTTCTTAACTTCTGTTGCGGTGTGGAGACTTTCGCCAACGCAGAGGACTGGCGTCCAGAGCGCTTCAGCGTTTGTTGCTGACATTAAGGGTCGGACAATGTCATCTACCAGGCTTAACATAACGTAAAAGTTGAGCTCTTTTGCGTGTGATGGGTCTACGGGAAGTTCTTGGTTCGTTGCGCCACCTTCCGCTACTTGTACTTTTGATGTTGTGGGGAGTTTACCGTAACGGTCTATTACTTGTTGTTCGTAAAGTTCACGTATGGGGTCTGCATACCAAAGGACATCAAAGAGCCCTACGGTTTGAAAGCCGTCGTACAGCACCATGGTGGAACTATACGATTTTACGATATCCTTATTAATGTCTCGTTTATCAGCTTGCTTAAAATGCTGTGACCCCCAATCATAATAGCGGGCACACCCTGGCAGACAGGCAAGTAGTATTAAAAAATTTATAGATACTCTGTTTATATACTTCATCACGAATTCCTTTCTCTAACTCTTATTGTTATAGTACACTGTGAATAATTAGACAATAAAAAATATCTTAAATTCTAGCGATGTTGCGTATGTTGCATTATTTTGAAGCCTTGCTTGCTTACCGCCTGACCAAAACGGCATCTGCTGAGCGCACTATTTCAACGATGATCCGTCTCTGTTTTATCAGCATTTTTATTGGGACTGCTGCCTTAACGGTGGTGACGGCGATCATGAACGGCTTAGAGACTGCTACCCATCAAAGCATTAAGGGCATCCACGCTGATCTGATGATCCGCTCTTCAACCCCGCTCGATTATAAAAAAATAAAAAAAGTTATTGTTCAAGAGTTCCCTGAAGTTATTGCCAGCAGCCCGAGCAGCATGTACCACGCACTGCTTGATGTTGATACTGATACTCCTGATATCGCTTCGGTCATGTTTATTACGGCGCTCGATCCTGCTTCAGCAAGTAACGTTACT
>Ga0163144_10010623_pt1 | contig 19597 bp, 18 predicted proteins | sample OliLak19BULKMAT1_FD_123175 | JGI IMG/M metagenome (GOLD analysis project Ga0163144, IMG submission 123175) | Freshwater microbial mat bacterial communities from Lake Vanda, McMurdo Dry Valleys, Antarctica - Oligotrophic Lake LV.19.BULKMAT1 | ecosystem: Environmental > Aquatic > Freshwater >... | reverse complement strand
GAGCGCGTCGCCCGCGGCCAAGGCGGCCGTCGTGCTGCACGTGGGGGCGAGGTCGTGGGGGCAGGCTTCCGCCTCGACGGGCGTCAGCAGGATCAGCGCGGACGCGCGCGCCAAAGTCGAGGACGGGTTCGCGGTGAGCGCGATGATCTTGGCGCCGACGGCGCGCAGGCGGGGGAGCAGCGCGTTGAGCTCGTCGGACTCGCCCGACTTGCCGACCGCGATGACCACGTCGCCCTTCTGCACGAGGCCGAGGCCGCCGTGGAGCGCCTCGGTCGGGTCGAGATGGACGGCGGGCGTGCCCGTCGAGGACAAGGTCGCCGCGATCTTCTGCGCGATCAGGCCGGATTTGCCTACACCCGTCACGATCACCTTGCCGCGGCAGGCCGCGAGCAGGCGCACGGCCGAGGCGTAGCGCTTGTCGACGGCGCGCTCGAGGCCGGCGAGCGTTCGCGCCTCGAGGCGGAGCACGCGGCGAATTTCACGGATGATGGCGGCGTCGCCGTTGTTCTTCTTCATGAGCGCAGATACCTCGCCCGTCCTTTCGGCGTCCCGAAGAGCTCCTGGGCCGTCTCGTAGTCCTCGGGGCGGCCGATGTCGAGCCAATGGGCTTTGTTGCGGAAGCCGCGCACGACGCCGTTGCCGGCCTTGATGCGCTGGATCAGCTCGGGGATGCCGAGGGCCTCGCCGGGCTTGATGAGGCGCAGCACGTCGCGGTCGAAGACGTTGATGCCCATGCTCACGAGATAGCGGTGCGAGGGCTTCTCGGTGTAGGCGCAGAGGCGGTCCTTCGCGTCGAGCTCGATCACGCCGAAGTCGACCGTGCGCACGCGCTCGCAGACGGCCACGACGGCGGCGTCTCCGTTCTTGCGGTGGGCGTCGTAGACCTTGCCGAAGTCGAGCGTCGTGAGCAGGTCGCCGTTGATCGTCAGGAAGCGCGGCTGCAGGCCGCGAATGAGCTTGAGGGCGCCGGCGGTGGAAAGCGGCTTGTCCTCGCGCACGTAGCGGATCTTGACGCCCCAGCGCTTGCCGTCGCCGCAGTAGGCCTCGATGAGCTCGGCCAGGTGGCCCGTGGAGATGACGATGTCCTTGAAGCCGAAGTGCTTGAGCTGGCGCAGCACGATCTCGATGATCGGGAAGTCCCCGACGGGCACGAGCGGCTTGGGCAAGGTCGACGTGAACGGGCGCAGGCGCGTGCCCTTGCCGCCGGCGAGGATGACGGCTTGGCGGCTCATGCTCCCTCCCTCATCTCGGCCCTCATCGCGGCGAGCCCCTGGGCGAGCGTCAGCGCGCGCACGCCGAGCTCATCCTCCATGCGCTTGACCGAGAAGGTGGTGTTCTTGGGGCGCTGCGCGATGCCCGGGAAGCGCGAGCTGTCGACGCGCTTGATCAGGGAGGCGTCCAGGCCGAACGCGGCGGCGACCTCGAGGCCGAACTTCCAGCGGTTGACCGAGTCCTTGCCCGCGAGATGGAAGATGCCCGACGGACGCTTGCGCAGAACCGCCCAGAGAGCCTCGCCGCACTGCCGGTTGTAGAGCGGGTTCTCGCGCACGTCGTCGACGAGCTCGACGGCCTCGCCCTTGAGCAGCTTCTCGTAGATCCACGTCGCCGGGTTCGGGCGCGTGACGCCGCGGTTCCAGCCGTACATGAGGATCGGCCGCACGATCGTGTACTTTTCAAGCGTCTCCTGAACGAGGCGCTCGCACTCGACCTTCAGGCTCCCGTACTTGTTGACGGGATGGACCGGGTCGGACTCGGCGTACGGCGGCTTCTTGCCGTCGAAGACCGCGTTCGTCGAGACGTAGACGCAGTGGATGCCCGCGCGGCGGCAGGCCGCGGTCACGTTGAGCGTGCTCACGATGTTCGACTCGAGGCTCTCGGCGTAGTGCGTCTCGACGTAGTCGACGCTCGCGAGGCCGGCCGCGTGCACGACCGCGTCGAAGCGCCGGCGCTCGAACAGGCGGTCGACCGCGCGCTTGTCGCGCAGGTCGAGCGCCAGATGCGTCGCGCGGCCCTTGGGGACCTTATAGTCGCGCAGGTGGACGGAGACGATCTTGACGCCCTTCGGGGCGGTCTCCTCCATCCCCTTGCCGAGGAGGCCGGTGCCGCCCGTGATCAGGACGGTCTTCAAGCGGCGTCGAGCACCGTCTTCGCGATGAAGTCCACGTCCTCGGGCTTGAGCGAGGGGTTGTTCGGCAGGAAGAGGCCGTTGTGGTGGATCTTGTCGGCCGTCGGGAAGCTCGCCTTGCCGTAGCGCTCGTACCAGAACGGGTGCAGGCCGAGGTTGCCCGCGGAGAAAATGCGGGTCTCGATTCCGTTGGCGACCAGCGCCTTGACGATCCGGCGGCGCTGCTCCGTGTCCTTCGCGAGCAGGCCGAACGAGATGCTCGCGATCTGCGCGTCGGGCTCGGCGGTCTTCTGGACGTAGAACTTGGACCCGAGGTGCTTCATGTAGCGCGCGTGGTTCTCGTTGCGCCGCGAGACGATCCAGTCGAGCTTGTCGACCTGGCCGAGGCCGATGAAGGCGTTGAGGTCGGTCGAGCGCACGTTGAAGCCCGGCGTGTAGAACACGAAAGGGCTGTGAAAGTCGTCGATCTTGTACTTCTCGACGAGCCGCTTGTGCGTCTCGGGCGGCAGATCCTTGCTCCAGCCGTGGCTGCGCAGCATGAGAAGAAGATCGTTGAGCTCCGGGTCGTTCGTCGAGACCATGCCGCCCTCGATCGTCGACATCTGATGGCCGAAGTAGAAGGAGAACGAGCCCATGTCGCCGAACGCTCCGCACTTCTTGCCGTACGCGCCCGCGCCGACGGCGGCGCACGCGTCCTCCATCATGAAGAAGCTGTACTTCTTCTGAAGGGCGAGCATCTCGGGCATCTTGTGCGGCACGCCGAGCACCTGCACGAGCAGCACGGAGCCCGGGTTGTGCTCCTTGAGCAGCTTCTCGAGGTGGACAAGGTCGAGGCCGAAGGTCTCGGGGTCCGCCTCGCAGGCGATGGGCTCGAAGCCGAACTGGATCGCCGGCGCGATCGAGGTGACCCAGCCGACGCTCGGGACGATGACCTTCTTGTTCTTGAGCTTGCCGGAGATCAGCAGCGCGTAATACATCAGCAGGTTCGCGGACGAGCCGGAGTTGCAGAACACGGAATACTTGCTGCCGATCCACTTGCTCCACTTCGCCTCGAACTCGAGCGTGAGCTTGCCCTTGGTCAGGCGCGGGTAGGTCTTGAGCCAGGCCGCGAGGGCGTCGATATCCTTCTCGTCGATCGTGTCCTCGGCGAGGTGATATTTAATGGGGGGGTTCTTCTCGGCGATGTCGGCCATGGGGGGAGGTCTCCGGTCAGACGTTGGCGTATTGGTTGCGCTTGATGCTGCGGTAGCCCTTGATGAGCTCGGTGATGCCGCGGCCCAGGGGGAAGGCCGGCTTGAAGCCGGTCGCCTCGAGCTTGGCGTTGCTCACGATGTAGTCGCGCTTGTCGGGGTCCTCGGCGAGCGGGGCCTCGGAGAAATAGAACTTGGGGATTTGCTTCTGGATCTCGACGCACAGCTCGCGCTTGCTGATGTTGCAGTCGCTGAGGCCCACGTTGTAGGCCTCGCCCTTCATCTTCTCGAAGTTGGCCATGCCGTGCTGGAAGGCCTGGGCGATGTCGCGCACGTGGATGTAGTTGCGCTTGAAGTCGGCCTCGAACAGCACGACGAAGCCGTCGTTGACGGCTCGGTAGACGAAGTCGTTGACGAGCAGGTCGAGGCGCATGCGCGGGCTCACGCCGAACGCGGTGGCCAGGCGGAAGGTGATCGAGTTGCCTGAGTCGAGGATCGCCTTCTCGGCGTCGCACTTGAGGCGGCCGTACAGCGAGATCGGCCGCAGGGGCGTCTTCTCGTCGCACTCCTTGCCCTTCTCGCCGATGCCGTAGCCGCTGTTCGTCGTCGGATACAGCACCAGCTGGCTCTTGGAGCGCAGCTCGAGCATCATCTTGACCGCGTCGAGCGTCGTCGTGGTCGCCGCGATCGGGTCCTTGTCCGTGATCGGCGCGCCGGTCAGGCAAGCGAGCGGGATTAAGACGTCGGCCTTCTTGATCAGCGGGGCCATCAGCGCCTTGTCGCGGGCGTCGCCCCGGATCAAGGTGAAGCCGTCGTGGTGGCACACGTCGAGCAGGGTCGCCTGGCCGAACATGAAGCTGTCGACGACCGTCACGGCGTGCCCGGCTCTCAGGAGCTCGGGAACCAGCACCGAGCCGATGTAGCCCGCCCCGCCCGTCACCAATATGTTCATATTTTTATTGCCCAATCGGCGCTTGCGCCAGCAGCTTGCGCGGAAGAGGCGATTTTACCATTTCGCGGACGTGCGCGGCCGTCTCGGACCCGAACTTGCGCTCGACCATCGCGAGGTAGCGCGGGTCGCGGTAATAGACCTGGAAGGCGTGGTCGCGGAAGCGCAGCACCTCGGAGGCGGGCAGGTGGCGCGTCGGCAGCGGCGTGGTGTCGTAGGAGTGCTGGGAGTAGCCGCTCCACTTCTCGGGCAGGGCCCATTTCTCCTTGACCGCCTGCTCGTAGAGCTGGGAGCCCGGGTAGGCCATCGTCGAATAGAAGTTGCCGAACTCGCAGTTGAGCGCGAGCGCCATGTCGAGCGTCTCCTGCATCGTCGAGAGATCGTCCTCGGGGAGGCCGAAGATGTAGTTGCCGATCACGTGAATGCCGGCGTCCTGGGACGCCTTGATCGTGCGCGCGATGTCGGTCTGGTCGAAGCCCTTCTGGACGTTGTCGCGCACGCGCTCGCTGGCGGCCTCGATGCCGAAGGCGAGCCAGTTGACGCCGGCGGCCTTGAGCTTCGGGAGCATCCCCTCGCGCACGGTGTCGACGCGCGCGTAGGCCCAGATGTTGAGGTCGTACTTGCGCTCGATGATCCCGTCGCAGATCGCGTTGACGTGGCGCGGGTTGAGCACGAACAGCTCGTCGGCGAACTTGACGTTGCGCACGCCGTGCTTATTGACGAGCTCGTCGAGCCAGCCGAGCACGGTCTTCGGGCTCCAGAGGCGGTAGCTGTTCTGGACCTCGGTGAAGCCGGCGGCCTTCTCGCCGGCGCGGAACGGCGCCTGGATGCAGCAGAAGCTGCAGTGATACGGGCAGCCGAGCGTCGTGTAGATCGAGGCGTAGGGCTGGCGCTTGAGGCCGTCGAAGCAATGCCAGTTGTGGGCCCGGTAGTTCTTCATCGGGAGCATGTGCCACGGGATGCCCGGGATCTCGGCCTCGACGTCTTTCACGAGGAGGGCGGCGGGGTTGGCGCGCACGGCGCCGTTGTCGCGGTACCACAGGTCGGAGACCTTCTCGAGGCCGCCGCCGGCCTTGAGCGCGGCGACGAGCTCGACGAGCGTTACGAGGCCCTCGCCGCCGCACGTGTAGTCCGCGGCTTCCTCGTTGAGGGTCCGCGCGGGCAAGGAGGCCACGTGGCCGCCGAGGAGGAGGACCTTCTGGTTCGGGGAGTGGGCCTTGATCGCGGCGCAGGCGGCGCCGGCCGAGGGCATGTTCTGCGTGGACGCGGAAGGCTGCTGGCCGTATACGACGACGGCCGCGAGCACGGGGTTGATCTCGGCCACGCGCGACGCGGTCTGCGCGGGCGTGAGGCCCTCGGCCGACGCGTCCAAGATTTCCACCGAGACGCCTTTCTTCAAAGCGTAGGAGGCCATGAGGCCGGCCCAGACGGGCGGCTCGATCGCCGCGAGGTCGCTGCCGAGATTTTGATACGTCTCGTAGCGGCTCCCGGGGTTGATCAGCAGAAGGTCCAGGCGCTTGCTCATGATTTCATGTCTCCGGAGGAATAGGCGTCTTGAAAGGTCCGCCAACGTTCGGGCGTGCCGATGTCGTAAAGGGGGGCCGCCGTTTTCGAGGCGTAGACGCCGCGCGCGAGCAACCGGGGCAGCACGTCCTTCTCGAGCGAGCAGGGCTCGGTCGGGATCGTGATGAGCGCCTCGTGCTCGAGGAGGTACACGCCCGCGTTGAGCACGCGTCCCGCGCGGTGCTCGCGCTCCTCGAAGGACAGCACGCGTCCGCCCGGGCCGAGCTCGAGAAAGCCGCCGTCGCGCCGCGCGCCGGGCTCGACGACCGCCAAGGACGCAGCACCTCCGCCGCGCTTGTGGAAATCATGGAACGACCGCAGGTCGAGCGGGCAGAAAGAATCGCCGTTGAGCACCAAGGCGGGCTGGCCGCCGAGCAGCGGCAGGGCGTGGCGCACGGCGCCGCCGGTGCCCAACGGGTTGGTTTCATGGGAGAAGACGACCGACACGTCCGCGCGCGCCTTGAAATGGTCCTCGACCTGATCGGCCTTGTAGCCCGTGCAGAGAACGAAGCGCCTCACGCCGTGGCCCGCGGCCCAGTCGAGCAGAATGTCGAGGAACGGCTTCTCGCCGACCTTGGCCATCGTCTTCTGGCGGTCCGGCACGGCCGAGCGCAGGCGCGTCCCGAGCCCTCCGCACAGGACGACGGCGCTGAGGTTCTCTAACCCCATGTCGAGCCCGTCGCGGGCGCGGCGGGGCCCGGCACGACGCGCTTGATCTTCGGGCGCTCGATGCCGTAGACGGAGTGGTCGTAGAAAATGATCTGGCTGCCGCCGTTCTCGAAGCGGAAGGGCACGTGCAGCAGGTTCTTGAGCTTCTCCTTGATGCGCGGCTGATCCTCGGGGCGCGCGAACAGCAGGATGAAGCCGCCTCCGCCCGCGCCGAGCAGCTTGCCGCCCAGGGCGCCGGCCTCGCGGGCCGCCGCGTAGATCTCGTCGATTTCGGGGCTCGAGATCTTGTCCGTGAGGCCCCGCTTGAGCAGCCAGCCCTCGTGCAACAGCTTGCCGAACTCTCCGAGGTCCCCGCCGCCGGTCAGGATCTTGAGGGCCTGGTCGACCATGTCGAACATGGCCTTGAGCTCGACCTTCTTCGACGCGGTATTCGCGATCTGCTTCTCGGCGATCACGGAGGCGAAGCGCGAAAAGCCCGTGAAATAAAGCATCAGGTGGCTCTGCAGGTGCTCGATGCGCTCGCGCCCGACGATGACGGGCTGCAGGTGGATCTTGCCGTCCGTGCCGAAGCTGATGCGGTTGAAGCCGCCGAACGCCGCCGAAACCTGGTCCTGCGAGCCCACGCTCTCCTTGATGAGATCGCGCTCGACGTGGATCGCCTCCTCGGCGAGCTGCATTTTGGTCGGCATGCGCTGCTTGAGCGCGTAGAGGGTGTGGAGCAGGCCCACCGTGAAGGACGAGCTCGAGCCCAGGCCCGTGCGGGCGGGCAGGTCGGCGTCGTGATGGATCTCGATGCCGTCGTTCATGCCCATGAACTTCAGGGTCTCCCGGGCGGACGGATGCTCGAACTCCTCGCCTTCCTGCAGCAGCTCGATCCTGGAGTACGCCATGCGGCTCTTATGGTCGAAGAAAGGGGGGAGATGGCGGCAGGTGATGTAGCAGTACTTGTCGATGGTGGTGGCGAGGACGGCGCCGCCGTGCTCGTTGAACCAGACGGGGTAGTCGGTGCCGCCGCCGAAGAAGGATATACGGAAGGGTGTTCTGCTGATGATCATCTGAAGGCGTAATTATACTAAAAGGGAGGGTGCGACGGCGGGGTGACGGCTATATGACCAAGCCCCCAACTGTTTCCGGAAACAGTTGATCTATTTGGACCCACTGCGTCCGGACGCAGTGGGTCAGTGTGTCCGCCGGCGATTACTTTCGCCGAAAGTGAGTCCTGTGAATAGTGTGGATAAATTGGACGAATTCAGCAGGGAAGGGGGCGCTCAACGCCAGAAGAACAATTCGCGCCAGAACTGGAAGTAATAGGCGGCGCCCCAGCGCCAAATCTGGAGCTTGCGCTCGCCGCCCAGACGGGGGGGCTCGCCGACGGGGACGTCGGCGATGCGCAGCTTGCGCTTGGCCGCGCGGACGGACATAAGCGGCTCCCAGCTGATGATCGTGCCGAAAAGCCGTTCAGGAAGGAGGTATGACTCTTCTTTATGAAGGTCCAGGTCGTAGATGATCTGCTTCTTGAAGGCCCGGAAGATGACCATCGAGTCCGTGAACGGATGGCGGAAGAGCACGTTGACCGTCAACGTGAAGAGCCAGTTGCCGAAGCCGGTGATGAGATCGTCGTCCTCGCTGGTAGCACCCTCGGCGTAGCGGGAGCCGATGACCAGGTCGTAGCCCTCGCGCATCTTCTCGAGCAGCTTGGGGATCGCGTCCACGGGGCAGTTGCCGTCGGGGCTGAAGGTCAGGATCACGTCGCCCTTCAGCAGGTCGAGGATCTCGAAGTAGGCGAAGCGGATGCCCTTGCGCTTCTGGACGTGGACCTCGTAGCCCTGCTCGCGCGCCCATTCGATCGTGCCGTCGGTCGAGCCGCCGTCGGAGATCAGGATCTGATCGAACCAGTCGCGGGGGATCAGGGGCATCAGGGCCTTCATGCCTTTGATCTCGTTGAGCGTCAGGACGACGAAAGTGGTTTTCATGAGGCGGGGAAAGGTCATTCTACCAGAAAACCCCAAGGCTTTGTATGATACACGCCTGTCATGCAAATTAAACGCGCGCTGATCACCGGCATCTCGGGCTCGGGCGGCAGCTATCTCGCCGAGTATATCGTCGACCATCAGCCCGGCACCGAGATCCACGGCATCTCGCGCTGGCACAGCACCTCGAGCCAGGGAAACCTCGGCAACATCGCGAAGAAGATCTCCGTCCACGAGTGCGATCTGAACGATTTCAGCTCCGTCCTCAATACGCTGAAGACGGTCAAGCCCGACGCGATCTTCCATCTCGCCTCGCACGCCAACGTGCGCGCCTCCTTTACGACACCGCTCGCGGTGCTCGAGAACAACATCATGGGGACCGCGAACCTGCTCGAGGCGATCCGCTTAGCCGAGATCGATCCCATCGTCCAGCTCTGCAGCACCTCCGAGGTCTACGGCCAGGTGGCACCCGAGAACGTGCCGATCAAGGAAAGCTGCCCGCTCAACCCGTCGAGCCCCTACGCGGTCTCGAAGACCGCGCAGGACTTCCTGGGCTACACCTATTTCCGCAGCTACGGCATGAAGATCGTGCGCACGCGCATGTTCGCGTACTTAAACCCGCGGCGCAAGGACCTCTTCGCGACGTCGTTTGCGATGCAGGTGGCCCGCATCGAGGCCGGCCTGCAGACCGAGCTCAAGCACGGCAACCTCGACAGCGTGCGCACCATCATCGACGTGCGCGACGCGATGGAGACGTACTGGATCGCGATGGAGAAGTGCGTGCCCGGCGAGGTCTACAATATCGGCGGCACGACGGTGATCAAGGTCGGCGAGTTCCTCGATCTGTTGAAGAAGCACGCGAAGCGCGCGATCCCCTCGTCGGTGGACCCGAAGCTGCTGCGCCCCGCCGACGTCACGCTGCAGATCCCGGACACGTCCAAGTTCGCCGAGCGCACGGGCTGGAAGCCGCGCTACGCCTTCGACGACAGCGTGCGCTACCTGCTCGAGCACTGCCGCAAGGAAGTCGCGCTCGAGGCGGCCGCCCGATGACGCCGCGCGAGAAGATGTTCCACGACGCGCTGCGCATCCGCCTCGTCGAGGAGCGCATCATCGAGCTGTATCCCTCGGACAAGATCCAGAGCCCCGTCCACCTCTCGATCGGCCAGGAGCACCACATCGTGGCTCTCTGCGCCGCGCTCAAGAAGAACGACCCGATCTACGGGACGTACCGCAGCCACGCGCCTTATCTCGCGAAGGGCGGCGACATGAAGCGCATGTTCTGCGAATTATACGGCAAGGCCGGCGGCAACGGCCGCGGCAAGGCCGGGTCCATGCATCTATGCGACCGGGACCTGTCCCTCATGGCCTCCTCCGCCGTCGTCGCCTCGCCGTTCCCCCACGCGGTCGGGGCGGCCTACGCGGCCAAGCTCGGCAAAAAGAACCAGATCGTGGTCTCGATCTCCGGCGACGGCTCGACGGAGGAAGGAACCTTCGCGGAGTGCCTCAATTTCGTCGCGCTCAAGAAGCTGCCGGTGCTCTTCTTCATCGAGAATAACGGGCTCTCGATCCACACCCCGATCAAGGCACGCCAGTCGTACGCGCTCGGCAAGGTCTGCGCGGCGTACGGCGTCGAGTACTGGAAAGCGGAGGACGGCTTCGACATGGAGACGGTCCGCGCGAAGGTCGCGTCGACTCGCAAGCGGATGATCGCGGGCTCCGGCGCCGCCGTGTTCGAGGTGATGACGTGCCGCTACAAGGTGCACGTCGGCGTCGCCGAGGATGGGGATCTCGACTATCACGACAAGGACAGCGACGAGAAGTGGCGCAGGCGCGATCCGCTGATCCTCGAGCGCGAGCTCGTCACCAAGTTTCAGCCGCGCATCATGAAGGAGATCGACGAGGCCGTGGCCTTCGCCGAGAAGGACGTCTTCCCCGGCGCCTCCGAGCTCATGAAGGACATCTACTGATGAGCCTGATCACCTACCGCGAGGCGCTGGCGGGCTCGATGCGCGACGCCCTGAAGACGAACCCCAAGTCGCTCGTCTACGGCCTTTGCGTGACCGACCATACGGGCATCTTCGGCACGACGCTCGGCCTCGAGAAGGAGTTCGGTCCAGAGCGCGTGTTCGACACCCCGCTCTCCGAGGACGCGATGACCGGCTTCGCCGTCGGCGCGGCGCTCGGCGGCCTCTACCCGATCCACATCCACATCCGCAACGACTTCATGATGCTCGCGATGAACCAGCTCGTGAACTCGGCCGCGAAGTACAAGTACATGTCCGGCGGCAGCTTCCAGGTGCCCATGATGGTCCGCGGCGTGATCGGCCGCAGCTGGGGCCAGGGGGCGCAACACTCGCAGAGCCTGCAGTCCCTGTTCGCCCACATCCCCGGGCTGACCGTCATCATGCCCTCGAGCGCGCGGCGCGTGAAGGACGGCTACGCCCACGCCGTCAATAAGTACAAGTCGCCCGTCATCTCGCTCGAGCACCGGCTGCTGTACGACTACGTCTTCGAGCCCGACGACGCGGCTCCGCTCAAGGACCCGTTCACGTCCTACCTCGTGCAGAAGGGCGCCGACGTCACGATCGTCGCGACGTCCATCATGGTGCAGGAGTCCCAGCGCGCCGCGCGCTTCCTGAAGGAGACCGCGGGCATCGGCGTCGAGATCATCGACCTCAACTGCCTGACGCATCCCGACGTCGCCATGATCCTCAAGAGCGTCAAGAAGACGGGGCGCCTGCTCGTCGCCGACACCGGCTGGTCGTCGTACGGCGTCTGCGCGGAGGTCTGCCGCATGGTCGCGGTCTCCGATCCCGCGGCGCTGAAGGCCCCCGTCGAGCTCATCTCGATGGCGAAGACGCCGTGCCCGACGACGCACGCGCTCGAGAAGCATTATTACCCCGACATGGGGACGATCGCGGCCGCGGTTTACCGCCTCGTCCACGGCGCCAAGAAGCACAAGCTCCCGCTCCCCACCGAGGAGTACAAGCGGAAGTTCTACAAGAGCTTCAAAGGGCCTTTTTAGACCGCAGCTTCGGAATGTTGGCCGCCCAGCCGAATCCCAGCGAGAAGGCCGGCATCTCGAAGACGTGCCGCTCCTTGCGCTTCAAGAACAGAAGGTGCTCGTTCTCCGCGGCGACCTCATGTGTGGCCGCCAAGCCCTTCTTGAGCCAGGCCGCGGCCTCCGCGCTCGGAATGCTCGGCCCTTTGATCGCGCCCGCGCCTCCGGCGACGGTCTTCTCGACGTCCTTCCCGAACGGCGGCTTGATCTCGTAGAAGCTTTGGTCGCCGTCCTTCTGGATCAGGAGATAGTCGGTCTTGTCGAAGTTGATCGGGAAGCGCCAGACGTCGGAGCGGCTCGACAGGAAGCCGTCCAGGCCGCGGTTCGTCCAATACGAGACGCTGGCGTCGCGCGGCAGCGCTTTTTCGGCCGCGAGGACCGCCTCGTTGCTCGCGATCTGCGCGGCCATCGCCTCGGGCCGGGCGGCGAACGGGCGAACGAGGTTCCGGGTGATCCAGGCGCCGTTGAGCGCGAGAAGCAGGACTCCGACGAGAAAGCCCGCCAGCGGGTAACGGCTCTCGTAACGGGACGTCGCGGCATAGATCGTCATCGCCGCCAGCACGCAGACGGCCACCGGCAGCGGATGGTGGCCCGTGCCCTGCGACAGGCTGATGAGCCAATGCGTCAGCGGGGCTAAGATCACGAGCCCCGCGATCCGGCGGAGGTCGGTCTTCGGCGTAGGCTTTAAGAATGCCGCGAGCATGGCGAAGCCGCTCACGACGAAGAAGACCATCGGCGCCATCGCGCGCCAGGCGTAGTCGTACTTCCCCGACAAGAGCTTTTTAAGCCTGATCACGATGTCGGAGGCGTCTTTCGTGGCGAGCGTGAGATCGTATTTGGTGGCGGGCATGATCACGAGGATGACCGCGGCCAGATAGACGAGGGCGAAGCCGCCGAGCCAGTACGCGTAGGAGCGCTCCTCGGGGTGGAATAAGAATACGTAGGCCGAGAAGGTGAGGGCGAACATCGCGGCGTCCTCGGCCACGAGACATAACAAGATTCCCGTCAGCACGAAGCGGAGCTGCTGCTTCGAAATCAGGAAGTAGACCATGGCCGTGATCAGGGGGCCGGCGTACAGCAGGAATAATGTTTTGTACGTGAAGATCGGGAAGAAGCTGCCGGTCATGAGCAGCGATAAAGCAAAAAACGTTTTCTTTCCCGCGTCCTCCGGCGATAATCGCTTGATTATCTTCCACGTGAACCACCCGATCCCAAGGTAATTCCAGGCCAGCACGATGACGTACGAGCCGATGATGTCCGGTTTCAGGCGGTAAATGGGCGCGAACACATACGGGAACCAGTTCACGTGCATCGCGATCTGGCTCGAGTACGACCAGGGATTGAACACCACCCCGTCGCCCGACCGGCAGTACACCGAGGTCTGCAGCGCGCGATCGTTGATGAAGTTCCAGAACGCCTGGTTGACCCAGATGATGTCGCCCCACGTCCAGTCCGACAGGCCGGTGTGGAGCGTCGCGAAGAACGCGACGAGGTAATAGGCGGTGGCCGAGAAGGAGAGCGCGCCGAACGCGTACAGAAGCATATCGCTCGTGGTGCGGCTCTTGGGGGGGTTGCTCAAGCGGAAAAGTTTAGCTTTTTGAGGGATTAGGCGTACCTGAGGCATGCCGCGCGCAAGTGCGTCCGGACGCACCTGCGCACGGCGCGGGCCTCAAGACTTTCGCTTATTAGACAGGTATAATCCGAAAATGGAACTGCGCGCCGGCGGCGTCCTCGTCTTCGGTCCTATCGAGGACGAGCGGGCCGAGAAGATGCGGAGCCTCACCACGGACTTCTCCTACGCGGAGCGGCGCTTTCTCGAGGCCTTGCCGCCCGCGCGGCCCAATGATCGCTTGCTCGAGGCGTTGAAGTTCGCCAAATCCCTTAATTTCTCCAAGAGCTCGCTGAAGTCCTCCTACCTGAGCCATCCGTTTCGCGTCGCCACGTTCCTGATCAAGCTGAGCCCTAAGGCGGCCGACGAGGCGCTGATCGCCGCCCTCCTCCATAACGTGCTCGAGACGACGACCTTGACCATCGACGCGGTGCCGTTCGGCGCGGAGGTCGGCAAGATCATCACGACGCTCACCGTTGACCGGACGCGCCCCTTCGGCGAGATCGAGAGCGCGTATTACGCGCGCCTCGCCGAAACGGGCGCGGACGCGCTGCTCATCAAGCTGCTCGACAAGATGGACAACCTCTTCACGCTCTGCCTCAACTCGAACAACGCGATCCGGGCCGGCTACACGGCGGAGATCCGCGCGCGGCTCATGCCGTTCGCCGCCGCCTTCAATCCCGGCCTCGGGGCCTACCTCGCCGCTTTGCTCGACGACGCGGACGCGGTCGGGTTCCGCGCGGACCTCAAGCAGACGCTGGAAACGTACCAACGGGCGCAACAGGAGCTCAACTGATGAGAAGACTGGCTTTGGTCGGCGGCTCGAGCGCGGGAATCGGCAAGGCGGTCGCCGAAGGGCTGCTCGCGAAGGGCGTGGACGTCATCTTGACCGCGAGCGGGGCGCCGCGCCTCGCGGCCGCCAAGGCCGAGCTCCAAAAGCGCTTCCCCAAGCGCAAGGTTTCCGCGATCGCCTGCGATTTCTCCGACGCGAAGGCCGTCAAGGCTCTGATCGCCAAGACGGTCAAGGGCGACTCGCCGGACATCCTGATCCTCAACACGGGCGGGCCCAAGGCCGGGAATTTCGACGACATCTCGCCCGAGGACTGGGACGGCGCGTATCAGCAGCAGTTCAAGAGCTCGCTCATGCTGCTCAAGGCGTTCCTGCCCGGCATGCGGCGCCGCCAGTGGGGGCGCGTGATCAGCGTGAGCTCGACGGTCGTGCTCGAGCCGTCGGCCGGGATGATCCTGTCCGCCTCCTACCGGGCGATGCTCATCAACGCGCTCAAGTCGACCTCCTTGCTCGTCGCGAAGGACGGCGTCACGCTCAACACGGTCTGCCCCGCGGCCGTGCTGACGGACCGGCTGCTGACTTTGCTGCGCAAGAACAATGCAGGCTCGACTAAGACCGAAGCCGAGATCGTCGCCGGCGTCGCGGCGGGCCTCCCGATGCAGCGCATCGCGAGCCCGGCGGAGTTCGCGCAGACGGCCGTCTTCCTCGCGTCCGATGAGGCGTCCTACGTCACGGGCACCGTGATCGCCGTCGACGGGGGTGCCACCCGGAAGAGCTTTTGAAGCTGTTTCGCCGGGGATATTTCTCGGTTCCCCGGCCCGCCTTCGCGCCGCTGAGGGCAAAGGAGGCGCGGCCCGTGCGCGAGGCGCTCGCGGCGCATTATCCCGGGCTGCGGGTGCGCGAGGTCGCTCGCGTGAAAGCGTTCGGCCTCAACAGCAGCAACTGGCGAATAAAAACCGCCGAAGGCGATTTCGTCCTTAAGCGAGCGGGAAAAGAAAAAACGGCCCTCGCATCGCAGGCGAAATGGACGCAGACGCTGGCGGCGAGCGGATTTCCGACATTGCGGTTCGTCCCGGACGCGGACGGCGCTCTCGTCGCGAAAGATGCCGACTATCAATTTTGCGTGTCCCGCTATGAAGGGGGAGCGCATCTCGGTAAGTCGATGAAGCGGTGGGAGGATCTACTGCGCGCGCAGGAGCGTCTTCTGCGTTGGTGCCGGAGGCATCCCGCGAAGCCGGGCTGGCCCCGCCGGGAATTTTTAACGACGGAGGAGCGTCTCACCGTCGAGCGCATTACGAGCGGATGGCTGACATCCGGGGACGCCGCTTATGTGCGGCGGACATATACCGAGCTCGCGAACTTTTCGCTCCGCGGCTTGCGCCGCGGAGCGTTTCATATCGACATTCATCCCCTTAATGTCCTTTTTCGAGGATCCAAACTCGTGCTGCTTGCGGATTTCGACAGCTTTTGCATCACGACCGTGGAGGTCAGCCTAGGATTCTCATTATTCAAATGCGCGCGCGAGCTCCTCGTCGGCCTTCCGCCCGCCGCTTTCCGGCGGCGCGTGCGCCTCATGGACAAAATGGTGGGAAATCGCTTTGGCCTCCGCTTCGCGGAGCTTCTTTCCTACGGACGCCTCGACCTTATGAAGCGTCTTATCGCCGTTCACTCGGCCGGCCGCCGCTCGCCGTGGGCCTTCATGCTCCAAACCCAACTGCTGGGCCTGCGCGAAGCCGACGCCATGATAGCGGCCTGCGCCCCCGGTAAGCTAAAATCACCTCAGCGATGAGCAAGCTAAAAGTAGGTATCGCCGGCTTCGGCGTCGTCGGCAAGCGCCGCAAGGAATGCATCGACCGCCATCCCGGGATGACGGTGACGGCCGTTTGCGACCGCGCGTTCGCGGGCGAGGGCGTCCTCGACGGCGGCGTGCGCCATTATCAGGACTACCGCCGCCTGCTGACCGAGAAGCTCGACGTCCTGTTCGTCTGCCTGACCAACGACATCAACGCCGAGGCCACGATCGCGGGCCTCGAGTCAGGCCTGCACGTGTTCTGCGAGAAGCCCCCGGGCCGCGACGTCGAGGACATAGTTCAGGTCATCTCCCACGAGAAAAAGTTTCCCAAGCTGAAGCTCATGTACGGCTTCAACCACCGCTACCACGACTCCGTGCAGGAAGCCCTGCGCATCCTGCACTCCGGCGAGCTCGGCCGCGTGATCAACATGCGCGGCATGTACGGCAAGTCCAAGCTCATTACTTTTAATCAGCCCGACTGGCGCACCGTGCGCAAGATCGCGGGCGGCGGCGTCCTGCTCGACCAGGGCATTCACATGGTCGACCTCATGCGCCTATTCGGCGGCGATTTTAAGGAAGTGCAGAGCTACGTCTCCAACGGCCACTGGGGCTTCGACGTCGAGGACAACGCCTACGCGCTCATGCGCACGCCCGACGGCGTCGTCGGCATGCTCAACTCCTCGGCCACGCAGTGGCGCCACCGCTTTCACCTCGACATCAACCTGCAACGCGGAAGCCTCGTGCTGGGCGGCATCCTCTCCGGCACCAAGAGCTACGGCGCCGAGACCTTGACCGTCGTGCGCGCCGACCCCGACAACGACGGTGGCGATCCCATGGAGCAGGTCGTGAAGTACAACCGCGACGCCTCCTGGGAAAGCGAGATCGCCGCGTTCGCCGACTGCATTCTCAAGGACGCGCCCGTCCCCAGCGGCACCTCGCACGACGCTCTGCGCACCATGCAGCTCGTGTTCAAGATCTATCACTCGGACCCGGCCTGGCGCAAGCTGCACGGCATCAAGGACCCCGACCTCCATGGGTGACATCCGCCCGCGCCGAGCTTTACTCAACCCCGAGCTGCAGCGGCCCAGCGCGCTCAAGTCGTCGCCGCGCGATCCGAAGGCGCTGTGGCTCGACAAGAACGAGAACCTCGATCCCGAGCTGCTCGCGCGCGCGCACGCGGTGCTGGCCGAGATGGCCGCGCTCACGGCGGCCACGTACCCCGAGGCGGGGGAGATCTACCGCAAGCTCGCGAAATGGTCCGGCGTCAGCGCCGAGTCCCTGCTGCTGACGCCCGGCAGCGACGGGGTCATCCGCCTCGTGTTCGAGGCCTTCGTCGAGCACGGCGAGGACGTCGTGCACACCACGCCCACGTTCGCGATGTATCCCGTGTACTGCCAGATGTTCGGGGCGAAGGCGACGGCGATCGAGTATTCGCGCAAGGGCGACAGCCCTCACCTCGACGTCGAGGCGCTCATCGCCGCGGTGAAGAATATCAAGCCGAAGCTGCTTTGCCTGCCCAATCCCGACAGCCCCACCGGCACGGTCGTCTCGCCCGCGGACCTGCGCCGGATCCTGACCGCCTGCGAAGCGAGCGGCACCGTCTTTTTGCTGGATGAGGCGTATCATCCCTTCCATGAATGGTCGGGCGCCTCCTGGACCACGGAGTCCCGCCACCTCATCGTCGCGCGCACCTTCGCGAAGGCCTGGGGCGCGGCGGGCCTGCGCATCGGCTACGCGGCCGCGCATCCGGACACGATCGCTTTGCTTCATAAGATGCGGCCGATGTACGAGGTCAGCACCGTCGCCGTCGAGTTCATGTCGCGCATGCTCGACCGGCCCGCCGACATGGAAGCGTCGGTTGCCAGAATAAACGAAGGCAAGGCCGCCTTCGCGGGAAAGATGCGCGCGTTGGGCTTCAACGTCCTCCCGACCGAGGGTAATTTCATTCATGTCGCCTTCGGCGATAAAGGACCGGCGATTCACGCGGCGCTCGCCGGTAAAGTCCTCTACCGCGCCGCGTTCGACCATCCCAGCCTCTCCGGGTACAGCCGCTTTTCCGTCGCGCCGCGCGAGATCATGGCGAAGGTGTCGGACCTTATCGAAAAGGCGGTTAAGCCATGAGAACGATCGGCGTTATCCCCGCGCGCATGGCCGCCTCCCGCTTTCCGGGCAAGCCGCTGCATAAGATCCTGGGCCTGCCGATGCTCGAGCACGTCTACCGCCGCGCGAAGCTCTACGGCGCCTGGGACGAGCTCATCCTCGCGACGTGCGACGAGGAGATCGCCGACTTCGGCCATAAGCTTAAGATTCCCGTGATGATGACGGGCGCGCACCACACACGCGCGCTCGACCGCGTCGCGGAGGCCGTCGAGCTGCTGCCGAACCCCGCCGCCGCCGACGACATCGTGGTCTGCGTGCAGGGCGACGAGCCGATGCTTCGGCCCGACATGATCACCGCCGTGGTCGATCCGCTGCTCAAGGACGCGACGGTCCCCGGCACGATCCTCTCGCTGCACGTCACCGATGAGGCCCTCTGGCGCAACCCCGATACCGTGAAGCTCGTCGCGAACGCGGCGGGCGAGGTGCTCTACACCTCGCGCGCGCCCATCCCCTGGTGCAAGACGTTCTCCGCGGACCTGATGGCGCGCCGCATCGGGGGCATCTTCGGCTTCCGCTGGAAGTACCTGAAGGCGTTCACCGCGCACGCAGAGACGCGCCTCGAGAAGCTCGAGGCCTGCGACAGCAACCGCATCCTCGACATGCCGTTTCGCCAGCGCATGGCGCCTTATCCCGCCTTCGAGTCGTACTCGGTCGACAGCCCCTCCGATGTCGCTTTGGTCGAGAAGCACATGGCCTCCGACCCGCTCTGGCTCAAGTACAAGCAGCCGTGATCCTCTGGGACCGCGAAGGCGAGCCTCCCGCCCAAGGCGAGGTCCTCCGCTGGCGCAGCCACGCGGGAGACTCCGTGCCCGCCTACCTCGAGGCGAACGCGGACCGTCTGCGCGCCAAGTACCTCGCGTTCATCCATGACCTGGGCGAGAGCCGCGTCGCGGGCAAGCGCGTGGTCGATCACCTGGCCTTCGACGGGGAGTTCAGCTTCTGGTGGATGACGCGGCTCGCCGAGAAAAGCCCGTTCAAGTCGCCGGGTATCTACGCGGCGCTGCGGCTTATGGCCCTCGAGGAGATTTTAGTCGAGCGCCGGCCCGCGCGCGTCGAGCTCGACAGCGGCGATGGGAAGCTCGACGAGGCCGTGTCGGCGCTGTGCCGCAACCTCAAGATCGAGTACGCGCGCCTTCCGGGCGCGCGCGCCGGGCGTTCGGCGCCCGGCGCGGTGCCGCATCCGTTTCGCGGACTGTTCGCGTTCGCGCGCCTCGTCTTCACGCGCCGGGGCCTCGCGCACTTCGACATCCCGGGCTGGTTCTCGGGCTCGAGCTCCGTCTTCATCTGCTCGTTCTTCGCGCAGCTCGACGCGGACTCCTGCGAGCGCGGCGAGTTCGTCTCTCATTATTGGGGGCCGCTGCCCGAGCGGCTGCGCGAGGGCCGGCGCCGCGTCAACTGGATCCACCACTATCTTCACGGCTTCGGCCCGGACGCGCCCGACGCGCGCGAGAGCCTCGAGTGGCTCGGCCGCTTCAACGAGGACGCGCGGCGGCAGGGCCTGCACGCGTTTCTTGAGTCCTACCTCAGCTGGGACGTTGCCCTTCGCGCGGCCATTCTTTGGCTCCGGCTGAACGCGGCCGCGCTGACCATGCGCTCCATCGAGCCCTCGTTCTCCCCGAAGGGCTCCGCCGTCGACCTCTGGCCGGTCCTGCGCCACGACTGGCTCACGTCCCTCGCGGGCTCGGTCGGCGCCCTCAACTGCCTCTGGTTCGAGCTCTT
>Ga0163144_10010622_pt1 | contig 19597 bp, 18 predicted proteins | sample OliLak19BULKMAT1_FD_123175 | JGI IMG/M metagenome (GOLD analysis project Ga0163144, IMG submission 123175) | Freshwater microbial mat bacterial communities from Lake Vanda, McMurdo Dry Valleys, Antarctica - Oligotrophic Lake LV.19.BULKMAT1 | ecosystem: Environmental > Aquatic > Freshwater >... | reverse complement strand
GGGTGATAGCCCGCCGCATAAAGCGCACCTATGATAGCCCCTGCACTCGTTCCTGAAATGTGTGTGGGACGCAAATCATACTCCTCTAATGCTGCCAAAACGCCTAAATGTGAAATCCCTCTTGCCCCCCCGCCTGATAGCACTAAGCCTATGCTCATAATCAATTAAATTTTAATAAAAAATAAAGTTTTAAACTGAAATAGCACAATTATAAGAAGAAATTAATAATTTTCCATCTCAAAATTAATAAGATGTTTGAAAAATCTTCGCAATCTAAAATACTTATTGTTGATGAAATGCACCTTTCTTTGATGCCAATGCTCAAAGAAAAGGGCTTTGAACCTGATTATCAGCCTATTATTACAAAAGAAAAAGTAGTAGAAATCATAGGGGGGTACAAAGGAATTATCGTTCGTAGTAAGTTAAAAATAGATAAATCCTTCTTAGAAAGAGCGACCAATTTAAAATTTATTGCCAGAGCAGGGGCAGGTTTAGACCAAATAGATTTGGAAGAAGCCAAGATTCGCAATATTCACTTGCTCAATGCGCCCGAAGGAAATCGAGATGCCGTTGCCGAGCATTGTGTCGGTATGCTACTTTGCCTATTCAATAAGCTAAACTTGGCAGATAGGCAGGTGCGGCAAGGAATTTGGGACAGAGAAGCAAATAGAGGCATAGAACTATATGGCAAAACGGTTGGCATCATTGGCTATGGCAATATGGGCAAGGCTTTTGCCCGAAGGCTTGTCGGTTTTGGTTGCCAAGTATTGGCTTATGACTTGGAAATGAGTAAGATAGATGGTTTTTTTGTAAATAAAGCTTCGCTGAACGATATTTTTGAAAATGTAGATGTTTTGAGTTTGCACATTCCGCTTACACCCGAAAATAAGCTGTTTTTTACAGAAAACTTTTTCAAACAGTTTAAGAAAAATATATTTGTTATCAATACAGCAAGAGGAGAACTTCTCGAAATGGATTTATTAAAAAAATTGATTCTTGCGGGTAAAATTCGTGGTGCTTGCTTAGATGTATTGGAAAATGAAAAATTAGCGACACTCAGCCCAAGTCAGCAAGAGGCGTACGATTTTTTGATAACAACTGATAATGTGCTTTTTACGCCCCATGTAGCGGGCTGGACTGTAGAATCGTACATTAGAATAAATGAAGTGCTGGTCGATAAAATTGTAAAATTGTTCTAAAAAATCTGCAATTTTGTTTTCCATATCAACACAAAAAAGCACATGGCTAACGCATAGTGCTATATTTTTAATACATACATCATTCTTTACTATATTTATGAAAAAAAATCTATTACTCATTTTATCCTTCTTGCTTGTTTTCAATGGATTGAATTTCCAATCTTTTGCACAAAAGAAAAACCCCAAAGTAGGCGAAACAGCTATCATAAAGCCTACTTCTGCCACAGACCGCATGAAAGGCTTTGAAAAACGAAAGGAATTGATTAAAAACTCGGCGGTGAGCAACGTCAGTTTCCGCAACGTAGGACCTACGATTATGAGTGGGCGCGTGGTGGACATCGACATCAATCCCTACGACCCCAACATTTTCTTTGTAGCGTATGCTTCGGGCGGGCTTTGGAAAACCGAAAATAATGGCAGCACTTTTACGCCCCTTTTTGACAACGAGGCGGTAATGACCATTGGCGATATTGCGGTAGAATGGAAAAAAGACAACAGCGTTGGCAATATTTGGCTTGGCTCTGGCGAAAACAATTCGAGCCGCTCATCTTATTCAGGAACAGGCATTTACAAAAGTGCTGACGGCGGCAAAACTTGGGCGCACTTGGGCTTAGAAGAAACGCATCACATTGGCAGAATTATAGTTCACCCGACTGACCCAAATACGGTTTGGGTTTCTGCTTTGGGGCATCTGTACTCTCCAAACCCCGAAAGAGGAGTTTTCAAAACTACTGATGGCGGCAAAACTTGGGCTAAAACCTTGTTTGTCAATGACAATACAGGTGCTATAGAATTAATCATAGACCCTACCAATCCACAGATTTTGTACTCTGCAACTTGGGAACGCAGCCGCCAAGCATGGAACTTTGTCGGGAATGGCAAAGGTTCAGGCATTTACAAAAGCACAGACGGCGGCACTACTTGGGCAAGAATTACCAATGAAGGGAGTGGATTTCCTGCTACTGCGGGCGTAGGGCGTATTGGTTTGGATATTTACCCAAAAAATCCGAACATCATTTATGCAGTGATGGACAACCAAGATGCTCAAGAGAAAAAAACCGAAGAAAATACCAACGCCTTGAAAATCAAACCTTCTATGCTAAAAACAATGAATGCAGAAGATTTTTTAAAGCAAAATGAAGAGGATATTACGGCATATTTGGATAAATACGGCATACCAAATGACTATTCTGCAAAATCTGTAAAAGAGGACATCAAAAGCGGCAAATATTCACCAAAAGCATTGGCAGATTACGTAAATGCCAATGATGATTTGTTTGAAATAACAGTCAAAGGATTAGAGGTTTATCGCTCTGATGATGCGGGAAAAACTTGGAAACGCACCCACGAAAAATATTTAGAAGGCGTAGTTTATACTTATGGTTATTATTTCAGCCAAGTGCGCGTAAATCCGAATGATGACAAAGAAATTTTTACAATGGGCGTGCCTGTGATTCGCTCTAATGATGCGGGCAAAACTTGGAAGGCATTAGACGATGCCAACGCACACTCCGACCATCACGCACTTTGGATAAACCCGAACCGCAAAGGGCATCTGATTTTGGGAAATGATGGCGGCATCAACGTTTCTTATGACAATGGCGAATCTTGGTTTAAAATGAATAATGTGCCTGTCGGTCAGTTTTACTCGGTCAATGTCGATATGGCAATGCCCTACAATGTATATGGAGGTTTGCAGGACAATGGCGTTTGGAGTGGCAGTAGTCAAAATAAATCAAGCAAAGATTGGCAAGATTCAGGTCGCTACCCTTTCCAATTCTTGATGGGTGGCGATGGTATGCAAGTGGAAATAGACACAAGGGACAACGCTACTATTTATACAGGCTATCAGTTTGGTAACTATTTCAGAATCAATAAGAACACTCAAGACAGGAAGTTCATCACGCCCAAGCACAAATTAGGGGAAACACCTTACCGTTGGAACTGGGAAACACCAATTCTGATTTCCAAACACAACCAAGACATTCTCTACATGGGTTCGCACCGCTTTCACCGCTCTATGAACAAGGGAGAAAGTTTTGAAACACTATCAGAAGACCTCACCAAAGGCGGCAAAGAAGGCAATGTACCTTTCGGCTCGCTTACGGTCATTCACGAATCACCGAAGAAGTTTGGCTTGCTCTACACAGGCTCTGATGATGGCTTAATTCATGTCAGCAAAGATGGCGGCTACACTTGGAAACAAATTTCTGACAACCTCCCGCAGAACTTGTGGATAACGCAGGTTTATGCTTCACATCATTCAGAATCAAGGGTTTATGCATCGTTGAACGGCTACCGCAACGACAATTTTGAAGCTCATGTTTATGTTTCTGAAAACTATGGTGATACTTGGCAGAAAATCAGCACAAATCTACCACTCGAACCTGTAAACGTAGTGAAAGAAGACCCTGAAAATCAGAATATTATCTATGTAGGAACAGACAACGGTGCGTATATTTCCATAGACAGAGGGCAAAATTTCCATGCTTTTACCAAAGATTTACCTGCGGTTTCGGTGCATGACCTCGTCATTCATTCAAGGGACAAGGAAATTATACTTGGCACACACGGACGCTCTTTTTATATAGCCAATGTTGCTCATATTCAGAAACTAACGCATGAAGTATTGGTTAAAAGTTTGACAGTATTTACCATCAAATCAATGACTTACAGCGAAAGATGGGGAAGTTCTTTTGGGCAGTTTTCAGAGCCTTTTAAGCCTGAAGCGGAAATTGTTTTTCATACCAATAAAAATGTAGCCGCTACAATTAAGATATTGACTGCAAGCGGTTTGGTGCTAAAAGAGATGAAAGACGAAAGCGAAAAAGGATTAAACTTTGCCAAATATGACCTTACTTTTGATGAAAAGGAGTTAGAAAGCTACCAAAAAGAACTTTCTGACAAAGCAAAGAAGGAAATCAAGGTAAAAAAGGCACAAAATGGCAGTTACTATTTGCAAGCGGGCGAATATACAGTAGAGATTACAACGGGAGATAGCAGCGAAAAGCAAATGCTAAAAATAGAAGCCCCAAGAGAAAGAGGCGGAAGAACCAAATAGTTTTTCTTGTTTGAAGTTTTCTGATGCCTCTGACAAAGTTTTAACCTGAAAGTGCGCTATTTTTTCCTAAATTGCAGAGCAAAAAATAAAACCTAAATGGTTACAATTTTTCATAAAACAAATTACACAACAAGACAAAAAAATGATAACCTCCCTATCTGACTTAGATTTGACACAAAAATATAGCTATGCTGATTATTTAACATGGCAATTTGCGGAAAGAGTAGAACTTTTGAAAGGTTATATTCGAAATATGGCTGCACCTAATCCCTTTCATCAAGAGATTAGTAATGAGCTTTTACTGTGTTTTAAACCTTATTTGAAAGCAAAAGGCGGACTTTGTACCGTTTTTGTTGCACCTTTTGATGTACGATTATATAACCATAAAAAATCTGCCTTAGAAGATAATGATGTATATAGTGTTGTGCAACCAGATTTGTGTGTGATTTGCGATAAAACAAAAATAGATGGCAGAGGTTGCAATGGTTCTCCTAACTTTATTATAGAAATTCTATCACCAAGCAACTCCAAAACAGAGGTACAAGACAAATTTCAGTTGTATCAAGAAAATGGCGTTTCAGAATATTGGGTAGTATTTCCCGCAGAAAAAGTAGTGCAAAAATTTATTTTAACTGACGAAAAATATCTTTTAGAAAATATGTATGCCGAAGATGACATTGCAATTCCAAATTTATTTCCAGATTTACAGATTGATTTAAAAGAAGTGTTTGAAGAAATATAAGTGTCTGCCCATTCTTAGGGAAAGTCTAATGCGCTCGCTCTTATTTCGCTCCAATTTAATGTCATTTTTTTGTTTATGTTTTATAGAACGCAACAAAAGCACCTTTTTTTCTAAAAAAAAGGCGTTTTTGTTGTAAGAAAGAAGCTTTCCTATGCTTCTACCTCAAAACCAAACTCTTCCCATACCTGAGCAAGCCAAGCGTTGAGTCGCTCGTCTGTGAGTTCGGATTGATTGTCTTCATCAAGAGCCAATCCTAAAAAATAACCATCTCTTTCTCCTTTTGAAGCGGTATGTTCGTAGCCTTCGGTTGCCCAAAGTCCATGAATATTAGCTCCTTTTTCCTGTAAAATATCGGCAATAGTGCCTACAGCGTCCAAATAATACTCTGCATAGCCGTATTGGTCGCCAAGTCCGTAAATAGCTACTTTTTTCCCTGAAAAATCTAAATTTTTTAGGGCGGGAATATTTGTTTCCCAGTCTGCCTGTAGCTCACCATCATACCAAGTAGGCGCACCCAAGATAAGGTATTCATAATCAAGGATTTTAGTGGGCTTAGTATCTGCCAAGTTGAACAAATCGATGTTTTCATTGCCTACCAAATCTGCTATTTTCTCAGCAATTTCTTTGGTTTTTCCTGTATCTGAACCGTAAAATAATCCAATTTTCATTTTAATCTGTAATTATTAGTTAGTAATTAAAGTTTGTGTTAGTATGTTTAGTTTATGCACTTTTGTTTCAAAATCGCCTGTTAAGCTATTTCTAAACTGCTGTAAATTGTCTAATAATTCATCTATTTCTTCGGGCAATGCTTCTTCTAATATTTCCCGAAACCTTTTGGCAAAAGTTGGCGACTTTCCGTTGGTAGAAATGGCTACTTTCAAATTTCCCCTTGTAACAATGCTTCCCAAATAAAAATCGCACAAATCAGGCGTATCTGCCACATTTACAATGATTTTTCTATTTTTTGCTTCCTGCCAAATTTGGTAATTTAGCGGTTTGTCTTCAGTAGCAACAATGATAATTTGAAAACCATCTAAGTCGCTGATTTCGAACTTCCTTTGACTAATTTTTAGTACGTGTTTGTCTTGATAATCAAGAATTTCGGGCTTGATTTCGGGTGCAATCAAAGTAACCAACGCATTGGGGCTGGATTTGAACATAAGCGACACTTTTTCAAGGGCTACATTCCCGCCGCCAATCACCAAAATAGGCACTTTATCGAGTTTTAAAAATATCGGATAGAGTAAATTTGCCATAGATTATAAATGATTTAAAAGCATTGCCATTTTCTTCTGCCTTACAAAAAACTCTACTGTTTCTCCAATCACAATAATTGCAGGCGCACTCATTTCATTTTGCTTTGCCAAGCTCACAAGGTCTTGCACTCTGCCCACTACTACTTTTTCGTCTGGCAAAGTACCGTTTTGGATTATTACCGCAGGCAAATCTCCTTTTGCGTTTTCTTGGTAAATAGCCACTATTTTTTCCAATTTGTGCAAACCCATGAGTATAACGACTGTTTCATTGGATTTGGCAACGTCTGCCATGTCTTCATTAAGTTCGTTTTCAGAGGTAGTTGCTGTCATTACTCGGAAGCCTCTGCTAATATTGCGCTGTGTAAGCGGAATTTGCAATTGGGAAGTAATGGCAGTGGCGGAAGAAAGCCCAGCAATGACTTCTACGGTGATGCCAAAACTTTCTGCGGCTTCTATTTCTTCAGTTGCTCTGCCGAATACAAAGGGGTCGCCTCCTTTGAGCCTTACCACATGACCGTATTGGAAAGCATGAGAAACAATAATCTGGTTAATTTCTTCTTGCTTAAAAGACTGGTAGCCCGCACGCTTTCCTACAAAAAGTTTGATAGCTCTTTGTGGGGCATAAATGAGCAATTCTTCGCTCACAAGTGCGTCATACAGTACGACATCTGCATCTGCAATTGCTTTTAGTCCTTTGACTGTAATCAAATCTGGGTCGCCAGGTCCCGCACCTACTAATGTTAATTTTGGAGTTACGTTCATGTATTTTTTGTTTGTTTTATCAAACTTATAAGGTCTTAAAGACATTATAGGTTTTTTATTTATAAGTTTAATTATTATTCCTTGTTTCTATATTCTTTTGCCTTTAAGAGAAGTGTCTTTGCTTCTATGATGTAATTACTTACAAATGAGCATGTTGGGACTTGCTCTGTGATTTGTAAAGCAATGGAAGAAAATGAACAATTGACAGTAGTTCCACTATCGGGTTCGGCCACTGACAGCGTTATTTTTCCTGTATTTACAAACTCTCGGTCAAAGCCATCAATGATACTTTGGTGCGAATTTGTTTTTGCTTCTATGGTAATCAGTAACGCTTTGGCTGTATAAATCATGGCGTTGTAGGCATGGTAAGCGGCATCAGCCAACTGACCTGCATCAAGAGTAATTTCCGCAGTTTCAATTTTTTCCTCAACTTCTACAAATAAAGTTGCTATCAAATCGATGATGACTCCCGCACACTCGCCAACGCCTACCGCTTTCTGATAAGTATCCTCATTTCCCCAATCAATAAGTTCATTATCAGTTACATGAGTGGTATCAGCAAAGGGAGCTAAAAGTGTAAAAAAATACTTTTTCCCTTGTCGCAAATAGTAGTCATTATAAAGTTCGTTTTCAAGTTTTAACTTTTGGTAATTGTCGAGCAAAGCACGCAAGGCATCAGGCGTTCTTCGGCTTAGTATTTTTAGCGTTTTGTCTGCAAATTGCCCTTGTCCATTCGCTAAAACGCCTCCACCCAAAACCACTTGAAAGGCTGGTGCTACCGCTTTTCCTATGTTCATAGACATTCCTTGAAAGCCGATATTGGCAATAAAGTGCTGACCACAAGCATTCATACAGCCACTGATTTTGATACTTAGCTGGCGATTCGTGGCTAATTGAGGGTATTCTCTGACCAAAATTTCTTCTAATACTTCCGCTAATCCCATGCTACTTGCTACGCCCAAATTACAAGTTACCGTTCCTGGGCAGGTAGTAACATCAAAAGTGCTTTCAAAACCTACGTTTGCCAAGCCTATTTCGTCTAAATAATTAAAAATAAAAGGCAAGTTAGCTTCTGGGACAAAGCGCAAAAGTAAATTTTGACTTGCCGTAACTCTCATGTCGTTGCCTGTGTATATATCGGCAAGGTGTGCCAGCTTGCGAGCAAGTGAGCTATGGATATTTCCCTGCGTAACTTTCACTCCCACAGCGTAATAGCCTTCTTGTTTTTGGCGAAAAGTGTTGGTGGTTTTCCAAAGATTGTATTTTTTTTCTTTGTCTTTGTCGATGGATTCTGTGCGAATAGCAATGTCTGACAAACGATTGTCAAGGTCTGCGACCACTGGCAACGTTGTTTGATTAATGAGTGTTTTTTGCTCTTTTTCTACCAATTTGAGAAATTCTTCTTGCCCTAATTCTTTGATGAGAAATTTCAAACGTGCTTGCATACGCTTGTTTCTCTCGCCATATCTATCAAAAACCCTCAAAGCGGCTTCGGTAAAAGGGATTATTTTATCTTCTTCGAGGAACTCAAAAGCGGTGAAGGCGTGCATAGGTTGCTGCCCTAATCCGCCGCCTACCAAGACTTTAAAACCTCTGATTTTTTGACCGTTCGTAATTCTAATTTTAGGAATAAAACCAAAATCGTGCATAAAAGAAAAAGCAGAATCGGCATCACTTGACGAAAAAGCAATCTTTATTTTTCTTCCCATCTCGCCACAAATAGGGTTTCTTAGAAAATATTCAAACATTGCGTTGGCAGAAGGCGTAACATCAAAAGGCTCGTAGTAATCAATGCCAGCAAAGGCAGAAGCCGTAATATTGCGAACTGTATTTCCGCAAGCCTCCCTGATGGTAATTTTGTCTTGCTCTAACTCTGCCCAAAGCTGGGGCGTAACATCTAAGCTAACGTGGTGAATCTGAATATCTTGGCGGGTAGTAAGGTGCAAAACGCCATTGGTGTAAGTATCTGATACTTCAGCCACTCTTAGCAGTTTTTGTGCGGTGATTTTTCCCAAAGGAAACTTAATGCGAATCATCTGCACACCTTGCTGTCTTTGCCCATAAATACCTCTGACAAGCCTCAAGCTACGAAATTTGTCGTCATCAATCTTTCCTTCCCTGAAAAGCCTAATTTGCTTTTCTAATTTGATAATATCTTGCGCTACAATAGGGTTTTCTAATTCTAACTCTGTTCTAAAACTTTGCATATTTTTATTTATTAAATTTTAAGTTTTACCTCATTTGACATCTTTCATTTATCTTTTTTATTTTTAAACTGCGAAAAGATGTTGTCGAAAGTAAGTGTTATGTTTAAGGCATTTTGTATGTCAAAATTTCCCTTGTTTCGTTTCTGTTGAAAGACATAGCTATATGCCAAATCTACCCTTACGTTCTTTAAAACACCATAACTTACGCCTACATAGATGCGGTTTTGGTCAAAAATGCTTGGGAAACTGCTGACTGCCTCACCAAATTGGACTAATATTTCATTGTAAAATAATAGATTTAAAGATTTATCCTTTAGCCATTTGGCTTTGATTGGTTTTGTAAATCTAAGCATATAGCGTACTCTCCAATTAGGTATATATTTGTCCTCGACCAGAAAATCTCTCCATCTATATTCTATTACACCCCGATTCATCAGTTGAAAATGCTTAAATTTCTTTTGATGTTCCAAGCGAACAGCCCAGCGAAACTCATGTATTGTTCTGCCGTTAGTCTGCCCTTCGGTAAAAAGCGGGCTTGTTGCAAATTGGCAAAATGGCATCAAAGAAACTTTTATTTCTTTCGAAAATTGATAGTGCAGCCATGTCCAATACGCATTTAATTGGCTTTTTTCAACAATATTTATACTTTCTGCCATTACGCTTTGCCTTCTGTGCTGCATCATAACTTCCCACCTCAGTTTGTCGGTAATTTTATCATTAAAAAGTACCCTTACCCACATTGTATTATGTGGAAAAATATTGTTTTGTGCCAATGTCCAGCTTTGAAAGGCGCAAACTATTATTGTGGTTAAAATATATTTTTTCACTTCTTATACACACATTTCGAATTATCCGATTTGAGATAATAAGATTTGTAGTTCAACGCTTTCGGGTCTGTGCATCCTTGCAGGTTAAGGAGTTCTATCTTTCTGAAATCGATTGGGTGGCTCTCGGCTTGCAGGGCTATGTAGCCTTCGGATAGCAGCGTTCCATCTTTTTTGACCCAAGCATCTGCGGCAGCTTTGTCTATGCCCCCTGTTTCCCAGTTCATGCCTTCATTCACAAAACCACCACCAATTCGTGGGTTTTGGTAAGTAAGCACCGTATCACCGTTGATAAGCTGGTGAACTACCGAATCCCCCAGCACAATTAGTTGCGCACTTACCCATTGGTCGCCATCGTATGTTTTGGAATCGGAGTCTATGCAGTGATTATCATTGAGTTTTCCATCTATAAAAACCTGCGTACCTGGCGTGCAAAGATTGCCTGTATGCCTTGTTCCCTTGCCTAAGCCACCTAAAAATTGCATTTCCAAAGACAGGGGAAATCCCTGATTCATAGACAGACTTTGGGCTGGCTGAGAGTGAAACATGACCCCGCTATTGCGAATATTCCACACAGCACCGCCTTTGGTTTGCTCACCTGTAAAGCGATATTCCATCTTCAAAATGTAGTAAGAATAAGGCTGTTTGTAGTAAAGATGACCATATTTGTTGTCAAAAGTTTCATATTTGTCATACGCTACTCTTATCATTCCTTTTTCTACTCGAAAGGTATTTTTGTAATTGTCATTGACGGGCTGCCCCGCAATTTTGATGTCCCAACCTTTTAGGTTTTTACCATTAAAAAGTTTTACCCATTCTTGCTTATCTGCCTTTTTTTGAGCAAAAATAGGCATAGCTAATAGCATGATTAGCAGTAATATCACAGTCGATTTTGTTTGATTTGTTTTCATATTTTTTTATTTAATAATCGTTTTAATGGCGTTATTTTTTTCTCAAAATAAGTATTTACCAAAATTGTATATTCGTCTTTGGGCGAATAATAACAATTCGCCGCTACAATTGGAAAACAACAACTTCGCCTAAAGGCAAAGATACTTATTGAAAAACAGTATATAAAGTCCTTGCACTTAATAAGATAATCACCACACCTACTAATACCATAAATATTTTGGGGTTAATTCTTGTACATAGGTAAGCCGCAAAAGGTGCAGCTACAACACCACCAATCAAAAGTCCAATTACCGCCTGCCAATCAGATATTTTCAGGAAAATAAGAAACGTGCCTGCACCTGCCAAAGAGATAAAAAACTCCGCCAGATTTACCGTTCCTACCGTATAGCGTGTATCTCTGCCGTTTTTCAGAAGTGTCGAAACTACTACGGGTCCCCAGCCACCGCCGCCAATGGCATCCAAAAATCCTCCTAAAAATGCCAAAGGATACAATCTCTTTGTTTTTGTCTTTTTCCGATTTCCTTGCAGCCCCTTTCTAACTACGATTACGCCCATCACAAACAAATAAACAGCCACATAGGGCTTTGCCAGATTGCCATCAAAATTACTCAGGACATAAGCCCCCAAAGCCACGCCAATCATACCGGGGATAATAAGTGCCTTTAATAACTTCTTATTCACGTTTTTAAGCTGTAAGTGTGAAAGCCCTGAAACGCCAGTAATGAAAGTTTCAGCAATATGCACGCTCGCACTTGCATTGGCGGGAGGCAGTCCCAAGCTCAGCAAAAAAGTGTTAGAACTTAGTCCGTAAGCCATTCCCAAAGAGCCATCTATCAGTTGCGCAGCAAAACCAACTAAAATAAAAGGAATGAGTGCTGTATTCAACACACTCGAACTTGCCGAAAACCAAGCTGTTAAGACAGAAAAAACATCAATGAGATAGAAAAAAGAAATCATTTGCTAATTTTTTGTTTTAGTTTTTATTTTATTCCAAAAATCCCACCGCCACAGTTGCGTTGCTTTGGCTATCTATCAAAATAAATGAGCCATTTGCCTTATTTTCAGTATAATAGTCAAAGAAAATTGGCTGTGCCGTACGAATATTTACTTTTACAATGTCATTGAGATTTATTGTCCCAGCCGTTGTCTGTGCCCCCGCAGATAACCCATTAAACTCCACAATATCAACTTTATAGCTTATTTCTTGAATTTTTGCCTTTACTTCGCTTGTGCCATGCTTCAAAATAAAAGTCGTTCCCGCTCGATACGAACTTTCACTTAGCCAGCAAATTTTAGCTTGTAAGTCTTTGCTAATCTTGATGTTCAAACCATTGTCAAAGTTGCCGTTGTCCGAGTCCTCTCGGACAACCTTTTTCACTATCATACTTCCTCTGCTTATATCTATTTCATCTGCTAAGGAAATAGCGACCGAATCGTGAGCAAATGCCTCATCAAGCGAATCCTCAAAAAGGCGAATTTCAGTAATTATACTTTCAATTTGATTTGGCAATACCGTTACTTTGTCGCCAACTTTGAAAGTACCGCTTACCACTTTCCCTGCATAAGCTCTGTAGTCTTTGAACACATTGTCGTCCCTGCGAATGACGTACTGCACAGGAAAACGTGCTGATAGCTGATTCAAATCTTTCTCTGTATCAACCTCTTCCAAGATTTCTAAAAGCGGTTTGCCAATATACCAAGCCATTTTGTCGGACAAGCTCGTAATATTATCCCCGTTCAACGCACTGACAGGAATGAAAGTCAGTGTAATCTTTGGCAAAGTTTTACTGTCCCTGTCAGTATCTGTACTGTCAAGCCTACTTGCTAACTTCTGGAAATCAGCGGCTATTTTGTAAAAAACTTCTTCGGAGTAACCCACCAAATCCATTTTATTCACGCAAACAATAATATTCTTTACGTTTAGTAAAGTATTGATAAAGAAGTGTCTATAAGTCTGTTCTATTACACCTTTTCTTGCATCTATCAAAATAATAGAGAGTTCGGAGTTCGATGCGCCCGTAATCATATTTCGAGTATATTCGATATGCCCCGGTGTATCTGCCAAGATAAATTTCCTTTTCTCGGTATGGAAATAAATGTGCGCCACATCAATCGTGATTCCTTGCTCACGCTCGGCAACTAAACCGTCAGTAAGCAAAGATAAATCTGTGAAATCCAAGCCTTTGCGTCTGCTTGCCTTCTCTACGGCTTCCAATCTATCTGTGGTAAGCGACTGTGTATCATATAATAAGCGACCAATCAAGGTGCTTTTCCCATCATCTACACTTCCTGCGGTTGCTAATTTTAAAACGTTCATCTTGTTAGTTATGAGTTATAAGTTTTGGGTTATGAGTTTTTGTTTTTGCTAAAATTGTATTTTTCTAAGTAGTTATAATTTATTGTTTTAAAAATAACTTATAACTCCTCATTCATAACTAATTAAAAGTATCCTTGTTTTTTGCGTTCTTCCATTGCCGATTCAGAGCGTTTGTCGTCCACCCTTGCTCCTCTTTCTGAAATAGTTGCGCTACTAATTTCCTCGATAACGGTATCAATATTATCTGCTTCTGATGATACGGCAGCCGTACAAGTCATATCGCCAACGGTGCGGAATCTCACTATTTTTTCAAATACTGTTTCATCTGAATCTACATTCATAAAGTCAGAAAAAGGAAGTATAAGTCCATCTCTTTCAAACACTTGGCGTTTATGGGCAAAATAAATAGAAGGAATGCCTATTTTTTCTTGGCGAATGTAGCTCCACACATCTAACTCCGTCCAGTTGCTGATAGGGAATATCCTAACATTTTCTCCAAATTGTATTTTTCCGTTATAAAGGTCAAACAGTTCAGGTCTTTGACGTTTGGAATCCCACTGCCCAAACTCATCACGCACCGAAAAAATGCGTTCTTTTGCCCTTGCTTTTTCCTCATCTCTCCTTGCGCCGCCCATGCAAGCATCAAAGCCAAATTCCTCAATAGCTTCTAATAAAACCGTAGTTTGCAAGTAGTTACGGCTTGCATATTTTCCTTTTTCTTCCACTACTTTCTTTTGGTCTATAGCGTCCTGCACATTGCGTACTATCAGTTCCAAACCCAAATCACTCACCAATTTATCTCTGAACTCGATAGTTTCGGGGAAGTTATGCCCAGTATCTATGTGCAAAAGTGGAAAAGGAATCTTTGCAGGGAAAAACGCCTTTTGCGCCAAACGAACTAAGGTAATGGAATCTTTACCTCCTGAAAAAAGTAGGGCTGGTTTTTTGAACTGACCCGCTACTTCCCTGATAATGTGGATAGATTCGCTTTCTAAATATTTTAAATAAGATAATAACATTGTTGAATTGTTATATAGTTAAATAGTTTTGCTTTTTATTTGGTTTATAAGTCATTTATAATTTATAACTCCTACCTACTTTGAATGCAATCCACATTCCTTTTGTGAACTTTCCCACCACCAACGCCCCGCCCTGATGTCTTCATTTGGCTCTGTTGCTCTGGTGCATGGTGCGCAACCAATACTCACAAAGCCTTGCTCGTGCAGGGGATTATAAGGTACTTTGTTCTCTTTCAAATAGTTAATAGTTTTTTCAAAAGACCAATCTATGAGTGGATTGTATTTGATGAGTTGGAAGTTGTTATCCCATTCTACTGCTTTCATTTCCAATCGATTAGCTGATTGCTCTGCTCGCAAACCCGTTACCCAAATTTCCACGCCTTGCAATGCTCTTTTCAAAGGATTAATCTTGCGAACTGCGCAACATTCTTTGCGGTTTGTTACAGATTCATAAAAACTATTTAAGCCTTTGGTGTTCACAAAGTTCTCTACTTCGGCACTTTCGGGAAAATAGATATGAATAGGTTTTTTGTATTTCGAAATAGTGAGGTCTAAAAGGTCATAGGTCTGGCTGAAAAGTCTGCCTGTATCTAAGGTAAAAATCTGAATATCAATATTATTCTTAAAAATCAAATCTGTAATTACTTGGTCTTCTTGCCCAAGCGAAGTAGAAAAAGCCACTTTCCCTTTGAAAGTTTCCGCCAAGAAAGATAGACTTTCTACTATAGTTTTGTTTGTTAGCTTAGTTTCAAGAATTGTGAGTTGTGAGCTATGAGTTATGAGTTCCATTTTTACTTGTTAGTTTAGTTATTTGTTGTTGATTATTAATTATTTGCATTTTTTGGTCATTCGCAATTATCCATTAGCAATTAATGATATTGATTTACAATATTTTAAAGACCAGAATATAGTATGCGTATGAGATTGAAGCCTTTGAAAGAGGCTTTATTGGTTAGAATAAAATGACCAAGGGTGTATTAACAACAACAGCAACAACAAGTGCAAGGAGCAAGTAAGGTATTGGAAGAATTGGTTAGCAAGAAATATGAAGGTTGCGATGAACCTAAATTTGTGAGTGTGCTAAGATTTTCTCTTTGATTTTTCATTATTTTAATCAGTTTATATTATCCAAAGTTGGACAAGATTTAGCACCGTTCTATGTGGGCAGTGTAGCCCAGAGGTTGCCAGAAGGTCACAGAGCTTGTTCTCTCGCTTCATTCTTTATAAACCATTCTTATTGAATAGGTGATGCAAATGTAGGAACTATATTTTGAATATTGCAAGGAAAGTGTACTATTTTTTCAAAAATTTACTTTACAGGCATAAAAATGTGAATTTGCTAATAATTTACTCACTTTTTAGTCATTATCCTCAATTCTCAAGCAAATTTACGCCTAAGCCTTTTTTGTCTGTCAAGGACATGACACCGTTTTTAAGGATAAAACCTCCTTCGGCAATGTCTTTGGCAAGGTCAAAACTTCCGTCCAAATCAATATATTGCGTAAGTGGAGAGGAAAAAGCCAAATGCAGGGCGGCAGAAATGCTTACTACGCTTTCGTCATTGCAGCCCCACATCAGTTTCATGCTTGCACGCTGGGCTACTTGTATGATTTTTCTTGCCTCTGTCAGTCCGCCTGTTTTCATTAGTTTGATGTTAAAAATGCCGCAGGGCAGTGGCTTTTGGGCTATTTTAAAAGCACTCAACTCATTGGTGAGCGATTCGTCAAGGGCTATGGTGCGCTTGATTTGGTCGGGCAGGGTTCGCATTTCGTCTATTGAGTTTGCCGGCATGGGTTGTTCTATCAGTTCTAAACCTAATTTTTTGGTTTTTTCATAAAAATCAAGAAATTCAGTTCTGGAATAGCCCTGATTTGGGTCAATGCGAATTTTTATGCGTCTTCCTACCCATTTTCTGAGCTTTATTAGCCTTTCTATATCTTCCTCTACGTTTAATCCCAATTTTACTTTCAAGATTTTGAACCCACTTTCCAAATATTCTTCTGCCTCCTCTATCGTTTCTTGCCTATTTTTAATCCCAATAGTAACCGAAGTGGGCAGAGAAATAATTTTTTGTCCCCAAATACTTACCAAAGGCTTCCCTATAGATTTGGCATAGAGGTCGTGCAGGGCAATATCTAAGGCGGCTTGGCTGCCTACGCTCTGCGGAAAACGCTGATAAACTTCATAGCAAATTTGCTGGAAGTACTTGATTTGCTTGCCAATAAGCCACGAAAAATCTGCCGCACAAAGAACAGCTAAGGCTTCATCTACCGATTCGCCAATGACATCTTTGGCGGGGCTGGAAGTGCCTATCCCTATTTCCTCTGTGTCAGTTTCCAATACAATTAATATATTTTCGACCGAGTTAGTCGTATGGTAAGCAATTGTATAAGGGCGAGTAAGTGCCAAATTTGCCTTGCTGATGCGGATATGCGTAATTTTCATGGATAAGTATGATTATTTTTCTATTTTTGCAAAACTACACAAAACTACTTTAAATCGCATGAAAATTACGCCTACTGAAGAAATTTACGTTACACTCATACAAACCGAACTGCATTGGGAAAGTATGGGCGCAAACTTAGCTATGCTCGAAGAAAAAATTTGGCAAATAGGCAGGCAAACAGACCTCATACTTCTGCCCGAAATGTTTACAACAGGCTTTACTATGAACGCCAAAAATTTGGCTGAACCAATGAATTTGACTACTTTTAAGTGGCTCAAACAGCAGGCAGCCCAAAGCAAAGCCGTTGTAGCGGGGAGCTATATTGTCAAAGAAAATGAGCAATATTTTAACAGACTTGTTTGGATGCAGCCTGATGGCAACTTTTTTTGTTACGACAAACGGCATCTGTTTCGAATGGCAAATGAGCATCAACACTATGCCGCAGGGAAAAAACGTTTAATCACAGCGCTAAAAGGCTGGAAATTTTGTCCTCTGATTTGCTATGATTTACGTTTTCCTGTTTGGAGTAGGAATGTGGCAGAAGATAAAGAAATGCAGTATGATTGTCTGATTTACTTAGCAAACTTCCCGAAAGCAAGGGCAATGGCTTGGAATACACTTTTGAGGGCAAGGGCTATCGAGAATTTGAGTTACTGCATTGGCGTAAACCGCACAGGCGCAGATGGAAATGGCGTTTTGTATGCAGGAGAATCGGCGGTGATTGATATGCAAGGGAACGAACTCTTTTACCAAAAAGATGAGCAAGTAATTCAAACAATAGCCTTGAAATACAGTATGTTGAATGAGTTTAGGCAAAAATTTCCCGCTTATTTGGATGCAGATGGTTTTGATTTTAACAATTGACTATTCTTTTTAACTATTAACTTTTTAACAATTGGCAGGGTCTGCGACCACTGACAACGTTCTTTGAACATTAAACATTAAACTACTATATGAGGACGCATTTTTTTATCATTTTTGTACTTTGCCTATTTTTGCAAGGCATCACAAGCAGTTTGGCACAAAAAAGTAGCCTCAACGCTGCACAAGCAAAAGAAATGACTGATAGGCACAACTATTGGCGAGCTGCCTTAGGAATCCGCCCTTTAGTATGGTCGGACGAGGTAGCCCAATACGCTCAAGCATGGGCAAATGAGTTGGCGGCAAGTAGCTGCAAACTCATTCACCGAAGGAAAGGAAAATATGGAGAAAATCTCTTTTGGGCATCGGGAATGAAAATTACACCCTCTTTTGTAACAGACGATTGGGCAAGTGAACGTGAGTATTTTAATCACAAAACCCAAAAGTGTGCAAGCGGCGAAGTCTGTGGACACTATACCCAGCAAATATGGGAACAAACAACAAAAGTAGGCTGTGGAATGGCAAAATGCAGCAATGGCGCAGAAATTTGGGTTTGCAACTATGACCCCGCAGGCAACTATGTGGGTGAAAAGGTATATACGCCAAAAGGTAATAATGACAATAGCAATTTGCAAAATTCGAATAACCTACCAAATGCAGACGAGCAGGTGGAAACGGTAGAAATGACCTTCTCTGATGTTCTATCTCTCCAGACCAATCAATCCCTCAATGTAAAGGAAAGCATGACTGATGAGGGAAGCCCCGTAATTCTGTGGCAACAAGAATCTGAAGCCAATTCGAAGTGGAATATAGAAAAGGTGGCCACTAATACCTACAAAATTACGGTAATGCACTCTGGCTTGTGCCTTTCGGTAGGTGCAGGCAGGCTTACTACTACGACTTTCAACAATCTGAAAGAGCAACTTTGGGACATACAAGAAACTGACGGAGGTTACACTATCAAATCAAAAGTAAATAATCGATACTTGGCAGTGCGAGCAGGAAGAATAGTTTGGCTAAATGCTATTCAAGGCAAGGCAAGCACTTGGGACATCAAATTCTAAGCAAAATGAATTAAATTTTTGCTTATCAAACAAAGCAAAACTAAGATTTTGTAACTTTGCTGAAATCATTAACAGTATGAAAACCAAAATCCCGAAAAAATCTGTGCATATTCTTCCCATATTAGCCAATTTCCAAGCGGAACTGTTGCAAATTTATGGGGAAAATTTGGAGGGAATTATTTTATTTGGCTCGTATGCCAGAGGAGATTTTCGGCAAGGTTCGGACATAGATTTATTACTATTATTTGAGAAAAATTTTAATCCTACGCCAAAAGACAATGAAGTTTATGATAAAATAGCAGAAATTATCTTGGCAAAACAATATGTTATTAGCTTAATTCCTGCATCTTGCCAATTATTTGAAACTAAAAACTCTCCATTATATTTAAACATCAGAAAAGAAGGTATAGAAATATGGAGGAAATAAAATTGCTTGTTAATAAGGCTGATAATTTTATAAAAGCTGCAAAAATTCTTTTAATTAATCAGCAGTATGATTCATCAGCTTCACGTAGCTATTATGCAATGTTTAGTATGGTAAGTGCTATTTTGCTTACGCAAAATTATAGCTTCAGCACTCATTCAGGATTGCTCTCAAAATTCAGCGAGCTTTTTATCAAAACAGGAGTTTTTCCCAAAGAATTTGGGCGTTATCTTTCAAGAGCGTTCGACAACAGGGCAAAAGGAGATTACGATATTTATACAAATATAGATAATGACCTTGCAGAAGATTTGCTGCAAACCGCTATGTTTTTTAATGATGCACTCAAAAGCTATCTGCAAAGTGCAGGTTTTTTGGATTAGAGGTTTATGAAAAAATAAATTATCGATATAAGTGTACCAAATCAGTAAAAATGAATTATGATGCTAAAACGACCACGTAGAAACAGGCAGTCAGCGGCAGTACGAAATTTGGTAGCTGAAACT
>Ga0163144_10010621_pt1 | contig 19599 bp, 15 predicted proteins | sample OliLak19BULKMAT1_FD_123175 | JGI IMG/M metagenome (GOLD analysis project Ga0163144, IMG submission 123175) | Freshwater microbial mat bacterial communities from Lake Vanda, McMurdo Dry Valleys, Antarctica - Oligotrophic Lake LV.19.BULKMAT1 | ecosystem: Environmental > Aquatic > Freshwater >... | reverse complement strand
TGCAAGGCCGGATCGTGCAACTGCGCGGCCTTGCACTGCGCGAGCGCGGTAAGCCCAGCCAGGCAAGGCTCGACGCGATGTGGACAAAGACGTGAGCGAGCAAGCCTAAACGATTAACCGACGATTTCTTCCGGCTTGAAGAAAAACGCGATCTCGATTGCCGCGTTTTCGTCACTGTCTGAACCGTGGACCGAGTTTGCCTCAATCGATTCGGCGAGTTCCTTGCGGATCGTGCCGGCTTCGGCATTCGCCGGGTTGGTCGCGCCCATGACGTCGCGGTTGCACTTCACAGCGTCCTCGCCTTCGAGCACCTGGACGACGACAGGGCCTGAAATCATGAACGAAACCAGATCGTTGAAGAACGGCCGCTCACGGTGAACGCCGTAAAATTCTTCGGCCTGGGCGCGGCTCATATGGATGCGGCGTGAGGCGACGACGCGCAGGCCCGCCTCTTCCAGCATCTTGGTGACAGCACCCGTCAGGTTGCGGCGGGTGGCATCGGGCTTGATGATCGAAAACGTCCGTGTCGCGGCCATGGCCGTGCGGCTCCTGTGTTTGGGGATAAGGGACTGGATTGAGCGGGCCTTTAGCCGCCAGTATCTGATCCTGCAAGTCGGGCTATGCGGCCTGTTCCCAGCCGCCGGTTTCGCCCTGCCTCCAGTAACGACGCTCAACGCCGGGACGATCCGCCAGCGCCCGCCAGGCCGCGCGGGCCTCAATGATCGCTTCATCATCAAAAAAGTGAAACGCTCGGTCAAAGGCCAGCGCTTCATCGCGCCACTTAGAATCAGCAATCGCGATATTGCGCGCACCATTTGTCGCAGTCGTTTCAGCGACGATCAGCACGGGCTGCGTTGCATCATCCCCGGTGCCTGCCTGTGCATGCGGCAGGAAGCTCTCCGCCGAATAGTGCCAGAGCAGCTTATCGAGCGCGGCCCGCTGCGAAGCCTCGCCTGCAACAATTAACAACCGGCCGCCCGTTTCGACTACCCGCTCGGCGATGCGCGGAAGGACGCGGTCAAGCGGGCGAACGGTCAGATGGTAGAAATCAACCTGCATCAGCCCTCAAAATTGTCGGCGACAAAGCGATTGAGCAATCTCACACCGTAACCAGTCGCGCCTTTGTCAAAGGTTGCGCCGGGCTTGTCGGCCCAGACCATGCCGGCAATGTCGAGATGTGCCCAGCGCACGCCCTTATCAACGAAGCGCTGGAGGAACTGCGCCGCTGTGATCGATCCAGCGCCGCGCGGCCCGACATTCTTCATGTCGGCAATGGGGCTGTCGATCAGCTTGTTATAGGCATCGGACAGCGGAAAGCGCCACAAAAGGTCGCCGCTCGCCTTGCCTGCCGCCAACAATTGATCGGCCAGTGAATCATCATTGGCGAACAGACCGCCATGTTCGTTACCCAGCGAAATGATGACGGCGCCGGTTAACGTTGCGAGATCGACGATTGTCTTGGGGCGATGGTTACGCTGCACCCAGGTCAGCGCGTCGCACAGCACGAGCCGCCCTTCGGCATCGGTATTGAGAATCTCGATTGTCTGACCTGACATTGACGTGACGATATCGCCGGGCCGCTGCGCATTGCCATCGGGCATATTTTCAACAAGGCCGCACACGCCAACGACATTTGCCTTTGCCTTACGCAGCGCCAGCGCCTTCATCGCGCCGACGACTGCGCCGGCGCCGCCCATGTCCCACTTCATGTCTTCCATGCCGGGGCCGGGTTTCAGCGAAATGCCGCCCGTGTCGAAGGTAACACCCTTGCCGACCAGCGCCAGATCAGGGTCGCCAGCACTCTTGCCGCTCCATTTCATCACCAGCATCCGGGCATCGCGGACCGATCCCTGGCTGACACCCAGCAGCGAACCCATGCCAAGTTCAGCCATTTCGGGCTCGCCGAGCACGGTGATTTCAAGGCCCAGGCCCTCTACATCGGCCAGCACTCGCTCCACAAAGCTGATGGGGTAGATGACATTGGGTGGCTCCGCGACAAGCGTGCGAGTCAGGTCAAGGCCCATCGTCACCGCCGCTTGGGCATGCCAGGCGTCTGCCGCGGACTCGGGCGCACCCACGATGACGATCTCGGTCAATGTCGGCTTTGATTTTTCGGGCAGTTTGGTCCGATAAGTGTCGATCCGCCAGGCACGTTGAGCCGCCGCAGCAGCAAAGCGCGCGACTGCCGCTGCCTTTGGTTCTCCGCCAAGGCAGGAAAAATCAACCGTGACCGCGACGGCACCGGACGTCAGCAGCTTTGCCGTCAGCGCTCCGCCTGCACGCTCATATTCCGGCTCACCACCGCTACCCAGGCCAAGCAATAGCACTTGCACTATCTGATGATCGGCGACGGGTATAAACAACTCCAGCAGCGCAGCCGCCTCCCCGTCAAACCGTGCAGCGCGCGCAGCAGACAGAATCAGCGACTGGCTCGCGTCTTCAAGCGTGCCGAAATCAATTCGTCCAAGCCCATCTTTTTCGACCGGAAGTGCGAGAACGACTGTTTTGGCCGGACGAACTCCGGAAAAGCTTATCTGCATGAATATCCTTGGGCAATGAAAGGCGACTCTTCCCACCCCCTTTAGGACAGCATTGCGAGACTGGCAAAGCGGTGTTGCGATTGCAGGGCAGCGCATCAGGTGCGATAGGCCCCATGGATGCAGGCCGAACTTTTCCTTGGTGATTTAAAGCGCAAGCGCATCATGCGGCGCCCGGTAATTTGTCTTGGCTCGCTGACGCTGGCGCTGGTCACTACAGGCAAAGCCCGCGCGCAGGACCTTGGCGACCGCACGAGTCTGCCCGCACCTGCACCGGATAGCGACCTGCCCGAAAACAAGGATGAGGTGCAGTTCAGTGCCGACAGCATCGAATATGATACCAACACTGATGTCGTTACTGTCATCGGCGAGGTGCGGATGTATCGGCAGGCCGACAGGCTCCGCGCTGACAAGATCATATGGAATCGTAAATCGGGAGTGGTCTTCGCGACGGGGAACATCGTTGTCACCAACCCAGGCGGCGACGCAACTTATGGCGATTCTGTTGAGCTGACCGATAGTCTCAAGGACGGCGTTATCGAGAATCTGTTGGTCGTCCTTGAGCAAGGCGGCCGACTGGCGGCGCGGCATGGCGAGCGCAAGGGTCAAATCATGACGCTTGCCGATGCCGCCTTTACGCCGTGCGCCGTCGTGGATTCAGAAGGGTGTCCCAAGCAGCCCTCCTGGAAAATTTCTGCCGGCCGCGTTCTTTACAACGCCGAGAGCAAGCGGGTGTATTTCAATGGCGCGCGCCTCAACCTTTTTGGGGCGGTGTCGATCCCGTTACCGGGTTTTTCGACCCCGGTCGGCGACAGCGCCGATGACGGCTTTCTGACGCCCGACCTGCGCTACAGCATTGTAAACGGCATTGAATATGCCCAGCCATATTATTTCAGTCTGTCCCCTGATCGTGATTTGAAGATCACACCGCGCATATTCACAGCGGCGCTCCCCTTGTTGCAGGTAGATTATAGCGAGCTGTTGAGTAACGGCGCTTTTCGGATTGCTGCGTATGGCACCGTGAGTTCGAGGACCGATACGACGGGATCAGGGCAGACGACCCAGGACGCCTTTCGAGGCTATATTGACGGTCTGGCCCGGTTTCAGATCGATCCGAGATGGAGCTTCACTGGCACCTTACGCGTCGCAACCGATTTGACCTTCCTGCGGCGATATGACGTGTCGCGCGACGACGTGTTGCGCAGCACGATCAAGGTTGAACGGATCGGCACCGACAGTTACTTCGCTGTTACGGGTTGGGGGACCCAAACGCTTCGCGTTGGCGACCGGCAGGAATTGCAACCCATCGCCTTTCCTGAAATCGATTATCGTCGGCGGCTCACCGATCCATTGTTGGGCGGAAGGATCGAATTACAGCTGAATACGCTCATGATCGGCAGGACCGAAGGGCAGGACACCCAGCGCGCCTTTGCCGGATTTCGTTGGGACCTAAGAAGGATAACTCGCTTCGGCCAAGAAGTGACGCTCACCGCCTATGCGCGTGGCGATGTTTATAACAGCAGCAATAATGATCTGACATCTGTTGCGCTATACCGAGGGCGCCCCGGCATCCAGGCACGTGGCATCGCGGCTTTGGCACTCGACGTGAAATGGCCGCTGATCGGCAAGTTTCTCAACGGTACGCAACAACTGACCCCGCGATTTCAGCTGATCGCATCACCCAAAATCGCCAACCTGCTGGTTCCCAATGAAGATTCGCGCGCCATTGATCTCGAAGATTCCAATCTGTTCGCGCTCAATCGATTCCCGGGCTATGACCGCTTTGGCGGCACGACGCGCATGACCTATGGCGTAGAATGGAATGCGACCCTGCCTAATGTAACGATCAACGCCAATATCGGCCAGAGTTATCGCTTTAGCGACCAACCGGAATTTGTTCCTGTCGGCACCGGATTATCGGATTCCTTCTCCGATTTCGTCGGCCGGACCGTGATACGCTATCATGAGGTTTTGACGCTGACCCATCGTTATCGCCTCGATAAGGACAGCCTCGCTTTTCGCCGCAATGAAATTGACGCAACCATCGGCACCGCCAACACTTATCTTTTGGCAGGCTATCTCAGGCTCAACCGAAACATCACGACTGCGCTTGAGGATTTGCGTGATCGTGAAGAGGTGCGGCTGGGTGGAAGGATTCAGCTCAGCCGCTTTTGGTCGGCATTTGGATCAGCCGTCATCAACCTGACCGATCAAAGCGAAGATACAACGTCGATAACCAACGGCTTTGCTCCGGTGAGGCATCGTATTGGCTTTGCCTATGACGATGATTGTCTAAGGCTTGGCTTGACATGGCGCAGGGACTATCAGGACACCGGTGACGCGCGACGTGGTGACGCTTTTTTGCTTACGCTAGCGTTTAAGAACCTCGGGCGCTAAGCTGAGGTTCAGCCAATGGAGACCAGTTGAGCCAATTCTGATCCTGGACATGGGAACTAATAAAACGTGATGAAATTTGTTTCGTATGCAAAACCGTTGTCTCTCGCCATTGTCGCAGCGGCCGGAATGGTGATCAATGCTACAGCCATAGGGCAAACGGTATCCGATTCTTCGGTCCCCGATACGGGCCTGAACATCCCTGCAAACCTCCAGATATTTGGCAAGCGCGATCCAAATGTCCGCAAGCCGACAGCGATCGTGAACGACAGCGTCATCACAGGCACGGACATTGATCAGCGGGTCGCACTGATCGTCGCGGCGAACAATATCGTGCTCAAGGATGATCAGCGCGACCAGATCAGGCTACAGATACTGAGTTCCCTGATTGACGAGACGCTGCAAATTCAGGAAGCCAGGGCGCACGATATTAAGGTGACGGCGGACGAGATCGAGCAGAGCTTCGTCCGTGTTGCTCGTAATTTTAACAAGCAAGTATCTGAAATGCGACCTTATCTCCGCTCAATCGGCTCGTCCGAGCGGTCGCTGCGACGTCAGATCGAAAGCGAACTGGCTTGGACGCGCTATCTGCGGCGGCGCATCGATCCGTTCGTGAATGTCGGCGATCAGGAAGTCAAAGCAATCATTGATCGGCTCGAAGCGAGCAAAGGATCGAACGAATATCACGTAAAGGAGATTTATCTGGCCGCACCGCCGGAGCGCGCAGACCAGATTTTCAACGAGGCACGGGCGTTGCTGAAGGAAATTCAGGAAGGTAAGCGCACATTTGAAGCAATTGCGTCGGAGCGTTCTGACGCGACGACCAAGGCGCAGGCCGGTGATCTCGGCTGGGTCAAGCCATCCTCGCTGCCCGACTCGCTGGCACAGGTGGCAGCAGAAATGAAGCCACGCCAGCTTGCCGGCCCCGTCGAAAGCCCGGGCGGTTATTCATTGCTATATCTGGTCGATAAACGGCAAATACTTACCGCCGACATGCGCGACTCCAAGCTCAGCCTCCGCCAGATCAGCCTCGCCTTTCCTGCCGGAACGTCTCAGGCCGAAGCATCGAACCGCGTGACTGCCTTTGCCAGTGCAACAAAAAATATTCGCGGCTGTGGCGACGTAGCAAAGGTGGCCAGCGCCCTCGGGGCAGAAGTGGTTGACAATGATTCGGTCGTCATTCGTGATCTGCCTCCCGCATTACAGGAACTACTCTTGCAGATGCAGATCGGTGAAGTAACGCCACCCTTTGGCAGCCCGACGGAAGGTGTCCGCGCGCTGGTGATGTGTGGTCGTGAGGATCCTCGCAGCGGATCAATGCCCAGCATAGAACAGGTGCGCAACCAGATAGAACAACGCGGCGTCAATTTGCGAGCCGAACACAAGATGCGCGATCTTCGTCGCGACGCCGTCGTCGAATATCGCTGACGGAGACGATGCGACGCGTCGATTTGGCGGAGCTTATCCGATGACGATGCCGATCGCTGTGTCGATGGGTGATCCTGCGGGGATCGGCCCTGAAATCGTCGCTAAAGCCTGGGGTGTCCGGATGGAGCAGCGCCTGGCGCCGTTCTTTGCCGTCGGCGATGTCAAGGCTATTGCGCGGGTCTGGGGTGGACCGATTAGACGAATAAGTGAGCCGAGCGAAGCGTGCGCCGTGTTTGGCGATGCGCTGCCGGTTGTTTCAATCCAGGACGCTGGTGACGTGACCCCTGGCCTACCCGATGTTGATGGCGCGCGCTGTGCGCTGCATGCGCTGGAGCTCGCCGTAGGCCTCACGCGGTCCGGGGTGGCAAGCGCGCTTGTGACGGGTCCAGTTTCAAAGGCGCAGCTCTATCAGATCGGCTTTACTGATCCCGGTCAGACAGAATTTGTTGCTGAACGCTGCGGCGTCGCCCGCGAGAACGCCGTGATGATGCTTGCCGGGCCAAGTCTGCGAGTCGTTCCCATGACAACGCATTTACCCTTGTCACAGGTCGCATCCGTCCTGAATATCGAACTGATCGTGGCGAAGGGACGCGCGACGGCACGCGGCCTGCAACGAAATTTTGGCATCGAGCGGCCTCGACTGGCTTTTGCCGGGTTTAACCCGCATGCCGGGGAACAGGGCGCATTAGGCCGCGAGGAAATCGAGATTATTGCCCCTGCCATTGCGCTGTTGCAGGAAGAGGGCATCGATGCCATCGGCCCATTTGCTGCTGACACATTGTTCCATCCGCGCGCACGGGCAGGCTATGATGCGGCGATGTGCTGCTATCATGATCAGGCGCTTATTCCCTTGAAAGCGCTGCATTTCGATGAAGGAGTTAATATCACTCTGGGTCTTCCAATCGTGCGGACCTCGCCCGATCATGGCACCGCATTCGGTATCGCAGGTAAGAATATCGCAGAGCCCGGCGCGATGATTGCCGCAATCAGGCTGGCGGCTGAGGCGGCTGATCGTCGCGCGAACGCGGCTACCAGTCAGGAGTGAGCGACCTCCCTCCCTTGAGGGAAGTGATCGCCCGGCATGGGTTGCAGGCGAGCAAGGCGCTAGGCCAGAATTTCTTGCTCGACGGGCAGTTGCTGAGCCGAATTGCTAAAGTTCCAGGCAATCTTGACGGTGCAGCGGTGTTTGAAATTGGCCCCGGCCCCGGCGGACTGACACGGGCACTACTGCAAGCCGGGGCTCATGTCGTTGCGGTTGAGCGGGATCATCGTTGTATCCCCGCGCTCAGTGAACTCTCCAGCCATTTTCCCGGCCAGCTTCAAATCATCGAGCAGGATGCGCTGACGCTGAACGCCCCGGAGCTTTTTTCCACCTCCCCCCACATCGTGGCAAACCTGCCCTATAACATCGGCACGGCTTTGCTGGTGTCTTGGCTGTCTGCAACCTGGATGCCGTGGTGGCAGAGCCTCACATTAATGTTCCAGCAGGAAGTAGCGGACCGCATTATCGCTGATGTCGATACCGAACATTACGGTCGGCTCGCCGTGCTGGCCCAGTGCCGATCATCAACGCGGATCGCGATGACCGTGCATCGTTCGGCTTTTACACCGCCGCCAAAGGTCATGTCGGCAGTGGTCCATGTCGTGCCAAAACTTACCCCTGACGAAGTCCCGCTGCCGGTGCTGGAAAAGATCACTGCCGCCGCTTTTGGCCAGCGCCGAAAGATGCTGCGGCAGAGCCTGAAATCAGTGCCGGGGGCGCTCGATGCGCTCGAGGCAATTGGCGTCAACGCAACACGTCGCGCCGAAACCGTCAGCGTTTCGGAATTTGTCGCGCTTGCCCGGCTCGTTGCCGCGCCGACAGCGGTGGTCTCCGGTTGAGCCCCGCCTAAACGTGATTGCTTTCTAACCAATCCCGATTTTGACATCAAAGTCGTCGTCAGCAAGCTCGGCTGGCGAACGCAGATAGGGTGCCACAACATCTCGCGCGCGAAACCATTCCTGTCGGTCGGGCGTCAACGTCTCGAAATTGCCGATGACACGGCGACAATCCCGACTGCGGCACTGGCAGATCATATGCCAGTTGCTCTGGGTCAAAGTCGTCGAATAGTCCCAGGTGATTTCTTCGCCGGGGAAGATTGGCCGGATCGCAATCAGGAAGACGCCACCATCGCTAAAGCGCAAACCGCCATTGGGATCGCAGCTATGGTTGATCAGATCGTCGATGCGACCCGACGGCCCGAGGTAGGCATCTGGCGTAATCTGAACAAAACGGTCAGTTGCGCCGCGCACCAAGCCCGGCACCTGATCGGCGCGGAACTTGCGTCCAGTGAACCTTACAATCGTTTCGCCATCATCAAACTTGACCGCTGCATAGACAGCCTTGCCCAGATGGGTTTCCCCAACCGAAAACAAATTTGCCGCGGGGCGATAGGCGTCAAGCAAGTAAAAGCGACCGTTGCGAAACCCAAGCGAACGAAACGGGTTGATCGTGGCGAGCCCGACCATGAACCAGACACTGGCATGGCATAACAGTTCGACGATGATATAAGCATAGCTTCCAACATCAATTTCGCCGCTGCGTGACGCAACCAGCAGCGTAGCCAGGTCGCCAACTGTCCACAAACCCCAGGCAGGCGAACGTTCGCGGTTCCGGTCCTGCAGGACACTTTCCCAAGTCGGCCAGAAACTGATCGGGACGGCAGCGACGACAAGCATATGTGCCCAAAACGTCGAACGAAAAGCAAGCCAAAGCGTGAGCGCGGCAAGGCACGCAAGCATGCATATCGTTTCGCTTCGTGTCGGGGCGGCCCATTCGGATCGCCGCCAAATGCCAATGGTGACGACGATGCAGGCCGCCGCCGAAATTAGGAACACGATGCTCTGAGCGGCACCCGGATTTACGGCGGCATAGGTGCTTGCCTCGACCAGCACCGCCGCGCTCCAGATGAGCCAGGAGGCCCGGTTTGGCTGAACCAATTCGCGCTTCAAACCCGTCAAATAGGCAACGTAGCCCGAGAAATTGGCCAGGACGGCAAGGATGAACCAGGGTGCTATCAGCATGTCCGTTACCGTTATGGTTAACGCTCGATTACCAAGACATCGCAGCTTCGTCCAGAAGAACCTAGGAAACACGGCGAGTCGCGGCGAAACATTTGCCATAAAGCTGGAAAAAGCACAGACCCTTGCAATACTGCGTTCGGCTGGTCAGGTCGGCAATACTGGCGGCGACGTGAGCGATGCACTAGCCTAGCTATGATTCGAGGGCAGCCCCTTCGCTCATGCAAGCCCAACCGACCCAATCGAGCAGGGGAAATCAGATGTTCCGCAAGTCATTGGTAGCCGTGGTTATCGCAATAGCGGTTGGCGGAACGGCATCGGCGCAATCAGTCTCCAACCCTGAACGCGCAGCAATTTTGCGCGGCATTCAGACGCGCGCGCCGATGTTTTCGTCGACAGCTCTGGCGATATGGAACTATGCTGAAGTGGGGTTTCAGGAAAATCGAAGCTCAGCTTTGTTGCAAGCGGAACTACGAAAGGCTGGATTTTCGGTCGTCGCTGGCATCGCAGGCATGCCTACCGCCTTCACCGCCAGCTTCAAAAACGGCAACGGGCCAGTCATTGCGATCTTGGGAGAATTTGATGCGCTGCCGGGGCTGGCCCAGCAGGCCAAGCCCACCCGATCCGCCATCGCCGGGCAATCTGCAGGGCATGGCTGTGGGCACAACATCTTTGGCGCAGCGTCAATGACGGCGGCGATGGCTATTAAGGATTGGATGATTGCCAACAAAATCGGCGGCGAAATCCGCTTTTATGGCACACCTGCCGAAGAGGGCGGATCAGGCAAGGTCTATCTCGTCCGCGCCGGGCTGTTCAACGATGTCGCGGCTACGATTCACTGGCATCCAGGCGACATGAACGAGGTGAGCATCGGCAAAAGCCAGGCAAACATCTCCGGCAAATTTCGCTTCCACGGGCTGTCCGCGCATGCATCGGCCGCACCCGACAAAGGCCGGTCCGCAATGGACGGGGTTGAGGTTATGAACGTCGCGGTGAATTACTTGCGCGAGCATATCCCGATGGCCACGCGCATCCATTATGTCGTTACCAATGGCGGGGCGGCTCCCAATGTCGTGCCTGATTTCGCCGAAAGCTATTATTATGTCCGCCACATCGATCCAGCGGTTGCGCGTTCGGTAATGGAGCGCGTAAAGCAAGCAGCCGCTGGCGCTGCCATCGCCACTGAAACGACGTATGATTTTGAAACGACGGGCGGCACCTATTCAATGCTCGGTAATGAAACGCTGGCGACGGTCATGCAGCGTAACTTTGTGACGGTTGGTGGCCCGATTTGGGATGCCGATGAGATGGCTTGGGCCGCCGAATTGCAAAAAACTCTGCCGGCCCAAAAGCCGCTCAAGCTCATCAACGAGATTGGTGCTGTTTCGCGCGAGGATGGCGGCGGATCAACCGATGTCTCGGATGTAAGCTGGGTGACACCAACGGTTGGCATGCGCGTCGCAACCTGGGTCCCAGGCACTCCGGCCCATAGCTGGCAAGCGGTCGCCGCTTCTGGTTCGAGCATTGGACTAAAGGGAGGCTTACAAGCCGCAAAAGCCATGGCTTTGACTGCCGCAGACCTGTTTCGCAGTCCCAAGACATTGGCAGCCGCCAAAGCCGAACTGATCGCCGCACGCGGCGCAGATTTCCAATATCAGGCGCTCTTGGGGGATCGCCCGCCAGCGCTTGATTATCGCAAACCCGCTTCGGGAAATTGAATGCTGACCAGTTGCACCGTCCGCCGTTATCGCACAGTGCTGATGACGGGTTTCTGCCTCGCCAGCTTGGCCGCATGCGGGAAGGAACAAACTACTAATTCAGCGGCAAAGCCTTCGCAGGCCGAACTTGTCGCGCACGAGAGCGAATTACTAAAATTGACGTTAACGCCTGCGGCAGAGCAGCGACTAGGGCTGGTGACGCAGCGTATCGGTCTGGCAAACATGGGTCAGGTGCGGACCACGAGCGGCGAACTGGTTGTGCCCGCCAACACCCGATCGGGGGTTCCGACTGCCCTGACGACTGACTTATTGGTGATTGGTGCCCAGCAGATTGCCGCTGAAGGCGAAATCGGCCGAGCGCGCGCCGCCGTCACGTTAAACGAGCTCAGCTTTGAGCGCGCATCGACCCTGCTCGCCAAGCAGATCGGCACAGGCCGCGTCCGTGATGAGGCGGCCGCCGCACTTGCCACCGCGCAGACCAATCTGCGCACCGCAATCGCCCAGCGGCGCTTACTGGGGCCGTCCGTCAATGCGCTGTCCAGCGTTACCGCACTTTGGGTCAAGGTCCCGGCGAGCGGTTCTGACCTCGCCTTGATTGAAAAGGGCCGTTCGGTGGAGATTCGTCCCCTAGGCGGTGGTGCAGCGCAAACTGCGTCGCCAGTGCAGGCCGCCCCTTCTGCCAATACCGCCGCTGGCACGGTCGATCTGTTTTACACGCTCGACAATCGCAATCGCCGTTTTCAGGTGGGTCAGCGCGTCCAGGTTGCGCTGCCGATGGCGGGGGCAAGCGCAGGCCTCTCGGTCCCGGCCTCAGCAATCGTGCGCGACATTTATGGCGGCGAATGGGTTTACCAGAAGACTGCGCCGCACAATTACCTTCGCCGACGTATCGAAGTCGCTGCAACCCAGTCGGGGCAAAACGTCCTGAAACGCGGGCTTGAGTCAGGCACAGAAATCGTCACAATTGGGGCGGCAGAATTGTTCGGCACCGAGTTCGGCGCGGGTAAGTAACATGTTGACCTGGTTCGTTCGCGCCGCGCTCACCCAGCGCGCTCTCGTCCTTGGATTATCAGCACTGCTCGTGATCCTGGGACTGCGCGCGTCGACCGACGTGCCGCTCGATGTGTTTCCCGAATTTGCGCCGCCGATCGTGGAAATTCAAACCGAAGCGCCGGGGCTGTCGACCGAGGAGGTCGAAAGCCTGATCAGCGTGCCAATCGAAGCCGCCGTAGCCGGCGTGCCGCAAATGACGACGCTGCGTTCCAAATCGGTGCTGGGCCTGTCGTCGGTCGTATTGCTCTTTGCGCGCGGCACTGATCCGATCCAGGCACGTCAGATCGTGCAGGAACGGATTGCGCAGGTGCAGGCGCGGTTGCCAGCGGCGGCGCGGCAACCCGTGATGCTGCCGCCGCTCTCCTCCACCAGTCGGGCGATGAAGATTGGTATTTCGTCCAAAAAGCTTGATCAGATGCAGCTTACTGAGCTGGTCCGCTGGGTGGTCAAACCGCGCCTGATGGCGGTGCCGGGTGTTGCCAATGTCGCGATCTGGGGCGCGCGCGACCGGCAATTGCAGGTGTTGGTCGATCCCGATCGGTTGCGCGCCTCCGCCGTCACGCTTGCCGAACTGCGGACTGCGGTGGGCGATGCGGTGCAAGTTGGTGGCGGCGGCTTTGTCGATACGCCCAATCAGCGGCTTGCCGTCCAGCAAACAAGCGCGATTCAGACAGCAGCCGACCTTGCCGCCATGCCGATCAAGGCGGGCAATGGCGCGCCGATCCGGATTGGCGATGTCGCCGCCGTCGCCGAAAGCTTCGCTGCTCCCATCGGCAATGCCATCATCGATGATGGACCCGGCATCATGCTGATCGTCGAGAAGCAACCCACCGGCAATACGCTCCAGCTGACGCGCAATGTTGAGGCGGCGATTGCCGAGCTGAAACCCGGCCTGAAAGACGTCAAGATAGACACCACGATCTTCCGGCCCGCGACCTTTATCGAGCGATCGATCGACAACCTCACCCGCGCGCTGGCGATTGGCTGCTTTCTGGTCGCGGTGATCCTGTTCGTCTTTACGCGCGATTGGCGGCAGGCGGTCATCAGCTTGGTCGCGATTCCGTTGTCGCTGCTCGGCGCGGGGCTGGTGCTGTTGTGGAGCGGGGTGACGATCAACACGATGGTGATTGCAGGCCTCGTCATTGCGCTTGGCGAGGTCGTCGATGATGCGATCATCGATGTCGAGAATATCGCCCGAAGGCTGCGCCTGAACCATGCGGCCGGATCGCCGCGCAGCGCATTCGATGTCGTGCTGTCGGCCTCGATCGAGGTTCGTTCCGCTGTGGTTTTCGCATCGTTGATCGTGATGCTGGTGTTTCTGCCAATCTTCTTTTTGGGCGGCGTGGCGGGGACGTTTTTTCAGCCACTGGCAATCGCCTATATCCTGGCGATTGCGATGTCGCTGCTGGTGGCGCTCGCGGTGACGCCAGCATTGTGCCTCATGCTGCTCCCGGCGGGATTGAACAAGGCAGAGGGCGATACTCGCCTCGCGGCGATGCTCAAACGGCGCTATGCTGCGCTGCTTCCGCGCATGATCGATCGGCCCCAACTGGCAGTCGGGATTTTGATCGCTGGATTGGCCGTGACCGGCGCGGGCTATGCCAGCTTCAAGGATCAGTTCCTCCCGGATTTCCGCGAGACCGATTTTCTGATGCACTGGGTCGAAAAGCCCGGCACGTCGATTGAGGCGATGGACCGGATCACGATCCGCGTCTCAAAGGAGCTGCGCGCGATTCCGGGCGTGCGCAATTTCGGCGCGCATATTGGCCGGGCCGAGGCAGCAGATGAGGTTGTTGGGCCGAATTTCGCCGAATTGTGGATCAGCCTCGACGAAAACGCCGATTATGACGCCAGCGTGAAGAAGATTCAGGGCGTGGTCGATGGCTATCCCGGCCTGTTCCGCGACCTGCTGACCTATTTGCGTGAACGCATCAAGGAAGTGCTGACCGGGGCGGGAGCAACAATCGTCGTCAGGATATTCGGTCCCGATCAAGCCGAACTGCGCAGCGCCGCTGAACGGGTCAAGACCGCAGCCGCATCGATCACGGGCGTTACCGACCTCAAGATCGAGCAACAAGCGCTGGTGCCGCAAATCCAGATCAGGCCGCGTGCCGTCGATCTCGCAGTGTTCGGCCTGACGGCGGGTGAGGTCAGGCGACAAGCGCAGACACTGATCGCCAGCCAGAAAATGGGCGAAATCTATCGCGACCAGGAATCCTTCGATGTGACGATCTGGGGGACGCAAGCGGTGCGTAACGATCTCCACAAGATCGCCGACTTGATGCTGCAAAGCCCGACCGGCGGACAATTGCGGCTGCGCGACGTGGCCGATGTCGAGGTCAACCCCGCCCCGAACGAAATCAAGCGCGAAAACGGTCAGCGCCGCATTGATGTGACGATGAACGTGAAGGGGGCCGATCTTGGCAGTGTTGCCCGCGCGGTCGAGGGCAAAGTGGCGGGCATTCCGTTTGCGCAGGGCTATTATCCCAAGGTATTGGGCGAATATGCGGCTTTGCGCGATGCACGCGCCCAACTCGCACTGACCGGCATTTTGTGTTTGGTCGGCGTATTGCTGCTTGTGTGGATTGAATTTGGCTCGCTTCGCACCACCGCACTGGTTGCGACCAATCTGCCGTTTGCGCTGCTCGGTGGCGTGATTGCCGTCGCGGTGACGGGTGGCGTGCTGTCGCTTGGCTCACTCGTCGGGTTTGTGACCGTGATCGGCATTTCAGCGCGCAACGGCATCATGCTGCTGTCGCATTATGGCCATTTGCAGCGTCACGAGGGCGTCGCTTTCGGTCCCGAGCTGATCCGGCGCGGTGCCAGCGAGCGGCTGATCCCGATCCTGATGACCGCGTGCTGTGCAGGGTTGGCGCTCGTGCCGCTGATCGTCGCGGGCAACCGCCCCGGCCATGAAATCGAATATCCGATGGCGATCGTGATCGTCGGCGGGCTGATCTCTTCGACGATCCTCAACCTGTTTCTCCTGCCAGCGCTCTACGCGAAGTTTGGGCGTGGTCAGGGTCCAGTTACAAGCGACGACCCTTCGGGAAGAGCGAATTCGAACCTCGGGCCCCTTCCTCTCAACAGCAGTGCTCTACCAAGCTGAGCTGCTCCCCGACGGTGTCCCCGCAGGATGTGCGGATCGCGCCGGGGTGCGGTCGGATGAGGCGTTATACTGGACGGTGCGCAATTGCGCGACGATCGCTCTCTAATCTGTCGATCCGGCCTTGGGAAAGGCCCAGCTCAGATCGCATGATGCCCGCCGCGCCATTTGGTCCACAGGTGCCGCGCAAGCATCAACGGTGGCATCCGCAACAGATGCGACCGCATGTAAAAGGCCTGCCGGAGCAACGGGCGCACTGCCCTGCCCCAGCCATCGCGCGCCGTCAGCCGATGAAGATAGAGCCGGTCGAGCCGCGAGAGCCGGAGCTGAACGCCGTCAGGATCGGCATAGAGCGCCGCGGCCAGCCGCACTGCGCGATGCATCGCAACCGACAGGCCGTGATGCGCGGCACGATCAAAAACGCCTTCGGTGCCAAACTCTTCCACCAGCCGGTGAACATCCCACAGATTGCGCATGCCGCCTGCCAGATCCCCATCGGCAAAAAGATGCGCTGCGGCATGAATCAGCATGTCGGGGTGTGAAAGAATCCGCAGCCCGTTCTCGAGCGCAACGCTATCCGCGATCAACGCGGCTGCGTCGGGCGTGATCCGGGCAGTCAGCGGCAAAATAGTATGATGGACATCAATCATTCGGTCACGATCGCGGTGGATCAACGGCGGCAGCTCATGCATCCAGCGGCGATAATAGGCGTCGTCATAAGGATCAGGCTTGACCCATTCCCAGTTCGCCGCGATCAGCGCCCGCTCAACAGCGTCAAGTCGATCTGTCGGCACCAAAATATCAAGATCGCCAATTGATCGTCCGACCCCCGCCGCCAGTCCGGCAGCAATAAAAGCCGTCCCCTTCAAGAGAACCACCGGGCAGCCCAACGAAGCCAGCGCGCGGCGAGCCATCTCCGCCTCCCAAAGCGCAAGCACCCTGCCCTGCGCGGCGGACCCGCGCGCGTCCGCAAGGATTCGTGCGGCACTTTCGGGCATCGGCAGCCCCTCCAAGCGGTGCGCCAGCGAGCCGATAAGTTGTTCAGCTCGCGCAATGGTCAACAGGCTGGTCCAGCCGTTGGCGTCAAGTGTCGCCACGCTGGCCGGATCACACAGCGCCCTCGCCAACAGCCAGCCATCCGTTTTCACAACCCGGTCCATAACTGCTCGACGGCGGTCATGGCCGCACCGGTATCGGGATAATCGATCGCCTTGGCGGGTATCTCGCGCACCAGCCGCGTCAGTGCTGTAAAGCCGCGCTCGCCCATCGCGACATAGTTGGTCGAGGCTTGGGTAAGTCGGACGAATACCTCTCCTGCACCGACATCGCGAATGGCAGGGGCAAAACCGAAATTCGGGAAGAGCAACAGCGCGGGCATGGCGGGCTGGTCCATCGCCGCGATCGCTCGCGCATCCGGAACTAGATGCTGGATATCACCCTTGGGCGTCGCCGCCAGCAGCGGCCCGAAGCGCCCTTTTGGCATCGCAGCAGAAACGACATGAATCGCCTTGTTCTTCAGGCTGACCAGCCGGGGGAAAGCGTGGATCAACCCTGTCGTCGGATCGACGAGGGCGAATTCATCACCCATCAGTCTCCAGCCACGTGCCGCAAGCATTGCAGCGAGAGTAGATTTTCCCGCCCCCGATTCGCCCGTCATGATCAACGCGCGCCCATCGCGCTCGACCACCGACGCGTGGATCAGCAGATAACGTCGCTGGCCGAGCGCCATTTGCAAATTCATTGCCATTTCGGCGGCGAGCAGCCCTTGTGCCAGGGGCAGAGGGGCGGCCTCGGGAAGGATGTAATCGCCGCCAATCATCACAGAAGGCCGCACCAGGCGCCGCCATGGCCGCGTTGCAAACAATCGGACATTGAAATCGGCGATATCACCGTGCGGGGACGGATAGTCGCGATAAAGCGTCTTGAGCTGTGCAATCGGCGCGGCCCAATCAGAGCCAATCCGGAATCCCACTGGCCCGATCCGCAATTGGTGCGTGTGCTTCATGCCCGCCAAACCAGCCCGGCCGCGATCAGCTCATCAAGCCGCGCGACCAGCATCGCGAGGTCGCCATCAGCCAAATCGTAGAGTGCGGCTAGCTGAACCAACAATTCGTCAGCCCTCATCGGCGCTTCGGCTAAAATGTTCAGAATTTCAGGCGCGGGCGGGGCAAGCAAATGAGTAATACCCGAGGCGCGGTGATAGGCAAATATCAGGTCGTCTGCGGCAACGAGCCGCAACGTATCCAGTGCGACCGCATGATAGGCCACCTCCGGCACGGCGTTTAGCCGCGCGGCATCTGCAGCGAGGCAAAGCAGCTAAAGCCGCTCGTGCCTGATTGGAGCCGCTGGATATACTTGAGATAAGCTCGGCTGCGATCTGCATCGACCCCGGGCAACTGACCGCCTTGAAGCGCCCGGCGGACGGCTTCGCGGTCAAAGGGCTGGGATGCAGGCCGAAATGCGCCGACCGTGCCTGATGGCACTACTTTGCCGTCAGCGGCGATGTAACTCCCGGCCCGGCCGTGGTCCGGAACCGGAATTTGGCACGTCAGAACCGACGCTGTGGTTTGCGCAAGCGCCGGCCGAATTGAAACAACTGCAGTGGCCCCAACCGCACCCAGCAGCAGTGCACGCCGCCTTGTGGCGAGCCTTGGCGCGCCTTGATCTTTGGGGGGACTCGCATCGGTCATGATCTTGCTACCTTTGACCCCAAGCCCTTTCACAATCGTAAATCGAATGCAAATTAACCTGCCACCCCTCGCCGCTGTTGCCGCTTTGCGCTAGATCAACGCGCATGCCCAATGCTTTTGGTATCCGAACCCTGACAGCGATTGCGATGATGCTTATTGTTGCCGTCGCGATCGCGGTAATTGATGGCGCGGTCCAGACGAGTTTAATCGCGCTGGTGGGAGGCATTGCCGCTGTGCTGGTGTCCGCCGGAACGGGTGAGTCCACCGCTGACCCCGTTGAACCGCCCAAGCCCTCTAGAAAGCCGCCGACAGTTGATATCGATGAGATGATCGAAGCGATCATCGAACCGGTTCTGATTATTGGTGAAGGCAGAGTTGCGCATGCCAATTCTGCGGCACGTTCATTGCTCGGCGGGCATATCGTTGGTGAGGATGTGCGGCTAGCGATCCGCCACCCGGCGTCGGTCGAATATCTGACCTCTTCGCGCAGCGCCAATCATGGCCCCATCAACCTTGTAGGTCTGGGCACGTTGGACCAGCGGTGGGAAATGCGCGCCACGTCAATGTCTGACGGACTGCGCGTGGTTCATCTGATCAACCAGACCGGAAGCTACGCGGCGGAGCGCATGCGCGTCGATTTCGTCGCCAATGCCAGCCATGAACTGCGCACCCCGCTCGCCTCGATCCTCGGTTTTGTCGAAACCCTGAGCGATGACAAGGCTGGCGAAGACCCCGATGTGCGCAAACGGTTCCTAAAAGTGATGTTCGACGAAGCGCGCCGGATGCAGCGCCTGATTGAGGATCTTATATCGCTGTCGCGTATCGAGGCCGAAAAATATCGTGTGCCAGCAACCCCGGTTGATCTGGCGGAGCTGATCGAAGAGGTGCAGGGCGAACTCGCCGACGTGCATGATCGACGCGGGCTTGATCTCGTCGCGCAGATTGACGCCGGCGTGCCGCCCGTCGCCGGGGATCGGGCACAGCTCTCACAAGTCCTGCATAATCTGATCGGCAATGCGATGAAATATGGCAAGGCCGCCACCCCGATTACGGTGCGGCTTTGGAAGGACCAAACTAATATGGTCCGGATCAGCGTAACCGATGAAGGCGAAGGTATCGCCCCTGAACATTTGCCGCGTCTTACTGAGCGATTCTATCGGGTCGATGCAGGTCGCAGCCGATCGCTCGGTGGCACTGGCCTGGGTTTGGCGATCGTCAAACACATCATCGAACGACACCGCGGACGGCTCGATCTCAATAGCTCGCTCGGCAAGGGAACGACGGCGTCGGTGCTGTTGCCGCCATTCAACCCCGGCATCCCAGAGTCACTGTCATCAAAGAGTCACGAAAACGTCACAGAGCAGAGCGTCTCGGGATGATAGACGCTTAATCTGAAGGTGATTCTTTCAGGGGAGATCGATGATGCGCCAACGGTTTACATTGCTCATAGCAACGCTTGCGATCCTAACAGCGTGTACCGATCAAGCCAGTGGTGGCGCTTTTGGAACGCGCGACCAGATCAAGGCGGTAGGATCGTCAACGCTTTACCCATTCACAACAATGGTCGCCGAGCAGTTCAAAAACAAGAATCCCGGATCAAAGACGCCCGTCAT
>Ga0163144_10010620_pt1 | contig 19600 bp, 14 predicted proteins | sample OliLak19BULKMAT1_FD_123175 | JGI IMG/M metagenome (GOLD analysis project Ga0163144, IMG submission 123175) | Freshwater microbial mat bacterial communities from Lake Vanda, McMurdo Dry Valleys, Antarctica - Oligotrophic Lake LV.19.BULKMAT1 | ecosystem: Environmental > Aquatic > Freshwater >... | reverse complement strand
CGAACGGCATCCTCGCCGGTGCCACTGCGATCCAGGTCGTGGCCGTGGAAGTGTCCAACACCGTGGGCGGTGCTACCACCGCCGGCGTCTACGTCTTCATCGACGACGGCGTGGCCGGTGCGTTTGCAGAGCAAGTGATCTGGCTGCCGGGTGCGACCCTGGCCTCCATCGACTTCACCAACTTCGTCTAAGCCTACCGACTGAAACGACCGGGAAAGGGCCGTCCTTCGGGACGGCCCTTTTTCTTTGTCCCGGGGCCCCCTTCACGCCCCGGATCAAGGGGCAGGGTCCACCGCCCGCCCCGGCCGTCCCGACGCGTCGCACCGGTTTTTTTGTCTGGCTTTTCAACGGAAAACCGGCGAATGGCCAAGGTATGGCCAGCGTCGCGCTCTATCTGAACCCCGAAGCCTTCGACACCAGCCGCCCGGCCCTGATGGGGCGTCAGTCGGCGGGCGAAAGTTTCCTGCGGGGCTATCTGCGTCACGCCACGGCGACCGAGTTCCATTTCTGGAACGTCGCCAACGACCCGACCGAAAAACTGGACGCCTTCATCGCAGCCATCTCGCCGGTGACGAAGCCGGCCCACTGGGTGGCGCGCAACAGCCGACCCGGCCTGGCGCGCGCCGGCAATGTGCATCTGCCCTCGCCCCAGGTCGCGCGCGAATCCTGGCACCGGCGCACGGCCGGCCTGACCCGGTCCTACGGCATCACAGGCCTGACCCACACGACCGCCTCGATGGACATCATGGACGCCCTGGCCGACATGATGACCGCCCCGGTCGAGCCGTGGGACGCGCTGATCTGCACCTCATCGGCCGTGCGTGCCGCCGTCGAGGTGGAGCTGGAGGCCGTGCGCGCCGACCTCGAGACCCGCCTGGGTGCCACCCGCCTGCCCGAGCCGCGCCTTGCGACCATCCCGCTGGGGATCAATGTCGACGACTTCGCCGTGTCGGAGCAGAACCGGCGCCGCTGGCGTGACCAGCTGTCAATCCCCGACGACGCCGTGGTGGTGCTCTATGTCGGGCGCTTCAACCCGCACGCCAAGATGAACCCCATCCCCATGGCCATGGCCATGGAGCGCGCCGCCCTGGCCAGCGACCGGCCGGTCCACTGGGTCCAGGCGGGCTGGGGCATGGGCGAGGCCCCGGAAAAGGCCTTTCATGACCAGACCCGCGCCTTCTGCCCCGGCGTGACCTATCACGTGGTCGACGGACGCAAGCCCGACGTCCGGTTTTCCATCTGGTCGGTCGGTGACATCTTCCTGTCGCTGTCGGACAACATCCAGGAGACCTTCGGCCTGACCCCGGTCGAGGCCATGGCGGCGGGCATCCCCTGCGTCGTGTCCGACTGGGACGGCTATCGCGACACGGTGCGTCACGGCATCGACGGGTTCCGCGCCGCCACCTATGCGCCCGCCGCCGGCAGCGGGCAGGATCTGGCCTATCGCTACGCCAATGCCTGGACCACCTACGACGGCTATGTCGGGGCGGCCAGCCAGCTGATCGCCGTCGATATCGGTGACGCGGCCAAGGCGCTGAGCGATCTGATCGCCAATCCGGACCTGCGCGGCAAAATGGGCACCGCGGCCAGGGCGCGGGCCCGCGAGCGGTTCGACTGGTCGGTCGTCATCCCCCAGTACGAGGCCCTTTGGGACGATATGACCCGGCGTCGCAAGGCGGCCGAGGCCGGCCCGGCCGAGCGCCGCAACCTGGCCCCGCATCCGCGCCGGATGGATCCGTTTACCCTGTTCGGCGGCTATGCGTCCGAATGGCTAACCGATTCGACCATGGTGATGATGACACCGGGCCAGAGCTGGGCCTCTGTCCAGGCCCTGCTGAAAAGCCAGATCGCGGTCTATGGCGGTTTCGCCCTGCCGACCATTCCGGAGCTGGAGGCGACGGTCGAGCGCCTGTCGGCTTGCCGCCAGATGACCGCCGCCGACCTCGTCTCCGACAGCCCGCCGGGCCGACGCCCCTTCGTCCAGCGCGGCCTGCTGTGGCTGGCCAAATATCAGGTGGTGACCATCCTGCCGATGCGGAGCCACATTCCCAGCTGACGACATCCGCCGCTGCGATACGCGGCGTCAGGAGCCGTCACTCGACCAGGATGCGGAAAGGCCCCCTGAGGCAAGACAGCGAGCCGTTGGCGCGGTGTGTGACCGGCCGGACCGCCGCGACCTGAAGTCGCTGCAATCCGGCCGGAGTGACACAGCTCGCGGAGAACGAGGCTGGAGGTCTTCATGACACAAGCTTGAGCCCGACAACAGAGCCGATCCGCTTTGCCGGTCACGTTTGCGTAAGATGACGCCCGGACGTGCGGATTCGGGCCCGGATTGCCCCGTCCCGATACGAGCCCATCTCAGCCCGACGTCGAGCCGCGCGCCAGAACCTCGTCGATCAGTTCCATCCAGGCCGGCACGCCGACGGTTTCGCGGTCGAACATCGCCAGGGCCGTCCGCCGGGCCGCCTTGCGCATTTCCAGAAAGGCCTCGGGCCGCTGACACGCCGCGGCCAGGGCGTTCGACAGGGCGTCGATATCGAAGAAGTCATTCAGTACCCCGTTGACGCCGGAGGTCACCGCGTCCCGAACCGGCCCCGTGTCGGACCCCACAATCAGGCATTCGCAGGCCATGGCCTCGACCACCGACCACGAGAGGATAAAGGGATAGGTGTAATAGACGTGGGCCCAGGACATCGACAGCACGTCAATCATGGCCGCGTGCGGCACCTTTCCGACATGATGCACGCGGTTCCAGTCGACCCGGTCGCCCAGCTCCCGTTGCATGCGGTCGCGCCAGGTTTCGTTGTTCGGCAGTTCCCCGCCATAGCCCTTTCCGTCGTCGCCGATCAGCACGACCTCGGCCTCCGGCACCCGCTCGAGGAAGGTGGGGAGGGCGCGCATGAAGACGTGATACCCGCGCAGCCGTTCGAAATTGCGGTTGATGAAGGTGATGACCGGCTTCGACCCGTCCAGAACCCGGCCGTTCGGCAGCCTGAACTGCGGCTCGGCCTTTCGGCTTGCATTGCGGATGTCGATCCCTTCGTGGAAGACCCGAACCAGCGGCAGCAGTGATTTCGGCAGGGTCCCCGCCTGGAATGCGGTCGGGCAGACGATCACGTCGGCCAGGCAATAGGCCATGGCCAGGGTCGCGTTCTTGGCATTGACCCGCAGATCGGCCGGCAGGGTATGGCTTTCGAACTCGGTGTCGAAGCCGACGTCGGCCCCGTGGGACTTGTAGAAGAACTCCCCGAACAGGATCTGCGGCACGCCCGGAAACACCTCGGCCAGATGCAGGGTCTCGCCCCAACCCGGGTGACCGATGATCAGATCGGGCACAAATCCGTCCGCCTTCAGCCGCGTGGCGATTACGGCGGCGGCGTCAGCGCGCATCAGATCGGCCTCCGCGCGGGTCGCCGGTTCGAAAATCCCGACCGTGGAACCGCGTCTGAGCGTCCAGCGGCGGACGTCAATGCCCGGACGATTCTTGCCCGTCGGACCGGTGAGCGCCGCCAGCCTGTACCCGCGTGCGCGACAGGCATCGGCGATGTGCGGGAACTGTCCAGGGAAGTTCTGGTGGACGAATAGAATCTTCTTGGCAGTCAAGCCCGTTCCCTCACCCTGGCCATGCGCCAGTCCAGTATCGCGACCGCTCAATTCCATTGAACGTCGCAGGGCGTCAATGGCCTGGCGGCACACGCATCACCCGCGCCCCGTCAATTGCCTGCTCGCGGAAACCCCGCCACTGTCGCTGCGAACGGGATGCCGGAATGAGCAGCGAACAGATCGAGATCGAGGGACCGGACCATGTGATTATCGTGGCCGACGACTGCGTGCTTGGCGCGCCGGTGGCGGTTCGGGGGTGCCGTAACCAGTTGACACTGGCCAGTGGCGCGGATGTCTCCAGCTACGCCCTGACCGGCCCCGCCGGAACTCTGGCCGAGCCTCCCCCGGGACAGCCCTGCCTGATCATCCAGGGCGAAGACAACTCCGTGGTGATCGGCCCCGGTTGCCGCCTGCGCGTCAGCATGGTCGTGCGCGGATCGGGAAACCGGATCCATATCGGTGCCGATTGTCAGCTGAATGGCCTGCTGAACATCGCGACCTCCGGCGCCACCCTCACGATCGGGGACGGATCGACCATGGTCCGAGGCTCGATCCAGATGCATGAGCCGGCCGGGATCACGGTCGGGCGCGACTGCATGTTCTCCAGCGAAGTCTATCTGTCGGTCAGCGACATCCACCCCATCCACGATGCGGCGACCGGGACCCGGATCAATTCGCCGGCGTCCATCACGATCGGCGATCATGTCTGGCTGGGCCTGCGCGCCATGGTGATGAAGGGCTCGGTTATCGGCGACGGCGCGGTCGTGGCCGCCGCCGCCGTTGTGGCGGGGCCGGTGGAGGGCGGCTCGGTGGCGGCAGGGGTGCCTGCCCGCGTCGTGCGCCGGGGGATCGTCTGGCGACGCGACTTCGCCGAGGCGGCGTCTGTCGTGGCGGAAAGTCCGGAGTCGAGCTAACCGGGGAATGCTGACGGTTTCCCGTTCCGGAAGAAGACTTTAAGGCAAGGTTAAATGCGCCCGGACCGGGCCTTGGAGGGGGCTGCATGGCCGGACGTCTGGCGATCTACAATCCTGCAGGGAAGCCCGGCCTGGGCGCGAACGTCTTCGGCGCCGACATCGCCAATTTCCAGCTCTACCGCGCGCTCGTGACCCAGGCCGGTTTTGATCGCGTCGACTTTATGACACACGCTCCCCTGACCGCCGGAGACATGGCCAGCGCGTTGGGCGTCGCGGCGGACGGACCGGAGATCGGAACGGCGAACATTCTGAACTCTGGCGCGACGGCGGCGGCCGGATGCGTGCTGCGCGGCGGACCCAAGCTGGAGGAACTGGCCTGGTTGCGCAGGCAGACGACGGGCGATCAGGGTTACAGCCTGGTCGGGCTGGTCCATACCATCGCGCCACCGGCGATGCGACACGACATGGCCATGGCCAGCGTGGCACCGGTCCAGCCTTGGGACGCCCTGGTCTGCACCTCGCCCGCCGTTCAATCGGCGCTGGTCTCGATGTTCGATGAATGGGCGGACTATCTGTCCAGCCGGTTCGGCGGCGGCGCGCGGGTTCGTCCAGCGCTGCCGCTGATTCCCCTGGGGGTCGACGGTGCCCGGTTCGCCGACCACTCCGACCGACCGGAGGCGCGCGACCGGGTCCGCGCCTTCCTCGGCATGGAGCCGGGCGACATGCTGGTCATCTGGGTCGGACGACTCTCCTATTTCGAGAAGGCGTTTCCCCAGCCCATGCTTCGCGCTGTGGCCGAGGCAGCGGCCGCCACCGGCGTCCGGGTGCATTTCGCCATGGCCGGCTGGTTCCCGAACGAGGCAGACGGGGCCCGGATGTATGGCGAGGCGGCCCAGGCCTATGCGCCTGACACGCCGTTCCACATCATCGACGGGAACGACAAGGCCGGGCTGGAGGACTTGTGGGCCGGGGCCGACATCTTCCTGTCGCTGGTGGACAACATCCAGGAGACGTTCGGTATTACGCCGCTGGAGGCCATGGCCGCAGGCGTGCCCGTGGTGGTCAGCGACTGGGACGGGTATCGCTATACGGTCCGGGACGGCCTTGAGGGGTTCCTCGTCCGCACGCTCGGCGGGCCTGCGGACGCTCTGCCGACAGAGTTCTGCCTGGGCCACGCGACCGGCCAGAGGACCTATCAGCAGTATGTCGGTATCGTCGCCCAACACACGGCGGTCGATGTGGGGGCGGCGGCTGACGCCCTGGCGCGGCTGATCCGCGATCCTGAACTGAGACGCCGCATGGGCCGGGCGGGCCGGGAGCGCATCCGCACCGCGTTCGACTGGTCCGTCGTGGCACCCCGGTATCGCGCCCTGGTCGAGGATCTGGCTGCCGTCAGGGCCGAGGGGACCGGCCCGGCGTCGGGTCCGCGTCGGCGACCGGTCAAGGGCGATCCCATGCGGGACTTCGCCGGCTTCGCCACCCATGTGCTGAGGCTGGACATGACGTTGCGCCTACGTCCCGGTCGCGGCTTTGCCGACCTTGATCGCGCAGCGGGGGTGGAGCTTGACCGGTTCGCCGCCAACTGGCGCGGGTCGGCCTCCGAAGCCGCCACTGTAGTCAAACTTCTGGAGGCTGGTCCCGCGACGGTGCGTCAGATCCTGCTGACCTTCGCCACCCCTCGCCGCCGCGGGGTCCAGCTGAGCCTGCTTTGGATGGCCAAGCTGGGCATCCTGGACTGGACTGCGGACGTCGGTTAAACGGCGGCTCCAAAGGGCTTGACCGCCGTCAGGGTGACATGCAGCTCCTTGACGACGCCCCACTGGGTGGCGGCCATCTCGCGCAACTGAGGGCGCGTGACCTGCCCCGTCGTCTCCTTGGCCAGCCAGCCGGGATCGTAGACCTGGACCGCAGTCTCGACCTCGAAATCGACGCCCAGAGCATAGGCGATCATCGAATAGTTGGCGCGGTTGGCGATCCAGCCGTCGTTCTTCTTCCTGGACATCATCTCGAACGTCAGAACCGTGAACGGGCGCACGTGGGTCGGGTCGGACCAATAGGTGGCGTGCCGATAGTCTGGTACGTGGATTTCAAGCCGGCCGCCCGGCTTCAGCACGCGGTAGAGCTCGCGCATCACCAGCCGGAAGTCGGCGAACGACGCCCCGACGTGTTCGAGCACATGCTTCATCAGGATGTAGTCGAACTGGTCGTCCTCGAACGGCCAGGGGAAGCTCTCGATATTCATCAGAACGTCGGGCGAGCATTCCTGAAAGGAATCGGCGTTGATGAACCCTTCGCGCTTGTCAAAGCCGCAGCCGAGGTTGAGCCGGTTCATGCCGGACCGGCTCCATCGACCCCTTGCTTCAGGGCGGCGGCGAAATGACGGATGGTGAGCTCCAGTCCCTCCCGCAGCTCGATGGTCGGGGCCCATTCCAGCGCTGCCCTGGCCAGGGTGATGTCGGGTTGGCGCTGGCGCGGATCGTCCTGGGGCAGGGGCCGGCGCGCGATCGTGGAGCGGGATCCGATCAATGCGATGGTCTGTTCGGCCAGTTCGAGGATCGTGAACTCGTTCGGATTGCCCAGGTTGACCGGCCCGGTGAAGCCGGCCGGAGAGGCCATCAGCCGGATCAGCCCTTCCACCAGATCGTCGACATAGCAGAAGCTGCGGGTCTGGGCCCCTTCGCCATAGATGGTGATCGGCTGATGCGTCAGGGCCTGAACCACGAAGTTGCTGACCACCCGGCCATCGTTGATCGCCATGCGCGGGCCATAGGTGTTGAAGATTCGCGCGACCTTGATGTCCAGGTTCTCCTGGCGCGAATAGTCGAAGAACAGGGTCTCGGCGCACCGCTTGCCTTCGTCGTAGCAGGCGCGCGGACCGATCGGATTGACCCGGCCCCAGTAGCTCTCGACCTGGGGATGTACTTCCGGATCGCCATAGACCTCGCTGGTCGAGGCCTGAAGGATTCGTGCGCCGGATCGCTTGGCCAGTTCCAGCATGTTTATCGCGCCCATGACATTGGTGCGCACGGTCATCACCGGATCATACTGGTAATGAACAGGCGAGGCAGGGCAGGCCAGGTTGTAGATCTGGTCGACGTCGAGGTCGTAGGGCACGTTCACGTCGTGCTCGACGAAAGCGAACCGGCTTTCCCCCATCAGATGGGCAATGTTGTCGCGCGAGCCGGTATAGAGGTTGTCCAGGCAGGTGACATGGTCGCCTCGCGCCAGCAGGCGCTCGCAAAGGTGGGAGCCGACGAAGCCGGCCCCGCCGGTCACGAGGATGCGCAGGGGGGACGGATGCGATGAAGTCACTGTGAGGCCTCGGCGGTTGGGTTCGCCGGGATCAACGGCAGGTTCAGGCTGGAGAAGCGATCGTCCAGATGTTCGATCTCGAGGAAGCTGGCCGAGGATCCATGAGGTTTGTAGACCGGGAAGGTCTTGGTCAACCCCAGGGTTGCGGCGCTTTCCAGTGGCGAGACGAAACTGACATCGCGGTCCAGCCAGTGCGGCTGCACCATCCAATAGGCGAGCTGCGACCGGGTGATTGCGAAGAAGCCGGCATGAGGATTGCGGGCCCGTCGTAATGACACCGGCGCGCTCAGCGGTGTGCCGCTCAGCATGTCTTCGCCGGACACGCTGCCGTTCAGCCGGGCTTGAGTCGGCAGGGACAGGTCGCCGTCAATATAGGTCTTCTGGGTCCTGGCCCGGTGGTTCCATTCGAAACGATTGGGCGAGAGAACGCGGCGGTCGCCGAAGGTCATGTTGAACCAGTTGAGCTTGTCAAACAGCTGGGGGTCGCTGACGAGCAGGTCGTCCTCGCTGTAAATGAACCAGTCATAGTCCTGGGCTGCCCGCGCGAAGAGTTGGTAGGCCGAAAATCCCAGCGTTCGCGGGTTGTCGACGAGGGCGGCGGTCTCTTGTACGCGGTGCCGTTTGCGAAACGCCTGGGTGACGAGGGAGCACTCGGGGACGGTCAATACCCGGATGTCCACCCGGGGACCCTGGCCCGGCGTCTCGGCGAAGGCCTTCTTCTGGAAGTCGATGGTGGAGGTCGCGCCGAACAGACCGCGATAGCTCCGGATGACGCGTTCGACCGCAGCCGTGCGGTCAGCCCGGCGCGCCGCATCGACCGATGCGTGCCTCGGATTGGCCTCGGCCTTGAAGTAATGGACCAGAACGACGAGCGCCTTCATGGACGGCGTCGCTTGATGTTGACAAGGTCAAAGGGCATGGTCGGCTCCCTAGCCCAAGACAGATTGCGAGGCGAGTGGTGGCAAAATCGGCGGCACGCTTTTCCGCCCGCGACCTGATCGGCACCGATCAGGTCGTTTTTTTGGCCTGAGAATTTTCGGGGAACTGCTCATGTCTCAACTGGAACCTTCTGAAGCAGGAAAACAACGACCGGCCTACGTTCAGACCAACAATTGGTTTGAAACTGTTCGGGCAGATTGGGCGAGGATTCTGGGAAACGTAAACCCCCGGACCTATCTTGAGGTGGGCTCGTTCGAGGGGGCAAGCACCTGCTGCGTCATCGATCAGCTTTCGTCGAAGCACGCGCTCGATATCCACTGCGTCGACACTTGGGACGGGGGGATTGAGCACAAGGAGTGGGGCTTTGACATGCAGAGTGTCGAGGGTCGCTTCGCCCACAATACGGATATCGCGCGACAGTTCGCACCAAACGCCGTCTCACTGACCCTTCACAAAGGCACGTCCGACATCCAGATGAGCAAGCTCGTTGCGGAGGGCCGAGGCGGCTTCTTCGACTTCGTCTACATTGACGGGTCGCATCAGGCACCTGACGTGCTGCTCGACGCCTGTTTGGGCTTCAAGCTGCTCAAGGTCGGCGGCGTCCTAGCCTTCGACGACTACGCCTGGTTTGAGCGGCTGCCCTACGGCAAGGATCCACTACGCTGCCCCAAACCTGCCATCGACGCCTTCGTCAACATGAACTGGCGCAAGCTGGATATGGTAAGGGCTCCGCTCTATCAGCTCTTTATTCGCAAGAACGCCGACTGACGCGTGCGGGCGACCCACTTTCAATAACGGATCGGACGGTTAGGTTGGCGCACAGACATGAGGCCTGGTTTGCACGGGGCGGCGGCGCGGAGACGGTACCGGGCTTTCTCTCTGCTGAGTCCAGCGACTTTCTGTCGAGGCTGCTCAGCCACCAGCTGGACGCCGGTCGCATAGGCTCTCTGGTCGAGATCGGCACCTATATGGGGCGCACCTTCATCGGCCTGGCCATGGCCTCGCGTCCGGAGGAACGGGTCGTAGGCTTCGACCTGTTCCCGACCGGGGTTCATGACGGGCTTCGCAAGGCGGCCGGGAACCTGACGCCGGAGGAGCTCAAGGAGTTTCACGTCTTCCGCAAGAATACCAACGAGCTGTCGGTGTCGGAATACCTTCGCCACGTCGGCAAGCCGGCGCGGTTCGTGCATATCGACGGCGGACACAGCCACTGGGATGTCGTCAACGACCTGCAACTGGTCTCGACATTCCTTGCGCCCGGGGCCTTGGTCGTCCTCGACGATTTCATGCATGACTGGTACCCGGATCTGACGGAAGGGGTGCTGAGCGCCCTTCGGGTGTCGCCGCATCTGGCACCGGTGGCGGTGGTGCCGCGTCTGAGGTCGGTCCACGGCGGCGGGTCCAAGCTGATCTGCGCCACGCGCGACAGTTCCAAGGGTTACCGCACCTTCCTGGCCGAAACCTTCGCGGACAAGAATCCTGACCCCAGGCCGATGGTCGGATCCTCGGTCCTGACCTTCAAGGGGTTCGGACTGGAGGAGTGAGAGCGTGATTCACGGCATCGGCAGAATCGCGAACCGCTTTCCTCTCAGCTGATCGGGCTAAGACGCCGGGGCCCCGCGCCGCTTCAGCCGGCCCTCGATCACGCGGATGGGTCTGGCGACCTTCCAGGCCAAGCTGCGCTTGATCGTGTCGATCCGCGCGGCAAGACTTTCCGCGCGTGCCCGCCATTCGACATGATCGGCGTCCAGCTGCTGGATTCGGCGCAGCCCGGCTTCCAGGTCGTGTTCCAGCGTGCCGATGCGGATGTCCCGGGCCTGGACGGCCTGTAGTCGGTCGGCCGCCTCGGTCTGTACTGCCGCCAAGGTGGATCGGATGTCCGACGCCATCCTGCGAGCCTCGGCCAGTTCCGTTTGTAGCCCGGTGAGCGAGAGGTGCGCCGCCCTCAGTTCAGCCTGCCGGGACGCCGCCTCGGCCCGTGCCGTCGCCGCCCGTGTCGTCTCGACGGCGAGGGACGCCTCCAGGACGCGCGCGCGCGCAACCGTGCGCGCGTCCTGCTCTGCCAACCCGAGCTCGAGTTCGATCGCATGGCCGCGCGCACGCAGCAGCCGGGCCTCGGCGTCTGCCAGGCCGGACTGAAGAGACGCTTCGCGCGCGGCCGTGTATCGGCGCTCGTAGGCCTGAATCGGGGCGAGGGTCGCCGCCAGCTGGTCCAGCGATCCTGCTGCCTCGTCCATGATGCCGGGGTCGGGGCTCCGGCCGGCGGCGGCTGCCTGCATCCAGTCGTGGACGGCAGCCACCACGGGCAGCACGTCCGGCCCGGATAGCGGCTGGTCGCTCGCTTCGTGATGTCGGTGGGAGCGGGACAGATACCGGTCGATCTCCGCAGCGGCCGCGTCGTCGCGGCCAGGCAGGGCGTTGCCGACGACGGTCTGGATCCGGTCGAGGACAGCCCGCCAATCGGCGATCAGGTCCGGATACGCCACGAACACCCGCGCCTCGTCCCGTGTGTCGCGCTCCGCTGCCAGCATATAGGCGGCCCAGACCAGGAGGGACTTCGCTGTCGGGAAACCGTCGCGCGCGGCCAGCGATCCGGCGACCTCGACCGGGTGGCGCACCATGATGACATAGACCGGTCGGTAACCGCCGGTGACCAGGGCCTGACGCCACAATCGGGTCAGAACCGAAGCGCGGGGATCCTTGATGACGGGTAAGGGCCGATCACCGAAATTGTTGGTCACGAATGCCTCGGCCCGACCGAGGAAGGCGTCACGTCGCTCCCATGCGGCGGTGTCGGCCACGTGAACCAAGATGTCGTCCCACGACGAGCCGATGTCGGCCAGGATTTCGTCGTTCAACGCGACCATTTCCCACGGCTCCCAGAAGCCCAGCGGATTGTCCGGACCCGGCTGGATGACGCGCTCGGGCAGGGCTCCGCCTGCCAGAGACAGCACCCGGGCCATGGCCGAGGTGCCGCTGCGGTGCATGCCCGCGACGACCAGGGCAGGCCCTCGCGCCGCCCGACCCTGTCCAGTGTCCGTCACATCCATCGTCAATTCCCTGTCACCCAGGTTTGATAGCTGCCCGGCCCGCTGGCGAACGGGTCGGGAAAGGCGGCCTGCAGATCCTCGCGCGACCGATAAAGGTGCCGGTGGTCGGTCCTGATCTTTCGTCCGTCGGAATACTGATCATAGGCCCAATAGCCCGCAGGGATCCGCGGATCCGTGACCGCCCGGATCTCGCGCTTGTACCAGTTCCAGATCTCGTGAACCTCGAAATTGCCGGCGGCGTAGCGGCGGGTCATCGTGTCACCGACGATGCCCAGCTTGGTGAAATGCCAGAATTTCAGGGACGAACCGTTGACCGAAATTTCGCCGTTCCAGTCGATGCTGACCCGTCTTCGGCTCAGGTTCCAGCTGGCCACATTGCAGCCGGGGTCGCGCAGGACCAGAAAGCGGTCGAAGAAGGCCGGGACGTGATCGCACCATCTCTGGTCCACGAACAGGCCGTTCGGGATATCGTCGTAGCAGTACGACAGCAACCGGTCCCGCCACCAGCGGGCGAACTCGAGCCCTTGGCCGGAAGTGCGGATAGCGACGAAGCCGAGATTGAAGATGCCGGTCTTGAGCGTCGCCAGTTCGTTGTCGCGCAGCGCCATCTCGCTGTCTTCGGGCTCCAGCATGTGCGGGGTCAGCACACCGTCATGCGTCTCCAGGGCGGCCGTCACACTATCCAGCGGGTTGAACAGGCAGGTATCGGGATCGAGATAGACCACCGCCTCAAAGGCCATGCCGCAGGCAGCGTACAGGAACGGGCCCTTCACCGCCGTGCAGGCCTCCACGATGTCGTGCTTGAACAGCCAACAATCGATGCCTCCGATTTCGAGCTCATCGGCCCATACGATCCGGTCGAAATCCTCGACCTCCAGGTCCAGGAAGACACCCGGAGGTGGCCGGTCCACGATCAGCGCGATCAGAGTCCAGTCCGGGTGATGACGGCGCAGCGACCGGAACAGGAGACGCGCCCGGTTCAGGTAGGAGAAGGTGAAGCTGGTGAAGGCCATGGTCTTCATCGCGCAAACTCCGCGATGAAGTCTGCGGTCATTCCGGTGTAGGTCAGGCGGCCCGGCCCGGCCCGCGGCGCACCGCGCGCCAGCGTGACGATTTCGCCGGTCCGGAACAGATCGAAAAGGACCGCATCGGACTCCAGAACTCGCCCAAGGGCCGGATCGCGCGCGAGCGCGGTGATATTGCCCGCGCCCGGATTGGTCAGCACCAGTGCTCCGCCGGCGGCGGCCTCGAACGCGGTGAAGCAGAAGGTCTCGGGCCACAGCGACCAGAGAAGCGCGATGTCCAGATCGAGACCGGCGATCACGCGGCTCATCGGCTCCTGATCGTCGTCCGAAGGCGCGACCTCGCTAAAGACGACAGGCAGTCCCGGCGCGGGCCTGCGCGCCAGATGGTGGAACGCGTAGCGGGGGTCCAGGCGAAAGGCATCGACCAGGGCGGCGAAGACCGGCCAGCCCTTGTGGTGGGTCGGCATGCCCAGGAAGCCGACGCGGATCGGACCGTCACGGTCAGCGGGTGGTCTGGGCCGTTTGCGCTTCGGGGTCAGGGTCGCGTGGGCGTGGGCCACGCTCCACGCCGGTGTACGCGGAAAGGCGCGCCGCCACAGGCCGAGCGCGGTGTCCGACGGCGCGATCACACCGATCGAGAACCGGTCGAACAGCCTCACGTGCTCGGCGACCTGGACGCGTCGTCGCGGCCCGTAGACGCAGACACCACAGGCGGCGCTCTCCGCCGGCGGCGCGCCGCAGAAGGTCACGTCATTTCGCATCAGGGTGTAGCCGGCGCAGAGGCTGGAATAGTCGTGCACCCAGTAGACGCCGTTCTGCGCTCCGAACGCGTCCAGCACGTCGATCAGGTCCGAGACGGTGTGGCCGATCAGGCTGTGGACGGCGAATGTCGTCTTTGCGGGCGGGCCGGCCGCCCGGATGGCCCCCATAATCGCGCCCGGCTCGAACAACCCTAGCAGGGCGCCGTTGAGGACCACGCCTACGGGGGGATGGTCGCGTTGGATCTCGACCACCATGGCGGTGGCGGCCGGGAACAGGTGCAGATGATCGGCTCCCGCCGCGCGTACGGCCCTGGATTCGATGCGCAGGCACAGCTGAATGCCGCCGAACAGCGCGGTGTAATCATCTTGGCTGGCCGTGATGTGAAGGGGACGCGCCGGGTCGCGAGCGGCCAGCGCCGCCCGGAACGCCTCGATCGGATCGGGGACGGGGTCCGGCGACTCCTGGCGCAGCGTAAGGAGGTGTTCCTCCAGCGGCGGCGTATTGCGAAGGATGTCGTTGCGGAAGTTGAACCCGTGGGTGGTCGGTCGCCCCTCCGCCTGTCCATAGAGAACGTAATGCCAGAAGGGGTTGGCGTCGGCGACCTCGACGTCGGGGTTCAGCTGCAGATATTTGGCGATGGAGAAGGTCGGGTTCGGATCTCGGCGCTCGCGCCAGCCGGTCCGCATGAAATGGTCGAAGGCGTCTGCCTCCGTCAGGCCCAGCTCCGGGTTCGACGCCAGGTAGAAGGTGGCATCGAAGGCCGCCCTCAGGGGGGAGAATCCGTCCGTAGCCGTCGCGCCCGAGCGTTCTTCGACGAGGGGCCGGGACCCGAGGGACCGGCCTTCAGACCGGCCAGTGCGAACGTAATGGACGAAGGGGTTGTCTGCGCTCGCAGCGACGTCGGGATTGGCTTCCAGATAGGCGACGATCGAGAACCACGGTGTCGGGTCGCGCTTTTCGCGCCAGCCAGCCAGCATGAAATGCAGGAATGGCTGCAGCCCTACGGCGATAACGTCGGGGTTGGCCACCCGATAGTACGGCTCGTCGAAGACGGCCCTGACCGCCGCTTCGAGCTCCGGGTCGATGTCCGTGATCGGCGTCGGAACGGGGTCCCCGACGACGACGCGGCCCTCCGCTTGGCCGAACAGCACGTGGTGAACGAACGGATTGACCCCGGCCGCAGCGACGTCCGGGTTCAGCGCCAGGTAGCGGGCGATCGAAAATCCGGCCGTGGGATCGCGACTCTCGCGCCACCCATAGCCCATGAAATGCTCGAACGGATCCAGGCCTGACGCGACCACGTCAGGATTGGCGGACCCATAGTGCGCCGTGTCGAACGCCTCACGAACAGCGCGCAGCGGATCATCTACTGCGTCCGACGCCATTCGATCTGTCTCATTCCTCGTCCGCCCCATGTTTCCGCCGAGCGGGGTGCGGTTCCGTTCAAATCCTTCGCCCAGCCTTCACCGTCAAGTCCGTTCCGTCAGCGGCGCAGCGACAGCAGGCCGAACTTGCACAGCCACATCAGCGCCCGAATGCGGGTGGCGGGGGCCGCGGCAACCGATACGAGCAGCACATGGACCGGCTGCTCGCCTTCGCAGGCACGCCTGTGCATTTCGACCACGACGTCAGGCGGCAAGCTGGCGTCGAAGGCGTAGTTCGCCATCGCTAGGTCGAGGAGTGAGTTCAGGGCGACTGCGTCGCCCGTCGCGCCGACGCGCCAGCCCCCCTCCAGGCGATCGGTCGAAAAGCCGCCGAACAGCGTGAAGGGGTCGGGCCGACCGAGCCAGGGGGCCGGGCCCGGCGCAGTCGCCCGCCCGGCCTCTCGCAGCGCTCCTAGGTGCGCGGCCAGCTCGACATAGCGATCCAGGATATGGGGCCAGTCGAACTCCGTCGTCGCTCGCTGCCGGCCAGCCGCGCCCAGGGCGCTGCGCAAATCGGGACTGCGCGCCAGGCTGACGATCCGCTGCGTCAGGGGCTCGAACTCGACCACTGTCGCCATGCTGACGCGGCCGATGTAGTAGTCGTAGGTGTCGAGAGCCAGGGCATACCGCCGTGCCAGGTGGCTGCCGGTTCCATCAGGCGGCAGGATGGTGGGGACGCGGTAGCCGTCGATCCCGTCCCTGACCGTGTCCTTGTAGCCGTTCCAGTCGCTGACCAGGACGGGCAGTCCCGCCGCCATCGCCTCGACGGGCGTTAGACCGAAGGTCTCCTGGATGTTGTCGGACAGGGACACGAAGACATCGGCAGCGCGCCAGGCGCGGCCGTACTGGGCCTCATCATTCCCGTCAATCTCGATGAATCGGGCCGAGGGGGCCAGCCCCGCCCGCGCCGCAGCGAAGGCAGCAGCCGTCCCTTCGTTGGCGTGGATGCCGGCCTCGATGCAGACCAGCCGCCCCCCCACCTGTTGCGACGCCGCTTCCAGCGCCCGATAGAACACCGCCGGATTGGCCTTGGCGTGGAACGTCAGCCGGCCGGCAAACAGGAAGGCGATTTCGTCCGGAGCAAGGCCGAGCTTCTGGCGCGCTTCGGCTATGCTCCAGTCATCGCGGGCGAAAGCTGGGGCGTCCACGCCCAGAGGGATCACCGGCAACTGGGCACCCGAGAATTTGGTCGCGCCGGTGTGTTCGGTCAGCCACGCCCGCATCTCGTCCCCGAGGTGGGTCACGACGGACAGCGCCACGCTGGATGTACAGATCAGGGCATCCCAGGACTGAAAGGGGGCCTGGGCGATTTCCGCCATCCGGTCCATGGCGTTCATCGAGGACAGGGTGTGGGTCACGCCGAACAGGCTGTAGCTGGCGGTCCCGCGCGTGTTTCGGGCGTGGGCCATTTGCACGGGTACGGGCGACGGATAATAGACGGCACCGAGGGCGTCGAGCTCGTCGTCCCCTGGCGCATCACGCCAGCGAAGCCCGCCCTTCCAGCCGAAATCCGTCAGCTGCTTGAGCATGGCTTGAGCGCCCACGCGGCTGGGGGCGAAGCCGTGAATCTCGCCGGTCGGCCACCGCCTGGCGACCCCCTTCATCAGTGCCTTGCCCGCGCTCTGTCGCCCCATGATCTTGGCTTCGGTGCTGTAGGCGTCGCCAGCGTAATAGAGGGCGAAGTTCGCAGTGCTCATGGGGGCCGATCGAATTACGCGAGAGGGCGGGCGACGATTCCGAATACGGCCTTCGCCGGTCAGCGCAAGGGCGCTTTCAGCCAGCGGACGGTCTCGGCCGCATCACAAGCCATGGAGTCGGGCCGGCGCGCCACTCCCAGCAGGCGATCATCATGTCGAGATGGGCCGCCTGCGAGACCGTTGGCACCAGGGTCGCCGCAGTCACAGCGGGATCAATGCGTTTGATGTCATGGGTTGGCGAGAACCGCTCGATCAGCCGTTCCGTCACGCCCGGCTTCAGCATCGGATGGGTCTCGACAATGAGGTCGAGCCCTGCAAGGGCAGGATATTGATCAGGGCGCAACAGGTCGTCCTCGAACCCCTCGGCGTCCATGAAGACCAGCGTCCGGGTTCCACGGAACCGCTCGAAGTCCGCACCGGCAAACTCTCCCGAGACCCGGACCCGATCTTCGACGCCATTGGCCTGCGCCAACAGGCGGCACCGCCGCTGGGCGACCTCGTCTATGTCGAAGGCGTGGACCGTCACGCAGCGCATCATCCGGGCCAGACCGACAGCGTAATACCCCTCCGCGCAACCGATATCGACGATGTTATCAAGCGACTGGGCGGCGAACTCGGCCAGGTCGGAATGAAGTTCGCGCTCATAGATCCCCAGCATCCGGGGCAACAGCGCGCCTTCGGCGGACTGGACGACATAGTCCATTCCCGCGAACGGTCCGGCGCGGATGTGGGTGTCCAGGTTGACGAGGGTGTTCGCCCAGATCTTGCTGCGCCAGACTGCCGCCGACGTTAGAACCCGGGACAGGAATTCCTGCTCCGACATCTCCCCGGATCGGGTGGCCAGTTCACGGATGCGGTCAGCGTATTCAGCATTCAGACCCATACGGCTGGTATGGAGAAAGACAGTGGCGTGTCAACTCGCCCAAAATAGACCGCTACAAGCAAAGCTGGCTCTCTTGGGCGTGGCCATCAAGCTTTGCCGTTGCTGTTCAGACCTGATTCTCAGATTTTCCCGGTCATATCAGTCTCTATCGTCCAGGGCCGGGATCGAACGCTACGGTCGAGCCAACCGAGGATTTGACTGAGCGACGGATCCCGATAGCCGTCCATCGGCCGGCCGGGCGCCGCGCCCCAGTGAAGATTCACGCCCGGATCCAGGAACAGGGCCCGACCCCATTGATCGTGCAGCCGCTTCAGTTCGGTATCGTCCCACTCGATCTTGTCGGCGGAATCGTTCAGGCCGCGGGTCTTGGACTCATGGTGGATCAGGGTCAGGTCCGCTGCATAGAGTACCTTCAGCCCACCGGTCCGGGCGCGCAGGCAGAAGTCGATGTCGTTGTAGCCGACAGCCAGTCGGGGATCGAAACCGCCCAAGCGCTCGAAGGTCTCGCGGCGCACGGCCATAAAGGCACCGGTCACAGCCGCCACCGGGCGGGTTCGCCGGTAGCGGCCCAGGGGGCCGTCTTCCAAGGGGTCGGATCCCACACCCTCGTGCATCGGGCGACCTTCGGCGGCATCCAGCACGATGCCGCCATGCTGGAGCGTCCGGTCGGCATACAACAGACGGGCGCCGACGACGCCGATCTCGGGCCGCGCCAGTTCGCGGCGAACGACCGTGTCCCAGCTGCGCGACAGCCCCTCGATATCGTTGTTGGAAAAGACGATCAGGCCCTGTGTCAGCCCCTGGGCCGCCATGTTGTTCAAGCGCGCCCAGTTGAAGGGCTCGTCGGCGACCCTGATCTGAACCCCGCCGGCGGCGAGTTCGGCCAGGAGGCCCTGGGTCTCCGGCTCGACGCTGCGATTGTCTACAACCACGACATCGAGCTTGTCCGGGTGATCAGCCAGGGCGCGGAGACTGCGGATGCACGTCTCGAGCAGGGCAGGCTGGTCGCGGGTCGGGATGACGACCAGCAGCCTTTCGGCTTCAGATTCTCGCAATGGTCGTTGCAGCGGGTCGGGCGTGCCGTCGCCCGGGGATCCGATCCAGACGCTGGACAGGACGCGGGGCAGGTGGGCGACCGTGCCGGTCTCGGCTGCGGCAACGATCAGGGCCCGACCCAGGGCTGCGCTTTCGATCCCTGCCGAAAGGGCGCTGATGACGTCGTCGGCGCGGTCGTTTGTCAGCATGACCGTGACGGGGGGGCGGGGGTTGGTGGCAAGGTCGTCACAGTCCGGCATCGACTGCAAGGCCGGCTGCAGAAACAGGGGGCCAAGGCGCCAGTGATCCTCGTGATGGTCATGATCGGCATGGACTGCGGTCGCGTCCGTGCGTCGGGCCGCCGTCACGAACCAGGCCAGCGCATGAAGGTTCAGCACGACTCCGGCCGGAAGGATCAGCAGCCGAGCGCCGGACCTTGCGCCCAGGGCGAGGCCAAGCGCGTCGACGGCGGGGCCCACAAACACGATCCGACTGTCCAGCTTCTCCAGGCCGGCGACCGGGTGCGTCGAAAGGGCCGCGTCGCCGTGGACCAGGGCGGTCCAGTTCGAATGGCTCTGGTCGAGCAGGCTGTCCAGGGTGCGGACCAGCGCAGGAGGAGATGCTGTCCGGGCGTCGATCACCACGACCACCCGGTCGGTCGCCGTCCCGGACCCAGGGGGTGGAGAAATCGGATAGGTGCGTCGAAAGGCATCCCAGGCGTCGAGCGGATAGGTGGAAACCTGCACCCACTCCTTCAGTGCCGCGAGACCGGCCTCCAGCGACCGGCCGATCACCGCGACCTCGCGAACCGACGCGGCGGAGCCGAATGTCTTACGGGGAAGCCGGTGTCTTGCCCCGACCGAGATCAGTTCGTCGCGCGCCCCCAGGGCGGCGGGGTCGCGTCTGAGGGCCTCCACGAAGGCTTCGATGGCGGCTTCGGCTCGACCGAGCGCCTT
>Ga0163144_10010618_pt1 | contig 19600 bp, 20 predicted proteins | sample OliLak19BULKMAT1_FD_123175 | JGI IMG/M metagenome (GOLD analysis project Ga0163144, IMG submission 123175) | Freshwater microbial mat bacterial communities from Lake Vanda, McMurdo Dry Valleys, Antarctica - Oligotrophic Lake LV.19.BULKMAT1 | ecosystem: Environmental > Aquatic > Freshwater >... | reverse complement strand
GGCCATCGTGGTTGGCATCGGCGTGTTCGTGCTGTGGGTGGGACTGGATGATCTATTGGTGAAGCTCGGACTGCCCAACTCGTATCCCAAGATGAAGCTCTCCGGCGCGGCCTGGAATCCCCACGAAACCTTTGGCGCGGGCAGCGCCCTGGCGTGGTTCTTCATCGTCGTCCGCATCGCCGGCTCATCGCTCGTGGTGCCGATGCTGGAGGAAGTCTTCTTCCGCTCGTTCCTCTACCGCTACATCACCAAGGTGGATTTTCTCAGCGTTTCCATCGGAGCCTTCGTGATGCGCTCCTTTCTCATCACCTCGCTCCTCTTCGGCTTCGAGCATCGCGAATGGATGGCGGGATTGCTCTGCGGCCTCGCCTACCAAGGACTCGTCTGTCGCATGAATCGCCTGGGCGACGCCATCACGGCACATGCCATCACGAATTGCCTGCTCGGCCTGTGGGTCGTTGGGCGTGGAGCATGGCAATTCTGGTGAGGCACCTCCGCAGCCAGAAGTTAGAAGTTAGAAGCCAGAAGCTAGAAGCCAGAAGTTAGAAGCCAGAAGCTAGAAGCCAGAAGCTAGAAGCCAGAAGCTAGAAGCCAGAAGTTAGAAGCCAGAAGTTAGAAGCCAGAAGCTAGAAGCTAGAAGCTAGAAGTCCGACTCCTGACTTCTGTCTTCTGTCTTCTGTCTTCTGCCCCCTGACTCCTGCGCGTGGTGTTTCATCCGGCCCAAGGCGACTCGTCGGACTGCGGACTCGAAGCGTCAGGCTGAATGTCACGCCGGCAAGAGCCGTCAGACCCACACATCTTAATTATGCAAAAAACACTCGCACATCTCCTCGTCGCAACCCTCATCGCCGGCGCCTCGGCCACCGCACCCGCGCAGGACGGCCCTCCCGTCAAAGGCAAGATCGGTGGCTTCGTCAGCATCTTCAACGGCACGAACCTCGAGGGCTGGGAAGGCAACACCAACCTCTGGTCGGCCGAAGATGGCTGCATCATCGGGCGCACCCAGGCCGACCCGAAGCTCACGCACAACACCTTCCTCGTTTACACCAATGGCCCGGTCGCGGACTTTGAGCTGCGCTTCGCTTACAAGATCGTCAACGGCAATTCCGGCGTGCAATACCGCAGCAAGGTGACGGAGCAGGGCAAGTTCGGCCCCATCGTCGGCGGCTACCAGGCCGACTTCGAGGCGGGCAAGACTTTCAGCGGCATTCTCTACGAGGAAAGGGGCCGTGGCATTCTCGCCCAGCGCGGCCAGAAGGTCGTGATCAAGGAAGTCGAAGTCGAGAAGGACGGGAAGAAGAAGAAGGACATGAAGATCGAAGTCACCGGCGAACTCGGCAAATCCGCTGACATCCAGGCTGACATCAAGCACGAGGACTGGAACGACTACATCATCATCGCCAAGGGCAATCATCTCCAGCACTACATCAACGGCAACCAGACCATCGACGTGACCGACGAGCAGGAGAGCAAGGCCGCCAAGTCCGGCGTGCTCGCGCTGCAAATCCACGTCGGCCCGCCGATGACGGTGCAGTTCAAAAACCTCCGGATGAAGACCCTCCAGTAATCATCATCCGCCATTTTATCACGGGCCGGCCTCGCGCCGGCCTTTTTTCTGCCATGACCCCAAACCGGGCCGTTCCATGGTCCCGAACTCCGAAGTTCGGGGAGCACGCCCGCCTCGGGCGTCGCGGGACGCGCCTCGCGTTCCGCGCTTCGGACGGCGTGGGATCAGCTTCCAGCCGGCACTTTTTCGTGCGCCCCACGGTTTTCCGCGAGGGCGCGGAAAACTGCGCCCAGGGCGGGCGCGCTCCCTTTCTATTTCGGAGTTCGGGATTATCGCAAAAGAACGCAAAAAGTTGGCCTGACCAAAGGCACTCTCTGGAGGCTGGCTCTTTTTGACCACAGCCTGATTCCACCAAAATGTGGTGAACGGAGGTAGATTACAAGTGGTTCGTAATTAAAGGGGTATGAGGATCCCCCCGGGAATAACCGGGATACCCACAGGAGGATTCCGGCCCTTCCTGGGTGAGTTCCAATCCCTCCTCGGAGGGGCGGCACCATTCCCAGGGCGGATGCGGGCCCTCCGGGGAGGGATGGGATCATTCCCAGGGGGGACGGGGTTCTGCCGGGGAGGGGCGCGACGGTTCCGTGGAGGGATGGCACGCCTCCGGGGAGGCTTGGGGCGAGCCCACGGCAGGGAGCGCCCAGACTGGTCGTGAACGAAAGCGCCGCGGCCAAAACATCAGCCGCGGCGCCGGGAGAGACAGTCCGCAGTGAACTAGAAGCGATAGCCGATGCCGGCGATGAGCTTCATGTCATTGGCCTTGCGACCGTCGGCGGGATCGCTGCGGTAGCTGTCCTGGAAGACCACGCGCAGATCGACTGACTTGGTGATGGCGGCGGAGGCGCCGATCTCGAAATTGAAGACGTAATCCCCGAAGTTCTCGACCCGCGGGAGGAACTCCGCCGTCTGCCAGACCTTGGCGCGGTCGCTGAACTTGTGCTCGAACCGCTCGGCGAAGCGAAGGGCCACGTATTGCTCGGCATCCTTTCCTTCAAGACTCTCGAAGACGAAGCCCGGACCGGCTTCCACCGCGAGGGAGGTCTTCGGCTTCTTGATCAGGTAATAGCCGGCGAGCGGACTGACGGTAAAGCGGTAATCAATGCCCGCGATGTTGTCAGAGAGGCCGTCGAGGCGGATACCGCCATAGAACCGCTCCGTGAACAGATGGTTGTATTGACCGAATCCCTTGATGTATTGGTCCGTCTTGCTGTAGACGTCCTCGACCGGCTTAGCATTTCGCGTTTTGCTTTCGCCATAACCCGCGCTGGCCCCGAGCAGGATTTCGTCCTTGGCCCATTTGCGCTGAGAATTAACGCCCACGGTGCCGAGGAAAGTTTCGCTGTTGCCGCGGGTGAGCGTGACGCCGGCGGAGGCGACGCTTTCCCAGCCCTTCTTCTTTTCAGGTTCAGTCGCCTTGGCGTCCTGAGCGGAAGCTGGATGGGATAGCAGCAATCCGGCTGAAAGCGCGGCGACCGCGGTGACTTTGCGTGTGATGAGGTGCGTGGACATGTATGCGTTGTTTGTTCGTTTGTTTGTTATTCAGGGATCCGGTGGAAGCTTCCCCCTCCACGAGATCCGCCCGTTGCGTAAAGATGCACCAGCCCCAAAACGATGGGGCGTGGCACCTGCCCAGGCTTGCGGAACGCGGAAATAAGTAGCAGCCACCCGGCTGATGTCAAAAAAGAAAAGCTGGCGAAACGGCTGCCCCGCACGCACTGCCATCTGCCGGGCTCTGCGCCGCTACGCCTTCAGCCCGATGCTGCTGCCGCGCTTGGCGATCTTGCGACTGGTCAGAACCTTCGTCACCGTGCCGGTCTTGAGATATTTCGCGCGGACCGTCTCGAGGATGGTATCGCGATGATCGTAGAGACGCTTCAGCCGGCGCGGCTTCACCCGGCTAAGCATGTAGGCGGTCAGCAAAGGCAACGCGATGGTGCTGTCCGTGTAGCAGACGACACTGTCAGGCAATTTGTCCGGATCCACCTTGCCCCAGCTCACCGCTTCGGCGGGCGTCGCGCCGCTCAGTCCGCCCGTGTCGGGGCGCGCGTCGGTGACTTGGAGGAAGTAGTCGTGGCCCTTCTCCTGGATGCCCATGACTTCCTGAATCTGCGGCTCCGTCTGGAGCATGAAATTCTTCGGGCTGCCGCCGCCGAGGATGAACACACTGCTGTTGTGCCCCGTGCTCTTGGCGTGATAGACGATGGCCGCCGTCTGATTCACGTCACGGTTCACGTCGAACATCAGCTTCGAGTCACGCATCGACATCGCCGCGACATTCATGCCGATGCTCGAGTCGCCGGGGCTGCTGGTGAAGATCGGGATGCCGCATTCGTAAGCCGTCGCGAGCATGGAGGAATCCTTCAAGCCCAGCTTCTTGCCGCGCGCATGGACGTATTTGCCGAGCAGATAGTGAAATTCATCCGTGCCCATCGGCTTCTGGAACTCCGCACCTGCGATCACCTCGCGCACGAAGGCGTCGGTGTCGAGGAGGACGTTGTAATCAAAGAGCACGTCGTAGATGCGGATCACGCCATCCTGATGCAGCACCACGTCGTCGAGGAACGGCGAGCCGCTGTGCAACTGCATGTCCAAGCCGAAGTGCAGGTCGTGATAGAGGTTCGCGCCCGTGGAAACGATCCAGTCCACGAAGCCCGCCTTCATTAATGGAATGAGACAGCTCTTGCCGAGGCCCGCAGGCGTGAGCGCGCCGGTGAGACTCATGCCGACGAAACCGTCGTTGGGCAGCATCTTCTTCGCGAGCAGTTGCGCCGCTTCGCGCAGACGCCCGCCGTTGTAGGCGAGCATCACTTGATCGATGAGGTCGGCGGCGGAAATGTTTTTGCCGACACCCAGGGGATTGAGGCGCGGATAGGCGGCGAATCTTTTCGAAGGCTTTTGGTTCTTGCTGCTCATGCGGCGCGCAGTGTCGCGAAAGGATTTTGCGCGAAAAAGAAAAATCTGTCCCGGAAATACAACTCCGCACGCCCGGAAGCGCCCTCCGGGTAGCCTTTGAGGCGTTGCGCCGTCCGCGCCATGCTTGGGATGGACCGCGTGCAGCGGTCCAATTTCATCCCTTGGATTCCTCGCCCTGAAGTTGGATCAGGGACGGCAACATGCCGTCCCTCCCGCGGCTGGAACGCGGGCGGGGACATCGCATCGCGATCGTTCCTACCTGGATTGCTCCGTCGGATCGTAAGCCTCTTTGAATCGTCGGGTGAAGGAGGCGGTCCAGCGGAACTTTTCGTTCTGTGCATCCTGCGTGGTCACGGCCGCTGTTCCCACGCCTTTCGTGGTCACAACCCCTTTTAGCACGTCGTTGTTGACGGTGATTTCGATTTTCCCCTTTTTGTCGATCGTTCTTGCTCCGGTTGCAATCAAGCGCCAGTCGAAATCCCAATAGCTGAGCGTGCATCGCCCATCGGGATACACGAACACCTGAGCGAGATAACGCTCCGGTGCGCCGTCCTTCGAGCACGAGAGGATTCCCATGTATTCCCCGGCGAACTTGGCCTGGCCGAAGGCACAGGCCGATGACACGAGCAGAACTGCTAGTACAATGGCTTTCATGGATACAATTTTCCCTGCCGCAATCTGCGGCTCATTTACCGAGTCTTAAACCTTCACTGCATCACGCAGAACGGCTGCGCGAAAATTTCTACCGATTACTCAGACGGAGGTTGAACGTCGATCCTCCCGATTTGTTTTGTAAAAGATTTGTCAAATCGAGCGGAGCACCTCACCGGCTCACGGTCGAAGTTTTCGCCCTTCCGCCGGCTCGCCGAAATTACAAATGCCTCGCGCCTTACCATCGATGCAGCAGGCAACGACCGCGCGCACCCTCCTTGGCACCTGCGCCGGGCAGCCAGCTGCTGGGTCTTTCGACAGGGGAGGGCCGCATTCGTGCCGCGGCGTCCAAGGCGCCACCCGCCCTCATCCGTGTTCCTTCTGTGTTTCATCCGCGGCTCGCGCTGCATTGTTCAGGCTCAGGACATGCGCAGCCCTTCAGATTCGTCGGCGAGGACGCTGGGCAAAAGAAATGGACAGTGCGCGAAGTGCTCCGGCGCGAGGGGAAGCGTTGGAGGGCTTCCCTGTTATTTGCCACCTTCGCGCCGCAGGAGAACCAAATAGTAGAGCGCGACGATGACGAGCGGATGCTTGATTTTGCCGCTGGCGACAAGCGCCGGCACCTCGGCCAGCGGCACGAGGCGCGTGAGCATGTCTTCGCCGCCGTCCCACTCGACGGGATGTTTGAGCGCGCAATTCTCGATGAGCACGGTGTGGCAGGTGTTGCTCATGATGGCGGGATTCGCGAAGACGTCGCCCAGCACGCGGGCTTGTTCGCCCTCGAAACCGGTCTCCTCGCGCAGTTCGCGCACGCCGGTGTGCAGGGGCGAGGCGTCGGAGCGGTCCATGATGCCGCCGGGGATCTCGAGTTCGACGGTGTTCGTGCCGTGGCGGTATTGCTCGACCATCACCAGATCCTGCTGCGGCGTGATGGCCAGCACGTTCACCCAATCCACGCAGTCGATGATGAAGAAGTCGTGCTTCGCGCCCGTGCGCGGCGAAAGCTTTTCGTCCGTGCGCACGGTGAAGATGCGGAAATCGCCGACGGGACGGGAGCCGAGTTTTTGCCAGGGGCGGATCATGGTTGGGATGAGTTCGGAACCTGTGGCTGGGCGGCCCACCCTTGCTGCATCAGCTTGAGCAGATGGGTGAGCGCCTCATGGTAAGGGCGATTTTCCTGCATGGAAAGCTGCCGGGCGCGCTTGTCGAGTTGCTGCGCCATCTCGAGCGCCTTGGCCGCGGGGCAGCCCAATCGCTCGAGGAGATTGGCCAGTTCAGTTGTTTCCATGCGGGTCAGGCGGGCTGCGCGGGACAGGCCATGGAAGTTTTGCCAGTTCGACCCGGCGCCGCGCTTGACGCCAAGGGCGGACTTTAGGCTCCTGATTGATGCGAAAAAAGTCTTTTGATTTGGCGCGGAATCTTTTTGGATAGGCTCTCGTATGAAAATCAAAGCACTGCTTGTTCCGACGCTCACCCTCCTCACCCTTGTTTCCTCCCTTATGACCACCAAAGCTGCCGACTCCAAACTCGCCGACGGCGTTTACGCCGAATTCCAAACCAGCAAAGGCAAAATCGTCTGCCAGCTCGAACACGAGAAGACGCCGCTGACCGTGGCGAACTTCGTCGGGCTCGCCGAAGGCACGAAGAATTACTCCACCGATGGAAGCGCGCCCAAGAAGCAGGACAAGCCCTTCTATGACGGCCTCGCCTTTCACCGCGTCATCGCTGGCTTCATGATTCAGGGCGGATGTCCGCAAGGCCGCGGCACCGGCGGTCCCGGCTACAAGTTCAAGGACGAGTGCAAAGCCGACCTGAAGCATTCCGGTCCCGGCATTCTCTCAATGGCCAACGCCGGCCCCGTCAGCAACGGCAGCCAGTTCTTCATCACCCACGTGGCCACGCCGCATCTGGATGGCCGTCACACGGTTTTCGGCCGTGTGGTCGAAGGGCAGGATGTCGTCGACCGCATCGCCATCGGCGACAAGATCACCACGCTGAAAATTGTGCGCGTGGGCGAAAAGGCCAAGGCCTACAAGGGCGACCAGGCTGACTTCGAGAAATTCTCCAAGTAAGCCGCATTCCAGTTTCTCCTTCACCAAGGACGCCTGCGGGCGTCCTTTTTGTTTTCTGGAGGTCAGGCTTGCGCGCCATCAACCGCGTTTGCGCTTTACGTTTTGCCGCCGAACCCCTACGCCCTTCGCCGATGCCGAAATGGGCGAAGTTCATCATGGCGATTCTGCTGCTGCCGCTGTGCGTCGGGGCCGTGGCGGCGCTGGTGCGCGTGGTGCGAGGCACGGGCGCGGCGGAACATTTCTGGGTCGCGTTCATCGGCGGCGCGGCCTGCTGGATGGTCGTCTTCCTCATGCTGCCCAAGCCGATGCTCGTCTATGTCTTCGGCCATGAATTGACGCACGCGCTGTGGACGTGGCTGTTCGGCGGGCGGGTGAAGAAATTCAAGGCCACATCCAAGGGCGGCCATGTCGTGGTGACGAAGAGCAATTTCCTCATCGTGCTCGCGCCGTATTTTTTCCCGGTCTATGTCGCGCTGGTCATCGTGGTGTTCGCCGTGGGGCATCTGGCCTTCGGCTGGGGGCGGACGCTGGTGTGGTTCCATCTGCTCGTGGGCGCGGCCTATGCGTTTCACCTCACGCTCACATGGCACATCCTGCAAACGCGCCAGAGTGACATCACCAGCGAGGGTTATCTTTTTTCCTGGGTGATCATCTTCCTTGGGAATATCGGCGTATTGCTCATCGGCCTGCCCATGCTCACGGCGAGAGTCACGGTCCTGAATTCGCTGGGCTGGTGGTTTCAGGAATCAGGCGCGGTGTTGCAGCGGCTGTCCCGCTGGTTCTGAGCGCGCCGAAGGCTGATTCGTTGCTCGCCAATCGCGATGGTTTGAGTAAATTGACCTCCACTTTTTCCTAAAAACTCAGAAGCACCATGTCCGCCTATCCTGAAGCCAAGCTGCTCGAAATCTCGCGCCAGTTCCAGATTTACGGCGACCTGCTCCACGCGGAGCTGTCGAAGATCGGGCACATCAACGAGACCTACATCGCCACCTACAACCAGGGCGGCATCCAGGTCCGCTACGTCCATCAGCGCATCAACACCCATGTCTTCAAGGATCCCGACGCGGTGATGAGCAACTTCATGCGCGTCACGTCGCACCAGCGGAGGAAGCTCACCACCGCAGGCGCTCGCGATGCGTCGCGTCGCACGCTCACCGTCATCCCCACGCGCGACGGAAAGCCATTTTATCGCAACGGCGGCGGCGAATCGTGGCGCACGCTGGTGTTCGTCGAGGGCGTGCGCACCTTCGAGTCGGTCGAGACGCCAACGCAGGCGTTCGAGGCGGGGAAGGCTTTTGGCGAATTCCAGAACTTGCTCGTCGATCTGCCGGGCAAACGCCTCGCGGAGACGATTCCTCACTTTCACAATACGCGGAAGCGCTTCGAAGCTTTGCAGAAAGCCATTGCCGAGGATCGCGCGAACCGCGCCTCGGACGCGAAGAAGGAGATCGAGTTCGCCCTCAAGCAGGAGAAGATCGTGGATGTGATCCTCAACGCGCTGGCGAAGAAGAAAATCCCCGAGCGCATCACGCACAACGACACGAAGTTTAACAACGTCATGCTTGATGTGGTGACGGGCAAAGCGATGTGCGTGGTGGATCTCGACACGGTCATGCCCGGCAGCGCGCTCTACGACTTCGGCGACATGGTGCGCACGACGACCAGCCCGACGCTGGAGGATGAGCAGGATCTCTCGAAGGTCCAGATGCGCCTGCCGATGTTCAAGGCGCTGACGCGCGGCTATCTCGAAAGCGCCGGGTCATTCCTCACAAGGAACGAGCGCGCGCTCATCGCGTTCTCCGGGAAGCTGATCACGTTCACCATCGGCATTCGCTTTCTCACGGATTATCTCAGCGGCGACACCTATTTCCGCGTGCATCGGGCGCAGCACAACCTCGACCGCGCGCGCACGCAGTTCAAACTCGTCCAGAGCATCGAGCAGCAGGAGAAGGTGATGCAGAAGTTTGCCGATTCGATTTGAGTCGACGGCGGGTTGCAGGAAATCTCCAACCAATGCAACTCGGTATCTTCGCCAAGACCTTCGTGCGTCCGGCGGTCGAGGACGTTTTCGCCGCGGTCGCAAAGCATCATCTGCGCTGCGTGCAGTTCAATTTCTCCTGTGCGGGATTGCCCGGCCTGCCTGAGCAGATCGAAACGGCGCTTGCGGTTCGCATCCGCAAAGCCTCCGTGGAACGACGCATCGCCATTGCGGCGGTGTCGGGAACGTTCAACATGATCCATCCCGACGCGGCGAAGCGGCGCGAGGGATTGCGACTGCTCGAAGTCCTGGCCGCCGCCTGCGCGCGTCTCGATACCAAGGTCATCACGCTTTGCACCGGCACGCGCGACCCGGAGGACATGTGGCGGCGTCATCCCGACAACGACCGGCCCGAGGCGTGGCGCGATTTGCATGTGACGCTGACGAAGGCGCTGACCATCGCCGACAAGCACGGCGTCACGCTGGGCATCGAGCCGGAGACCGGCAACGTTGTCGATTCGGCGCGCAAAGCCCGGCAGTTGCTGGATGAATTCAAGTCACCGCGGCTGAAGATTGTGATGGATGGAGCAAATCTGTTTCACCCAGGCGAGCTGGCGCGGATGACGGAAGTTCTCGAGGAGGCGTTTGATTTGTTGGGCAAGGATTTGGTTCTGGTTCACGCGAAGGCGCTCGCGCCGGAGGGGCATTCCGGCCCATTGATTCCCGGCGAAGATGCGCTGGATTGGGGGCTTTACTTCAATCTTCTGAAAAAAGTCCGCTTTGCCGGACCGGTGATCCTGCACGGCGTCGCCGAGGCAGAGGTGAAGAGCAGCCTCGCCTTTCTGCGCGAGCAAATGGACCAGTACAAATGCGCTGAGCGCGGCATCTTGCACTTGCTCCTCGCGAGGCGTTTGCCTACAAACCCTGCGCCATGTCTGCCACTGCCACACGCACGGGTGCCCGTCACCCGCGGTCGTTCGATTTGCAAACCTACCTCGAGAGCCGCATGGCGCTCGTGAATCGCGCGCTCGACCGCTTCCTGCCGAAGGAATCCGCGCGCCCTGCGACCATCCACAAGGCGATGCGCTACTCGCTCTTCGCCGGCGGCAAACGCATGAGACCCGCGCTCACGCTCGCGGCGGCGGAAGCCTGCGGTGGCCGCGCGGAGGACGCGCTACCCCTCGCCTGCGCCGTCGAGTGCATCCACACCTACTCGCTTATCCACGACGATTTGCCGGCGATGGACAACGACGATTTCCGCCGGGGCAAGCCGACGAATCACAAGGTCTTCGGCGAAGGCATCGCGGTGCTCGCGGGGGATGCGCTGCTCACGCAGTCCTTTGAAATCGCCGCGCTCGCCAAAGGCTGGCCCCGTTACGGTCATCGTGACCTCGTGCTCGAAATTGCGAAGGCCTCCGGCTCGCTGCAACTCATCGCCGGCCAGGTCGCGGACCTTGAAGCCGAGGGAAAGAAGGTTTCCGCCGCGCAGCTCAAATACATTCACGAGCGCAAGACCAGCGCGTTGCTCTGCTGCTCCGTCCGCCTCGGCGGCATGAGCGCGAATTGCACGCCGACCCAGCTCCAGGCGTTGACCGACTTCGGTTATCACGTTGGGCTGGCCTTCCAGATCATCGACGACATCCTCGACGTGACGCAGACCAGCGAGCAGCTCGGCAAAACCGCCGGCAAGGACACCGCCGCGCAAAAGGCCACCTATCCCTCCATCGTCGGCATGGAGAAATCGAAGAAGATTGCGCTGCGGCTCACCCAGCGCGCGTTCGATGCGCTCAAGATTTTCCGCGGCAAGGCCACCGCGCTGGACGCGCTCGCGCATTACTTGTTAAACCGGGACCGGTGAGGCGCCAGCTTCCTTATGAAGTTGCTCGCCACCATCGTCAACGAAGCGAACTCCAAGCCCCTGCCCTTTCTCGTCATTGGCGGGCACGCTGTCAACGCCCATGGCTTTTCACGTTTCACGAAGGATGTCGATTTCCTGGTGCGCCGTGAAAACAGCGGCGAGTGGGAAGAAATGCTCAACGGATTGGGATTCACCGCCCATCGCAGCGAAGCCAGCTTCATCCAATTTGCTGCGCCCGCTCCTTCCCCCCAACCGCTGGACCTCATGCTGGTGAACGACCCCACTTTCGCCACGATGCGCAACGCAGCACAGGAGATTGATTGGAACGGAATGCGCGTATTCGTGCCCGCCCTTGATCATCTTTTCGCCCTCAAGTTTCACGCCCTGCGACACGGCCCACGCTCCAGGCAATACAAGGACTTCCTCGACATCCTGAGCCTCGCGGAGATCAATGGCGTCGAGGTTCAAAGTGACAGGATGCGCCAAATCTGCGACAAGTATGGCTCCGATGAAATCTACGAACGACTCGTCGCCTTCAGCTCATGAAATGAGGGAGGCCGCCTTGGCCTACAGGGCCGGCGAGCCGGCGTTGGACTTCCCCATCTCTCCAGGTTTCGACTCCAAACCGCCCCGCCTTTCTCCCACCGAACATCTGCAATTGTGCGAGCAGGTGATAAAGAACAGTCCCCGCGCGCAAGTCATTTTCTCCTCACCTGCGCTCGTGGAGTTTGTGCTGTAAGCCGTCCGGGCTTCTTCGCGCGCCGCAACCATGTGTTTCTCGAATAGGCACTGGTGCATCCGGCTCATTCCTGAAGCGCGCCGGCGGGCTAATGTATCCCCAGACTGATTCACTGATTAAACTCTCAACTCACACCATCATCCCATGCCCAACCCCTGGACCGGAAAAGGAAATCCCTACACGCGCAAGGAAGTCGTCGATCGTCTCCGCGCCCAGCTCAAGAAAGGCCAGCCCATCATCGCGGCGGGCGCCGGCACCGGCATCAGCGCCAAGTTCATCGAGAAGGGTGGTGCCGATCTCATCATCATCTACAACAGCGGCCGCTTCCGCATGGCCGGACGCGGCTCCACCTGCGGCCTCATGGCCTACGGCGACGCCAACGCCATCGCCATGGAAATCGGCGAGCACGAGGTACTGCCCGTCGTGGAGGAGATTCCCGTCATCTGCGGCGTCCATGCCAGCGACCCGCGCCGGCGCATGTGGCACTGGCTGATTCAGGTGAAGAACATGGGCTTCAGCGGCGTGAATAACTTCCCCACGCACTGCATCATAGACGGCCAGTTCCGCCAGGTGCTCGAGGAAACGGGCATGAGCGTGAAGCACGAATTCGAGATGGTGCGACTGGCGCGCAAGATGGATTTGTTCACCGTCGTCTATGTGGCGACGCCCGACGAAGCCAAGTTCATGGCCGAGGCCGGAGCCGACGCCATCATCGCGCATGTGGGAACGACCATCGGCGGGAGCATCGGCGTGAAGAAGGCCGTGGTGTCGATGGACGAAACCGTGAAGCGCTGCCAGAAAATCATCGACGGCGCGAAGCAGGTGCGGAAAGACATCATCTTCCTCTCGCACGGCGGGCCGATTGCCACGCCGGAGGACGCCGCCTACATCAACGAGCGGACCGACTGCGTGGGCTTCGTCGGCGCGAGCAGCCTGGAGCGCCTGGCCGTGGAGGATTCCCTCACGCAACTGACGCAGAAGTTCAAGCAGATCCCCGTGCGCAAGGAGGCGCTGAAGGCGTTTGGCGGTTCATCGTCCGGCAATCGAGCACTGAAGAGCACGGCGAAACTGCCCAAGGCGACCCGCGTGCGGATGTGACACCGCCGGGTTGACTGGGATGCTGCTGAGTGTTGGGGTGGGCGGCGATGACCTTCAACATCAAGGCGCCTTTAGATTGCACCGCGTCGGAGCTCGACGCGTTTGAGGCGTTGGTGCGCGAAGGTGGCGAGGTGGTGGCGGCGGAGTTGCGGGAGCGGATCCTCAGCGCGCATTACCTGATGTTTCTCTACGACGACGCCAGGGTGCTGGCGGGCATCTCGGCCCTGAAGCGTGTGCATCCGGGTTACCGGGCCGTGATCTTCCATAACGCGAGGGCTTCGGTGCGACCCGAGGACTACGAGGCGGAGATGGGCTGGACGTATCTGCGTCAGTCGCATCGGGGGCGCGGGCTTGCGGCAATTTTGAAGGTGCAGTTGCTGCCGTATGCGGGGCGCAGGCTCGTTTATGCGACGGTGCGCGCGGATAATACTCCTGCGCTGCGCTCTCTGGTTGGCCACGGTTTTCGCCAGGAGGGCGTGCCCTACCGCAGCATGCGCGGCGACTATGATCTGGTGTTGTTCGTTCAGCCTGCGCGGTGAACGCCCGGCCACTTCCCGCCGCACCCTTTCGCCAGAGCTTGCTTCACGGCAGTGCGGCTGGTTAGAACACTGGTCATTCATGTGGCAGCTCTTCAAAGAGTTCCTCCTCTTCCTCCGGCAGGAGAAGAAGTGGTGGCTCGTCCCGCTGGTGGTGATTCTTCTCGCGCTGGGCGCGCTCATCGTTTTCACCGGCGGCTCGGTGCTCGCGCCTCTCATGTATCCCTTCCTCTGAACGGCCATGCGCCGCATCCTCGGCATCTCTGCCTGGTATCACGACGCCGCCGCCGCGCTGGTGGTGGATGGCCGCATCCTCGCCGCCGCGCAGGAGGAGCGATTCACCCGGCGCAAGAACGACGAGCGTTTTCCACAGCACGCGATTGAGTTCTGTCTGCGGCACGCCGGGTTGGCGCCGGCGGACCTCGATGCCGTCGTCTTCTACGACAAGCCGATCACCAAGTTCGCGCGGATGCTGGAAACCTATCTGGCCGTCGCCCCGGGCGGATTGACGACGTGGCCGCGCGTGCTGCCGTCGTGGCTGGGGGAGAAGTTGAATCTCCGCAAAACCATCCGCGATGAGCTGCCCGGGCTGCGGAGCGAGTGTCCGATTCTTTTCACCGAGCATCACCTAGCGCATGCGGCGAGCGCGTTCCATCCGTCGCCGTTCGACGAGGCGGCGATTCTCACCGTCGATGGCGTCGGCGAATGGGCGACAACCACCATCGGCATTGGGCGCGGGGATGCGATTGAAATGCTGCGCGAGCTGCGCTTCCCGCATTCGCTCGGGCTGCTTTACTCGACCTTAACGGCCTACTGCGGCTTCCGCATCAACTCGGGCGAATACAAGCTCATGGGCCTGGCGCCCTACGGCGAGCCGCGTTTCGTGCGGACGATTTACGAGCAACTCATCGACGTGAAGGCGGATGGGTCGTTCCGGCTGAACATGGATTACTTCGCCTTCCTGCGGACCTTCGTGATGGCGAATGAGAAGTTCAACGCACTCTTCGGCGGTCCGCCGCGCGCGCCGGAGTCGCCGGTCGAATCGCGTCACGCGGATGTGGCGCGGTCCATCCAGGTGGTGACGGAGGAGATCATGCTGAAGCTGGCGCGTCACGCTCGTGAACTCACCGGCCTGCCGCGTCTCTGCCTGGCGGGCGGCGTAGCGCTCAACTGCGTGGCGAACGGGAGGATTCTGCGCGAGGGCATCTTTGAGGAATTGTGGATTCAACCCGCGGCGGGGGATGCGGGCGGGGCCTTGGGCGCGGCGCTGGCGGCGGATCGGGCGCAACGGCGGACTTCCCCCACGACACCGAAGCGTGGCGACGCGATGCAGGGCGCGCTGCTCGGTCCAGAGTATTCAGACGAGGAAATCGAGGCGGTGCTGAAGAGGCACGGGGCGATTTATGAGCGGTTGGGTGAAGAGGCGTTGCTGGATCGCGTCGTGGGTTTGCTCCAACAGGAGAAGATCGTGGGCTGGGTGCAAGGGCGGATGGAGTTCGGTCCGCGGGCGCTGGGCAACCGCTCCATCCTCGGCGACCCGCGTTCGGCAAAGATGCAGTCGGTGATGAATCTCAAGGTGAAGTTCCGGGAATCGTTCCGCCCGTTTGCTCCGGCGGTGCGGCGCGAGCGCGTGGCGGATTACTTCGAGCTGGATGTGGATTCGCCCTACATGCTGTTGGTGGCGCCGGTGAAGGAATCGCTGCGGCGCGAGACGAAGGGCGCGGGCGATCTCATCGTGCGCGTGAACGAAGTGAGATCGAGCCTGCCAGCGGTGACTCATGTCGATTACTCGGCGCGCGTGCAGACGGTGACGCGCGAGGTGAACCCGAAGTTTTACGAGTTGCTGGAACGCTTCGAGCGCGCGACGGGCTGCGCCGTGCTGGTGAACACGTCGTTCAACGTGCGCGGCGAACCCATCGTTTGTTCGCCGGATGATGCCTATCGCTGCTTCATCAATACCGAGATGGATTACCTGGCAGTCGGGAGCTTCCTGATCGAGCGGGCGAGGCAGCCGCAGCGCTCGGTGCCGCAGACCTTTGAACCGGTGCCGGACTGATCGTGAAACTGAAACTCAAAGAGGAGCCACGCGAGTGGCTCAAGTTCACCGGGGTGATGGCGCTGGCGGGCGCGCTCGTGGTGTTCGCGTTGTGGCGCAGGCACGTCGTGTCACGCGATGTTTTCATCAGCATGATGAGCGGCCTTGCTTTGGCGCTCGCCGTTTGCGCGGCGCGTCCACGCTGGTTCCGGGGATTTTATCGCGCCGGGATGACGGTGAGTTGGCACATCGGACAGGTGATGGGACGCGTGTTGCTGACGGTGTTGTTTCTACTCCTCGTCACGCCGCTGGGTTTGCTTCTGAGATTGATGGGCAAGGATTTGCTGGAATTGAAGCGGCGTCCCGACGCGTCAAGCTACTGGCGCGCGGCGAGGAAGCCGGGGCCGCTGGACCGCATGTTTTGAAACCCGCTCGACACCCGGAAGGCCCGCGCCTAGTTTGCGCCGCGACGTGGGGCTGGAATTGCCCGCGCCCGTAATGCTCCTCCGCTACCTCGCCAAACTGAACACCGGACGGCTGATCCTGTGGTGCTACTTCATCTGGTACCTGGTGGTGCTGGTGCGCTACTTCGATCCGAATCTGCGGCTGTGGCTCACGTCGCTGGGACTGGCGGGCATCATCGGGATCGCGCTTTACATCAGCACGGTGGCGGCGGGCACGAACCGGCTGAAGCTGGAGTTCTGGCAGATCTTCCGCCTGTTCCTGATGCCGTTCTGCGTGTCGAGTTTCGCGGCGCTGGTGAAGGGGAAGGGCTTCATCCTCATTTTCTCTCCGGACGTGCGGGAGATCGGAGTGGCGGTGGCGTTATGCCTCGGCTTGTGCGCTGCGGTGGCGCTGCTGAAGCGCCGCGCCGGACGATAAGGTCGTCTGGAGAATACTACCGGTCGAAGACCATGGAGAGCCCCAGCTTGGTCACGGTGAGATGCTTGTTGTCGGGGGAGCGCTCGTCGATGACTCCCTCCAGGTCGATGGATTGTCCGCCTTTATTGATCGACAGGGTGTAGCCGCTGCCGCTGCCGGGCGCCCAGGTGCCACCAGCCGCGTCCTTCGAACCTTTGATCAACAGCTTGTGGTCGGGTGTGGCAATGACCGTCGTGTTCCGCTCATTCGCCAGGACGGCCCGCAGATTGTTGACCTCCTGGCGCGTCATGTTCGCCTTCTTGCGGCGGTTCACGTTGAACGACTGGGAGAAATTGAAGGTCCAGCGCCCGAGAAGTTTCTCCTCGTCGTACTTCGCCGACTTGCCGGTTTCGAGGTAGGTCTTGAGGTCCTTGAAGCTGCCTCCCAGCGTGGCCACGGTGTTGGTGAAGAAAGGAACGTCCTCGATCAGCCGCTTGATCGGCTCATTGGCCGTGAACTCGGCGAGGCTCGGTCCCTTGGCCCATTCTTCCTGAAATTTTTTGTCACCACCCAGCGCCTTGAAACGCCCATCCTCGGCATACAGCAGGAACGGCGGATAATCGGAGAGGCGGTCCTGGATGGTGGGATTGCGGTAGATGAGCGCGAGGACATCCGCAGCGTCGAAGTAGCTTTCCTTCGCCGGCACGTAGCCCGCCACGGCCTTGTCCACCCCGGTGCTTTGGAGATCCTTGGCCAGGCGCGTGAGGATGCGCCAGACCATCGTGTCCTTTTCGGAAGTGGCGGCTTGCGCGGAAAAATAACCCACCGTGTAGAGGACCGAGCTGATCAGGATGAAATAGATGAAGGCGTTGCAGAGACCGACCATGATGCCGACGCGCGAGTTCATCCGCTCGAAAAGCAGCCGGACGGTGTCGCTGGCTTTGTACTTCATGTAACCGTCCACTTTCTTGTGCGTCGCCATGCCGGCGGACTTGAAGCCGATTAACACCAGCACAAAGGCGATGAATGGCGCGAGGAAGCTGATGAGGACGGGATGTTCCATGCCGAAGACTTTCAGGATGAGCGTGAACACGCCGGACAGCGGCATGGCCAGCAGCGCAGCCACGAACAGTCCGATGGTCGAGATCGCCATGCGCAGCGCGCCTTGGTAAAAGCCAACGATGCCCAGCGAGGCGAACAGCAACAACGCAATAATCCAGAGGAACATGGCACCCAAAGTAGAAACGCTGACCGCGAAAAGCACGCAGAAAATCTGCCGTGGCGGGAGAGAGTCAGGCTGCTTCGGACGCGCACGCCCATGGTTGGAGGCATGACCACTCAACCGGGACCATTGCCGCTCGTCCACCGCCGGGCTCTGGTCATCGCTTCATTTGAGTACTGAACCTTGGCCGTTCCCCCATTCTTTGCGACTCACGACAGAGTTCAGGAGCGGACATACTACGTTGGATCCCGGACAACAAATTGCTTGGCAAAGGCTGGCGCGGCTCCCCAATACTGGGGCAACGCCTATGATGAAAATCGCGCCGTGGATCCGGTCGGTCTATCTCCCCCTCCTGCTTCTCTTGTTCAGCGCCCCACTGCTCCATGCGGGCGAGGCGGACATCAAGATCCCTCCGCTGGACAAGGTTCATTTCGGCGCGCTGTCCGGCATGGTCATCCTCTACATCGGGCTGGTCATCTGCGTGCTGGGCGCGTGCTTCGGCGTGTTGCAATACAAGCAGACGAAGGCGCTGCCGGTGCATCCGCGCATGAGCGAGGTGTCGAACATCATCTGGGAGACGTGCAAGACGTATCTCTTCACGCAGGGGAAATTTCTCGTGGTGCTGTGGCTTTTGATCGCGGCGTGCATGACCTACTACTTCGGTTTCCTCAGCGAGCATCTGGACCCGGTCACGAAGCAGCCGCTGCCCACAGGCACCGTGGTGTTCAATGTCACCGTCATCCTCCTCGCCTCCGTGCTCGGCATCCTCGGCAGCTACGGCGTGGCGTGGTTCGGCATTCGCATCAACACGGTGGCCAACTCGCGGGCGGCGTTCAGCGCGCTGCAGGGTAACGCCCTCGCCACGCTCCTCATTCCACTCAAGAGCGGCATGAGCGTCGGCCTGCTGCTGGTGAGCGTGGAATTATTCTTCATGATCTGCATCCTGGCCTTCCTCCCCGAAACCCTGGTCGGCCCGTGCTTCATCGGCTTCGCCATCGGCGAATCACTCGGGGCCAGCGCGCTGCGCATCTGCGGCGGCATCTTCACCAAGATCGCCGACATCGGCGCAGACCTGATGAAGATCGTCTTCAATCTGCCCGAGGACGACCCGAAGAACCCCGGCGTGATCGCCGACTGCACCGGCGACAACGCGGGCGACAGCGTAGGACCGACGGCGGATGGCTTCGAGACGTACGGCGTGACGGGCGTGGCGCTGATCGCGTTCCTCGCGCTGGCGCTGGCCTACAATCCGCTCATGTGCGGCACGCTCATCATCTGGCTCTTCGCCATGCGCATCCTGATGATCCTGACCTCGGTGGCGTCGTATTTCCTCAATGGCGCCATCAGCAAGGCGAAGTACGGCAGCTTGAAGGATTTCGATCTCGAAGCGCCGTTGACGCACCTCGTTTGGATTACCTCACTCCTGTCCATCGCCGTGACCTACGCCGCGAGTTGGTGGCTGTTGGGCGACAGTGCGGATCGAGGCCAGCAGGGCTATCCAGGACTGTGGTGGGTGCTCTCCACGATCATCAGTTGCGGGACGCTGGCCGGCGCGGTCATCCCGGAGTTCACCAAGATCTTCGTCAGCACCAAGTCGCGTCATGTGAAGGAGGTCGTGAACGCCTCGCAACACGGCGGTGCGTCGCTGAACATTTTGTCCGGCCTGGTCGCGGGCAATTTCTCCGCGTTCTGGAAGGGGCTGGTCATCCTGGTGCTCATGCTCGTCAGCTACAAGCTGGCGGCCATGCCGGGTTCGCCGGTGGTGAAGCTGATGCCGGAGTATGGGTTCGCCGCGCCCATCTTCGCCTTCGGCCTCGTGGCGTTCGGCTTCCTCGGCATGGGTCCGGTGACCATCGCGGTGGACAGCTTCGGCCCCGTCACGGACAACGCGCAGTCGGTCTATGAACTCAGCCAGATCGAGTCGCAGCCCAACATCAAGGCCGAGATCAAAAGGGACTTTGGTTTCGAGCCGGATTTCGAGAACGCCAAGCGCCAGCTCGAGAAAGGCGACGGCGCGGGCAACACCTTCAAGGCCACCGCCAAGCCCGTGCTCATCGGCACCGCCGTCGT
>Ga0163144_10010617_pt1 | contig 19602 bp, 12 predicted proteins | sample OliLak19BULKMAT1_FD_123175 | JGI IMG/M metagenome (GOLD analysis project Ga0163144, IMG submission 123175) | Freshwater microbial mat bacterial communities from Lake Vanda, McMurdo Dry Valleys, Antarctica - Oligotrophic Lake LV.19.BULKMAT1 | ecosystem: Environmental > Aquatic > Freshwater >... | reverse complement strand
GATCATCGACTTCAACCTATCAGTCAAACAGGTGAAAGAGATATGTGAAGGTGATGGACTGCACACTGTGAAGGATGAGGCAGAGGACATTTCCCCTTCTGCACTCAAAATGGCGAAAGTAACTCAGGCGATCAACGCGACCACACCACAGGAACTCGCACGTGCGCTGATGCGACAGGAAGGTGATGCCAGCGTTGCACGCGCGCGGCTTCAGGCAATGCGAAAGTTGCTTGGTGATGCCGAACGATATTTGACAAGCGATTGAATTTGTTCACACGAGTGAACAATTTTGGAGAAGATGCCATGAATGACGCACGTTCACCGCCGTAGAAAAAGAAATGCCCACTGCTGGTTAGGCGCGTGGGCGGCGGGCTGTGATACAGAGTGAACTAGGCACTCACAATGTATCACAACCTTCCCTCTCGTGCAACTGAAGACACCGCACAAACCGTGCTTTTTCAGCATCGGTTCTCTTCAACGCATCCTTTTTCGGGAGACAGGACTTATCATGACTATTGATCTGGAGCAGATTCGCTCCGCCAACCCCATCGAGCAGGTCGTCGAGGGCAAGTTCGCCCTTAAGCGTCAGGGCGCGCGTTTCGTCGGCGTCGAACACGACAGCCTGGTCGTCACGCCACAGACCGGACAATATTTTTGGAACTCGCACGGTGAGTATGGCGATGCCTTCGATTTCGTCGGGCGACATCTGCTGAACTACGGTCACGGCTGGAACAATCGCGATGCGGCGATGTTCATGGAAGCCGTGCGCCACTTGGCGCAGCGTGCCGGGATCGACATCGACCGAGAGAACGATTTCCATAGGTCGATTACGTGGGGGGAGCGGCAACTCGTCGCCCGGCTGCATGAGACGCTGCTCTCCACGCCCGCCGCGCTGGAGTACGCGACCAAGACGCGCGGGTGGCAGATTGGGACGGTCAAGTCAGCGCGGCTCGGTTTTATGCCCTCCGACAAGCGTCCGCTCGTCGCTGACCTCAACCTGCCCGACAAGTGGCGAACAGTGATCAGCAAGTTCCCGGCGGGGATGCTGGTTTACATCCATCTGGAACAGGGGCGTTTGGCATACCTCAGCGGACGCTCCATCGAGGGCAAGAAACACTACAATCCGCCGCGTGAAATCCTGGGCGAGCGCCGTCCCTACTACAATCATCTGTATAGCGCCGATGCGGAACGCGTCGTCCTGGTCGAAGGGCAGGCGGACGCGATCACGTTCGGCGAGTGGGGCGTGCCAGCGCTGGCGATTGCCGGGATGCACGTTTCGGACGAACTGCTGACCGCGTTGCGCCAGCACCGTCGCGTGTTCGTGGCGCTCGACAACACGTTGGAGGCGATGGAGAAGAATCGCGAAATTGCAAAGTCACTCGGCGCGACCGCGCTCATCCCACGTCTGCCCGACGGCGTGAAGGATGCGAATGACTGGCTGACGCAGCACAACGCGACTGCCGACACTGTGCAAGAGGTGCTGAACAAAGCGAAGACGTGGTTGCAAACCGAAATCGAGCGCGCCGCTTTCCTGATCGGGTTAGAGCGCAAGGACGCGCTGCGCGACTTGTTCACGCACGCGGTTGATCTCGATGGGATGGAATTGAGCGAGTTCCGCGCGGCGCTGGCGAAACTCGGCATCAAAGGGCGCGTGTTCAACGACCTGCTCAAAGCGGCTCGTGGCAAGGTGGAGAAAGAGGCGGATGACGATATGCCGCAGATTCTCGGCGACGATATTCCGTTGCTTTCGCCCGCATTGGGCTTTCAGCGCGATGTGGCGCTCGTCACCATCTCGGTCACGGAGCGAACGAAGGGCAATCGGCTGAACACGCAACCGTATCTCGTGACCAGCACGCGCGAACTCGTCCGCATTAGCGACGCGCAGATCATACCGCTGAACGGGAAAGAGGTTGCGCTGAGGGTGCTGCCTGAAGGATCGGACTTTCTGATGCGTTGGCGCTTCAGCGATATTCAGCGCTTCCTGAAGGGCGAAACCGTTGAACCCGGCTCCGTCTTCAAAACGGTGCATGATCTGTTCACCCACTATGTCGACTTCCGCTCTGAAGTCGAGAGCGCCATTCTCGCGTTGTGGACGATTGGCACCTACTTCTACACCATGTTCCCGGCGTACCCGTACATGGCGCTGAATGGTCCGAAGAACAGCGGCAAAAGCACCGTGATGCGCGTGATGCAGCCGCTCGCGTTCAACATGATCAGCACATCCGACCCAACCGGACCGTCGATGTTTCGCCTCATTCACTACACCTCATGCACGGTCGGCATCGACGAAGCCGAACGCTATCACAATCCCAAAGACCCCGGAATGCAGCAGATCCGTCAGTTGCTCAACAGCGGTTACAAGCAAGGGATGCCCGCCATCCGTCTCATTGGGGAGGACATGAAGCCACAGGCGTTCGACGTGTACTCCCCGAAGATTCTGGCGGCGATTTCCGGGCTGGAAGACATTCTCGCATCGCGCTGCATCGCCATCCCAATGCGTCGCACCGACAAGAAGATGCCGTCGTTCCCACCGGACTTCGACGGCGCATCGATCCGCCACCAGCTCTACACGCTGGCGCTGACCGCCTTCCCGCACCTCTATACCAACTATTTCGAGCGTCCCGCGCTGCACACGCTCCACAACCGTTCATCCGAGCTGTGGTCGCCGCTCGTCGCATTGGCGGCATTCTTCGAGGAGCAGGGAAAAGTAACAGGGCTGCTGGAAGCTATCGCTACTGCCGCCGAGAACGACGAGCAGATCAGCCAGGGCAAGGCACTGAGCGAGCGCGAGGAGGCGGTCTTGCAGGCGCTCGAGCTGATGACACGCGGACAGGAGGGCATTGTCTGGGTCAAGGCGGGAACGCTGCGTGAGAAAGTGGCGCGCCTGACCGGGCAGCCAGTCGAGAAGATGGGCGACGCGCAGTGGATCGGTCATATCCTCAAGCGGCTGCACCTGCTCGATGAAGCCGGGCGCAAACGAGGGATGGATGGCATCACCTACGCCGTGAAGTCGCCCGACGTGATCGATATGATGCGCCGCTACGACGTGGCAGTGATTTACGAAAGCCGCTGAAAAACCGTGTAAACCCTACATACCGTTCATAGCCAAGGGAAGGCGCATGAGCGGTATGTTAAATGGTTGTCGTCAGGCTCGTCTATGGGCGCACAGGCTTAACAACTGGAAAACTTGCCCCGCCTGGTTCTTCAGTAAGAGCTGTAAAAGCTCCAGTCGCTATATCAAAACGATACAGCTGTGGGGGAAACTGTTCATCCCTAAAAAAGACAGTAAAAATAAATCCCGTCGAGTCTGGTAGCCAAGCAACTGGTCCGTCTGGATAACTTTCATCACTGGACGTTATTATCGTACTTCCTTCATAATTAAACTCATCATCATAAAAAGAATCAGCGTAGACCAGATAAATGTTACTGGCATCACTGTAAGCAATCATCTCAGAATTTGGTGACCAAACCGGATGGTCAGCATTTCTGCTATTTAATCTTCCAGTTACATTATCACTGTTCCGTCTTGAAGTTGAGAAAATGACAATTACATCATTACCAGTTATGGCGTCTGCTGACATTATGTATGATCTTAAACCACCAACAGAATGTGATATAGCAGATACAACAGTATTATATTCATTACGCTCAAATTCTCCTCGCCGGAATGAACGATCAGACTCACTATACCTATAGTTCACAAAACCTCTAGCTGATCCCGCGACAGATAAAATTTGTTGTGACGACCAACTTAAAGATGTTGCATCTTCAGTAGCCGTACTACGTCGAAAATTGCCTCCATTCAAACCTATGATTCCTATCCAATCACTTTGGTTGCAGCCAAGAACAATATCCATCAAATTGGGATGCCAAATATATATTAATGATGAGAATCCACGGGTTGAAGAGTTTTGATCACACGAAGCTTCTGGCGGAAGTACAAGCTCTTGTCGTCTGGTAAATAGTAAATCACTCATAATTATTATTGGCTTTCTGTTAACATACGTTGTATATATAATATTGATGCTGTTTACTAAAGTTGTTAGTCTAATAGAGGTAACAACAGCCCATATAGCCAAGGAAATGATGACAAGCAATACAGCTAAAATACCCGCTCTTCCAAGAACCAAAAGTTTTTCCCGATTTGTTAATTCACGAGGAACCGGTTTAACTTCTGTAGCTATTCTATAATTAAAGTGGAGTTTCGGCGGAATCACTTGAGTCAAACTCATTTGTATAGATCCACTGCCACAGATAGGGCAGTGGATGCTCGAATGAATAGAATGATACATGCTAGAACAATTATTGCAGAAAGAAATAGAACGCATATCGGGGTTTACATCTTCTGAATTTAAAGTCTTCAAGCAAACACTACACCCCAACCGTTCAGTTGAATTGTTACTCTCAGGTTGATTCATTGAAGATGAAGAAGGATTCATTGTATTCCTTGATTGTGATAAATCGGAAAATACTACGTGTAGGCACGCTGAACCGGTAGAAATACAAGAGCTAAACCACCACCCAGAGCAGCAGCTTCAATCAAAAATTCAGTTGCCTCTTGATTATACAGATAGGCCGCCAGACCAAGGCAGGCGAAAGCGCCCAACAGACGTATTGTGATATTCAGGGGACGACCCGGCTCTAGTTTCATGCGGTAGTGCGGAATGTGATAAAGCAGTAGTCCAACCGCCAGCGCGATAAGAGCTATTATCATCACGCGCACTTCTGCGTCGGTCGATCTATTCGTATTCACTGGAACGAAATTGAAGATCAATCCTTCCGTGCCGCTTAGCTGGGTTACTGCTATGCTGACGATAAGACAAATGACTATATAAAACACAATCAGATAACGCACGAGCGATCCAATGAGTCGGAAAGCACGAAATAAAGGTGGATAACCTGGCGTTAATGGTGGGTTTCGCGTAATGATCAGGTAAAGAATTGAAAGTGTCGTCGTGATGGCAACTGCACCAATCTGTCCAAAGATGATTTCGCGTGAGGAGGATCGGTTGAGCAGATCGCTTATGAGAATGGCAATCGCCGGACTATTCAAAAAGCTAATATCCAATAGCAGCACATTCGCCGTCAACAGCAGGACTAGGCCGCCAATGATGCGCCAGATCCATCGCATGAGAGACCGCTGCCCGCGCTTGTCTCTCAGGGTAACTGGGAAGAGCGCATAGGCGGTTACGCCGGCTGCCAGCAGTGCCATTGTGAAGACGATTGGGCGCGGCACAGACTCGCGCAGAATGGCATCGACAAGCAGTTCAGGTAGGTCAGATGATCCACCATTCTGGGAGTAAATCTTCGTCCCACGATAAGAATAAGACCCAATCGCGGCGGCGATAACGATGAAGAGCGTCGCAAGAAGTCCGAGCAGGACTAGACGTAGTCCGTGGCGAATAGGAGGCAGATACCCCGCTAGGGATAGTCCGGATTGGAGTACCATGCCGCCTTCGGATCGGGGCAGCGAGTGCAATGGCTTGAGTGCGATCGGACGCCGCTGCACGCTTCGAAGCGGGGGAGGAGGTGTAACGCGCAACGAAATCAACTGATCACTCTGACACATTGGGCAGCGTGATTGGGCGTGCGATTGATGATAACTGCGTTTGCAGGCAGTGCAGCGGGCGAAGGCACGATTGAGATCATCACCTCGATTCGGATCGAGCGTTTTGAAGCAGTAGTCGCATCCGATCCGCTCCGACGCTGATCCGATGCGATAAATTCCATCATTGACGCGGGAAATGGTCACGAGCGGTTTGCTCCGATGGTTGCTACGGCACGCGAACTCAAGCGGACCACTGATTGTACCGCCATAAGCAAGTCGAAACCGTACTCTCTTCCGACGCGATAAATGACAAAGAGTAGCGCGCCAGCTTCCGCTAAAAATATTAGCCCGCTGATGCCAACAAATGCACTGCTGATTAGCAGAAGAGCCAGCCAAACTACGATGGTTCCCGCTGCCGTAATGCCAATCAAAATCAGGCTTAGAGGGGAGTGGAGTCGAGTTTGCGCCTGCTCTACTGTGCCTGATTCCAGTGTCCAAAGCGTCATCGCTTCAAATTGCCCCAACAGCCGTTCTGCTGCTGTTTGATTGATGCGGTGTAGGACGCTATAAATGCCCCATAGCACCTGCCCCGGTGCGAGAATCATCAGGACAGATAGCAGCAAGAAGCAGGTGATGATTGGCATTGCGAGCAACCCGCCATATGGGAGAAAATTGCGCGTTACAAAATAATACTGCACTCCCAAGTTGAAAACTGTTGAGAGGTGCCACAGGAACAGTGTATACACCCCGATAAGCGTGGCGATTGGAATGACCGGGAGCGCGCGACTCTCTAGCATGAGGCTCTGAGTTTCGCTAAGGACGATCGGCTCATCCACCAAATCCGGACGGACAAAGTGTGGATATACTTCGATGACTGCTTCCTGAGATGGCTGAAGGGTGAGCAGATGTCCATCGGAGTGCCCGCTGGATGTGTATCGAACGAATGCCCACAGCGGCATATTCCGGCGATCGAGCTGTACCAAGTTCGTGCTATTGTTGCGCACGATAAAATTGGACTGAATCGAGGAATTCAGCACCAGAAGACTTTCTGAAATGCCGAGCGGGGTATCGTTCATCGAGTTGATAGGTCCAGTATATAACGGTGCGCCAACCAACGTCACGACTCGGAGCGGCTCCGGCACCGGTGGTACGAAGTCGATCGCCTGACCAGTGGGCTGTAACAGACTGTTCCAGCATTTACGATGGTATACGACCTCGTTCACAAGGACACTATCGCGCAGCATTTCATTAGGATCATTAGGATTCGAGGTGCGAAAGCAATAGGCGCACCCAATACGGTTGCCTGCCTGTGCAAGCGATGTCTGAGGAGCTATCACCAACCGGGTTTCGAGCTGTGCTGATTCGGCGGATGGTCTAACTTCCTCAAATATCCCCTCAACAATCTCATCATTTGTAGAATCCATTGAGGAGTCATCAAACGCTCTGCTGTCCATTCGTCCTCCCTTCAGTTGTCATTGACCAGGCACAGCCACCTGCATTACTTTTCACGACTCTGAAATTCCAGCGCCCAGAAAAATGGATCGAGGACACGACCCGGCCGTAACTCTCCTGCACCTGCTGTCTGTCCGATTGAAGACATGATGACGAAGCGAGTGTCGATATTTTTCTCTTTAAGCTTTAGCAGCCCAGCTTGCCCGTCCTCAACTGAGGTACTTACCCACTCGCGAATTGCTTCACTAAAGCGCCCCATGCGCTCTAGGTAATCCACGAGCGCCATTCCGGTAAACGAAAAATGAGTATTCTCACTATCTGATTTTGGCATCAAGATCGGTGCCAATTCATCGGTCTCAAGATATTCACGTAGGTTGATGGGCAAATTGATGATCATGTCGGCTTTTGAGAAGACGATAACCAAGCGCCGGCCCGCCTTCTTGAAGTTGACACCATAGTTTTCAAGGGCGCGCACATAGATTTGCACAACCTCAAAAAATGTTTTGCCAGTCATCTCCATATCCGGGAGGCAGATCAGCATGATGGTTGTCGGCGTGCCGAGCAGAAAAGGGATCTCCTTGACCGGCACGTCGAGTCGCTCAAAACTCTCGCCCGCGTGATCCATGATTACAATGAGACGGCTACTCCAACGTTGCCCTGATTTGAGTAAATTCAGATAAACCTCGTTTTGATCGCGGGTCTTCTTTGGCGTTGCGCCCGGCATAAGACCTTTAACCCGTTCTGTGCGCAGGATCTGTTTATGATCGATGTCGATCTGGGCAACTGCTTCTACATAACTGTCTGACCATATCTTAGTGATGCCGTAGAGATGCAGGCGCAGCACATCGAGCCACGTCGATTTTCCAGACTGCGACCATCCGAACATCTGTATATACACCGGCAGAGCCACCCCATACTCGCGTACGTACAGCTGTGGGATGACATAATCACAATTGCACTTGGTATCCTTCGGATTGCGCGTATCGACCCGAACTTCACTCAGGCAGCGCGGGCAGATAATGCGATCTTTTCTTCCAAGAAACCCCAACATTCTGACCACTCCCTTGACATGACCGGCGATAATATGGTGAAAAAGCTGAATTGACTGCCTATCCGGATACCTGAGCGGACTGTGTGAATGCACCTTCCAAGTGACCTGATTTCTTTGCGAGTCGGATAATCGCTTTCAGCTTGCCTTTGTCTTTCACGCGGATGGCACGTGCAGGATAGCTTTCATCTATCGATTGTGGCGAAACGTTGAAAAGTGCGGTGGTTAGATCGACGAATGCGGTATCCTCCAGCGTATCTAGATCGGTCTGAGCCACAATGATAGCGGCGGTGCGTGCCGTCACAAGCCGATCTACGTCAACTACACTGCGTAGCTCCTCCAGCACGGGCGTAGATTCGCCGCGCTGTACCAGCCGATCGAGCGCCTGATGGCTGGCGCTGAATGCCTTACTTCCACTTAGGCTGGTGATCAGATTAGTGGGCATTTTTGATCCAGCCAGCACGATCAGCGGATCGAACGCAGCAGTCTGCGCAAATTTCAACACGTCTCCCCATCCTTTTATCTCTCCCGAATGAGCCAACGCCCAAAGATATATATCAGGAGCGATGTCAGCAGCCATTACGCTCTCGGTAGCGCCCATATTGATCAGGCGCTCGATGCTCAAGCTGATCACCAAGGCATCAAAGGACTGCGCGGTGAGTGACTTGCCCAGCACAGCAGCGAGCGCACGCATCATGCCGGACTTGTAGTGTTCAAGATTGACCTCTCGGAAGGTCGTCAGCGCACGTTCCGACAGCGGATCGTCGGTAGGCAGCACACGCCGCGCTGCCAGACTCTCGGCAGCAGTCTGTGCGGTATAGATTTCAGGCATCCCCACCGAGAACTCGGCGTAGTTTTTCAAGTTTTTCCGCCACCACATCGAGTAGGGAGATGCTTTTGGGCTGCTGGTCGTATTTGGGATGGCGATGGCATCGGACGACACCTCCATTGTGGTGAAGCTGCCCCCGCTGCTGCGGCTCCTCGCGCCCACTGCCCAGTATGCCCCGGCTGGCGGCCAACACCCGTCTACGTAGGTGCTGAAAGTGCAGGTGATACGACTTTCCACATCCATCAGATAGAGGATGGTGCTGAGCAGAGAATAGACTCGGCTGGAGTCGTCGCTCAGCAGCAGCAGCGATTGTTTGCGGCTGGTGAGGTCGCTCGCTCCCTGAGCCAGCAGCGCCAGCTTGTCCAAATCTTTTTTCCAGCCATCGGGGAGACCATCCACCAGTTCTTTTCGGCGTGGCACTGGCACGATTGAGGGTGGCGGCGCTTCACGGACGTACTGCACCAGTAATTCCACGCTATCGGTAAAGACACTTGCATCGAGTGCGGCTTCGATTACCGCGAACGGATCGTTACGAACTCGCGCAAATTGTTCCGATTTCAACACTATTGCGTGAACTACAAAGTGACTACCATCACGATCTTTGGCTTTATCGATCACCGTTTGATCGCCGGGTATCGGCGCAGTCTGCGCAATCACCACCGATCCGTTCTGTGTCCAGAAGTAACGGTATTCCGGTGTGCCAGTCTCGTGGTGCCACCGGCTGAGCGACGAACACTGCACCATCCGCTCGATTTCCGCTTCGTCAGCGCGGATATCCGGTGAGACGTAGGTAACCTGAAACCCGCTTGAAGATTTCGAGGAATAGGCAGACTCTACGCGCGTATAGATTAGATGAGAGACACTAAGATCAGGCATCAGCGTATCTCCCGGACTAGACGAAAGCCGACGTGACTCATGCGCTGGGCTTCTGTGCGGTTGACGAACTGAATCGGACGGGGGTCATTGAGCGGGTTGAACACGCTGCCGAAAAAGCGACTGTTTGGCTTTCCCCAACCAGCAAATGAATTGTGCTGGTTATTTTCGTAAACAAATTCCACCACGCCTAGGCGCATGAGCATCTGATCACACAGTTTTCGCCCGTTAGCGAGCATATTCGCGTCGGCAGGGGTTACCTCTTCCAGACGGCGAATCATCAGTGCTGCGCGTTCATTGATGGTGCGTTTGCCATCTCGATCAGCGGCGTTGAGGACGGTGGCGATATTTCCGGGATCATCAGAGTATGCCGCCAGCGTTATGACCGCATCTTTCCATTCCTGAGCAGTAGGGAGCCGATAATCGCGGCCCATCCAGTTGGCAAAGCGTATGGCTTCGCTGGGCAGAATACCGGTGATAAACAGATTCCAGTAGTCTCCGATGCGGATCTGCGCCGGGCTGATGCGCGGCGTGTACGTGGTGAGAATCTCCTTGTACCATGCTTCATCATACTGATAGGTGTCACACAGAAAATGCTCAAACTGAATCTTGGTAATCGGCAGCCACGACATGACCAGCCGTGTATTCGGAATCTCGATCATTGGAAATCCGGTGGAGTCTAGACTCACTGTGAATGCAGCGGACATGCTTACCCTCCTTATAAGGTGTGGTGGTTACTCAGTCGCAGAAATAACCGCATGGCAAAGGGCCGACGAGTACGATTCCCCTCATCTATCCTTTTTATAATATCCCGATCAAGAGTATTTTTCGGGACGGTGGTGATTCCTACGACTGCGGTGCTTCCCTCACTCTGCATCGCCATCTCGCGCAAATCGCTGCGTAGAAGCATCTGATCAGCCAGTGTGCGCGCGTCGGGTTGGTTTACTATGGCATCCAGCCTGTCCAGAGTTGTCCGCGCGCGTGGGGAGCGCGTCGCTGTCCGCCAGTCGAGCGGGGCAAGACGCACGGCGGCATCTGAGACGCGTTGCCATTCGTCCGCCGTTGGCACGAAGAATCGATCCGCGCCCCACCAGCGCCCGATCATCTGGACTTCCTGAAGGGTCAGTCCACGCACGAACAGGCTGTCCACGCTATCGCGCGTAATCGTAGCGGAGGAAGTGCGTCCAGTGTCCTGCACGAGCCGCTGATACCAAACGGTATCAAAGCGCCGATCTTTAGTTTCAGCCAGAAGGTATTCCAGCTGCACCCAAGTGAGGGGGAGAAAGCCGATCTGAAACGGGATCTCTGGGAAGGTAATGAGTGGGTAGCCGGTCTGCTCGTCCGGCATCAGGGTCGGAGTCTGCACGTTCATGTGCATCATCCTCGGTTATCGTAATACTGGAAGAAATCGCGGAGCGCCTGCTCGACCTCTGAGGGTGTCTCGGCACGGTATTTCCAGCGGACACGCGCGTTAAGCACCTGCTGGCTAGTTCCGATCACGACGAGACGGTCATCCCATGAAGTGTAGGCGAAATCATCAATATCGGCGGGTAGCTGATCTCCGACTAGCACGACGGCAATCCCCCCAGATGGCTGGCGATCAAGGATCGGTCCGATCAGTCCCATCCTGCCGATCGGAAGCGCGGGATCAGGAGGCAGATTACCTTCGGCGAAGGCAGGGCGCATCTCACCGGTGAAATAACTTTGTGGATAGCGGTTGCGAGCGCGCAACCTGTCCAGTAGCACGGTGTGCAGCCCGGCTTGATACAGCCCATTTGCGTCCTGAGTAGCAAGGATCAGGGTAGTACCTGACTGATGACCTGGCCCCTGACTAAGGAGAATGGACCAGATCAGTGGGTCGAGTGCGCGATAGCGCTTGATCTCCATCCCGGTCGAGCCACTGCCCTGCGCCGATCCAATATTGAAATGTAGTTTGGCACCGCTGTCTTCGACCATAGCGACGAAAGCGCTGCCGCCGGTCACTTCCATTTCGGTGAAAGATTGCAATTCGTCGGACACTCGATAGAGATCGCTAGCATATCGATCGTAGTCCAGTACGGGCGGTCTGCTCGCGCCGCGATTGCCCAAGTCGTAATATCGGTCGTCAGCGAGATAGTCGCTGACGGACTGGGGTATCACGAGCGCGTCGTCATTGGTATTTTCCCGCAGCAGATCAGCTTTGGTAAAAATCGTGAGGACATTACGATCGCGAAGCGCCGCATTGAAGTGCATCATTACCTGTTGATAAGCCATGAACAGGGCATTGATCGATCGTCCTGTTTCGACCATTTCGCGCTGTAGATCGTACAGGCTAACGATGAACCAGATTGTCCGGGCTTTGGCGATGGCGCGCGCATAGAGTGGCGGCGGAGCGGAGCGATCGGCGATCCGCTCGGTGATCCGGTCAACTACCTCTCCAGCCAGATCGAAGATCACTAGCGTCTGCGTCTCGCTTTGTGTCGGGAAATTCTTCAGCATGAGAAGCAACGGTTCCGGATTATCCGTCAGCGGTGTTGCCCCCAGCCCCGGATTGCCCGTTTGCTGTCCCCGCTGTATTTCGGCCAACCGCTGCATAGTGTGGGTGTCAAGATAGTTGTGAAACGCGCCCTGCGCGATCACACCGATTCGCTCGACCAGAAAACTCATACTGCCCAGCAGGGTACTCTTGCCATGCTGAGTTACGCCGAAAGTGACGATGAAGATCGGTTCTCGAAGGCGTGCACTTTCGATATACAGTCGTGATACATTCTTACCACATGCTTCGTTTTCGCACTGTTCGCCGCGGCTGAAGGACTGCGGCGTCAGGCAGTAAGGGCATTCAATCATGTCGTCTTCATCCTTATCTCGATGCGATTGGCGATCTGCGCCATAATTTCCTCGGTATCTTCGGTGGCGTCCAGATGTTCCCCGCGTACGGGTTGCCATTTGCTACGAACGGTGCGAATCGTCCATAGTCGATCGTCCCATCCGTTCTGTTCGGCCCAGTCATCGTAATCGAGTACCGTCTTATCGCTTAGCACGATCACGAATGCTACCTGATTATCGCGGTAGCGGTCGAGCGCCGGGCCGATCAGCGGCTGCCGCTTCTGCAAATCGCCGACTAGTGTGTCCCCTTTAGGCAGAGATTTTCGGACGAACTGCACCAGATCGCCCGTGCCGATGCGATGCAGCGTGAGTACGACGGTGCCAAGCTCCCGCTGCCGACGCAGCTGGACGAAGGCGCGCGCCAGATCGCGCGCCTTTTTGGGCAGATCCTTATGATCGCTCTGCACGATGATGATACCGTAGGCGATTTCGTCTCCCGTGAGGTTGGGAAGCTGTCCTGCGAGCCGTTGGCTGAGCTGATCACGCAGTCGCTGCACAAGGATCTGCGAGTTACGCACCGCCCGCAGCATAGCATCGCGTTTGCTAGGCGTGAAGATGGCGTGACGATGCAGCTTAGTCTGCTCGACCTGCCAGTCCAGCACCCGCAACTCCGGCGTATCCCGATCCAGCACATCCGGGATGAAGCTGAGCAGTCGAGAGAGATGCGGCTCACTAAGGGGCGGCGCGACTGGCTTTTTGTTAATGGCGCGGCGCGAACTCAACCGGGCACGATACGCATGAGCCGCCCGGATTAGCGAGATGAATTCATCGACCGGTCTACCGATCGCTATAAATAGCTCCAGAAATTCTGGCAACCGCTCATAACGGTTCAACCAGCGGCGAGCGGCGCGTGCGTGCTGCTCACTCAGGCTGTCAATGCTTTCGAACAACTTGCTCCCGTCGGACTCGACGGGGTTCGCGTCCGATGCGGGCTGGAGCAGCGCCAGCCACTGGTCATCTTCCGCCCAAGCGATTAATACTTCCCAAATCGGCAGCAGATCGGAGTAATCACGCGCCGCCCGGTTGAAAGCGGGCAGCAGACGCAGCAGCGCGCCGTGCTGCGTTTGAACGAGATGGTCCGGATTAGCTCTGAAGAAATTGAACAGCAGGCGCGCACATGCCATACCCATCTGATGCTCATGGCTGACGTGTTTGCCGTTCTGATGCGCGAGCATCGCCTCGATAATGGTGATGGCATCCAGACAACCCTGCTGGTTCTCACGTGCTAGGGCTAGCAATGTCCAGGCGATTGTGAGCGACGCATCGCTGCGTGGATGGGTGAATTCGATACTATCAAGCCGTGCGAGCCATTCGGCGATGAGCGGCCATAGGTCGGAGCCAGTGCGCGGCACGGGAGACGGACTGAGATACGGCTCAATATCGGCGCGCATCTGATCCGGGGTAGTCATGCGGCGCAGCATCTTCCCGATCTGACGCTCCATGAGCGAATAGGCGTAGTTGAACCCGTCCATTGGCACGATCGAGACCAGATTGCGCGCCGCCTCCGGAATAATTTGCGGGATGCTGGAAATGATGCACAGGCGATCAGCCCATTCCCAAGGTGTCTCTTCAGCTGGGGTTTCCCCCTGACGCGACTGCCGGGCGAAGATATTGCCCTGGCTGACCTGTTTTGCAGCGGGTGCCGGCAGGGTTTCGAAGAAATCGGGGAGATCAGCGATCTGCCGATTAGTGCAGACCAAGATGAAATAGGTGTCATCTGCAGTGAAAACGTCGCGCTCATCCGGGCGGCGTGGCTGCACCAGCGGCATGATCAACGCGGGACGGCGGTAGCTGGCACGCCCAGTCAGATCGGAGGCTGTGAAATGCTGAAAGCCATCGGTCTGTGTGCCGTCGCGCGCGCCTTCCCGGTAGATGTATCGATTGTCACCGAGTTTCATAACTTGGAGAGGCACCATCGTACATAGCTTTTGCGCCAACCTAAACACGTCACGCCGCGCGGCATCATCCAGAGCGGTATCGACGATCAACACCCCCCGACGGCTAGCCTGGGGCAGATCAATGACCACGCCGTCCATGATGTGCGAACGCGCGATCAGCGCATGGGCTACGCGATGAACCCGTTCGGACTGCGCGTAATCGTTGGTAAGCCAATAACGGATGATCGCCTGACGAAACTGTTCGCGCTGCTCGGAAGTGGCCTGATTGATAGCCGTGAGCAGTCGCGGATAGACCTGCTCTTCCCACATTTTGGCGCGCTGTGCGATCAGCGTGCGCCGAGGATCCTCCGGGACTTTATCCTCCGGGTCGTTGTCATCCTCATCCTCATCGTCCAGCAGGGTGACCGCTTTTAGATACCATTGCAGCATTGTTTGCAACGTGGTCGTCAGTGGATCGTGGTTGAGTAACGCGGCGACTTCGTGATGCTGCTCCTGCTGTGCCGATGGTATTGAGTCAGCGTAATTCAAGGTTTTAAGCAGTTCGAGCAGTCCGGTGAGGAAAGGACGGCGCAGACGCAGCAGCGTAGGAAAGGTTTTGAGCAGGGGAAAACCGCGCTTTTCCAGCAGCACCATGTCGAGGCCTTTGGTCTGCTGAAATAGGCGGTTGAGCGACATATAGCCGCTCTGCCAGACGGGATCTTCGTTGTCCTCCCCGCTCACCCACCCCTCGACCAGATCGATCATGTCGCCGGGGCGGGTGATGGCGATATAAGCAACTGCATTGACGACGCTGAGGCGGATCTGATCGCTCCACGAGTCCACGAGCATCTGGAAGGCTTTCTCTACGTCTGCCATCACCTGTTTTTCGGCATCGGGGATGATCGCCAGCGCCAGCGTGATACGCTCTTCCGTCCCCGCCGATTGATACAGTGCGAGAGACTGCTGTTCGATGCTGCCTTCGGCGGCCCCCTGCTGCACCAGTTGATTCAGCTGATCGGCGAGCTGCGTCAATACAGTGTGCGTGATGGCATCTTTTGCCTGCTCCATATCGACTTGGGCATAGGTGGCATGTCCCCGCGCCATATCTTCCAGAAGACCGCCGAGCGCGGTAAGCAGGCGGCGCGCGTCGTCTTGGTGGTGATCGGACTTGTCGATAGGCACTTGCGGGTCGTCGAGCGGGTCGAACCCTCGTGCGACCGACTCGTACACTCGCGAGATTGACACCGCCGCCGCCCATTTGTAGTCGAAATTACCGTTGTGTGTCCACTCGCTCAGGATGTCCAGCACAACTGTCTGAAATTCGCTGTTCACCGCGATGTCTGCCAAGGTGACGCTGGCGGTGAGGATGACGAAGGCGTTCGAGTCCTGTGCCAGGTTGTTGAGCTTCTGACGCAGACGATCGAGGTGAAACACACCCAACTTTGCCAGCGCCACAGCGATCACATCCCGCAGACGGCGCATGTTGTCCAGATCGCGCCCGACAGCCTGCCTGCGCGCCTGCTGGAAAGTGTCATCTCCATCGGACGTGCGGTTGAGCCTATTGAGCTGGCGGCGCACCTGATCGTATTGTTCACTCATCTCACGGATCACGCCGATGAAAGTGTCCGCCAGCGTCCACAGCATTCGTTGATGGTTCTCAATCTGCCGCTGCACCACTTCTCGATAGCTGGTTTCAATGAAGTCGATTCGAGTGCCACGCCGTCGAAGCTGAAGTTGTGCATCTATGATGTGCTGTCCGATGCGTCGGGGATCGATGAACTGCCCTTCGCCGTCCATCCCCAGGTCGCGGAGCTGCGCCACCGCCAGTTCGTAGATCTCGTCCAGCCAAATGATATCAAGCCCATCAAACAGCACGACAAAGAGGGCATACAGCTTGTAGTTGAGATTCTCTAAGCCGTCAAACCAGGCGCGTTGTGCGTGAAGTGATCGCGTCTTTCCAGTCCTCAGCGCGGCGATCAGGGCATTGGCATCACTGCGATGCTCCGGCTGGCGAAACTCCCGATCGAGTTCGATGGCACGATAAGAAGCAAAGACGGGCGGATCTTCGTCTGCCAAAGCGCGCAGTTTTTCAGCACCGACTTCATCAATGTCTATCGGAAAGTATTTGTTCACCAATCGGAGGAAGACCTGTACGCTATTCGGCTCCTCGGTGAACAGGATGTCGTAGCGGCCCATCAGCTCGTCCATTGGAAACTTGCCCGGCTCTGTGCTGACGGTGAAGATGAAAAAGACTCCTCGATGCGCCAGATCCGCATCGATACCGCTGATCCGGGAGGTGAGCGCATCCGCGCTCATCCGCCCGTCCTCAAACTCATTTTTAAAGATGATCACGCTCCGGTCGGGCAGATTGCGCTCGGCGGCGATCTCCTGAAGCGTGCGATCGCGGTCAATATAGAGATAGACTGATTGCGCTCGGTCTCTGGAATCCAGATTCATCAGATCGGTCGCTAAACGAACTGCGGTGATCTCGCGCCCGGAGCCGGGCGTGCCGGCTACCAACCAGATACGTCGGGTACTGTTTTTGAGGTGCTTTCCATCCTGCGTAAAAATGGTCTGTGCGAACTGCGCGTAGGCTGGCGTCTCGACGTAGAGTGTGCGTGCCTGTTCGAGGTCGCTGCGATATATATCCGTCAAGCTGATTCGGCGGCGCTCAAACTCGGCTTGGCGTGCCTGTTCCTTGTCTTCCTGATCCTTTCTGAAGCCGGTGATCGACTTATCGACGGAGCCGTCCAGCGAGTCACGCGTTTCCCTGGCGCGCTGCACCCGTTCGTCAACGGGAGCGGCAGGCGGCGCATCCGGTTCGTCATCGCTATCTTCGTCGTCATCCCGGACATCATTGGGGGGATCGGACTGCGGGAGTGGTGGGTTGCCCTCCTCCACACCGTCGTTACCCTGAGCAACATCGTCCGGGGGCATTCCGTCAGACGGCGCGGACGGATCGCCGATGCCGTCCGCCTCTAGGTTGTCAGTCGTGAAAGGAGTCGGATCGAGGGGATCATTCATGCTTCGATCTCTTCACGGGTAAGCGCCTTGCTCACTCTGGCAAAGTGTTCGGGGTGCTGCTGGCGATATTTCACTCGCAGCTCATCCACTGTCACCAGCGGCTCCAGAGTGATTTTGATCCGTTGCATCCGCTCGGAGCCAGCGTCCCCACCGATCGACACCACCTGAAGATTGAGTCCGCCAGTAGCCGCGCGGGTGGCGGTGAACGACAATTCAAGCTCGACTGTGCCGACAGCGAACAGCCGCTCATCGTCCGTCTGGGTTGTCAATAATTCCTTTTTGACCTGTTCGATCAGTTCGGCCAGCCCGATGGGGGTCATGACGATCTCCTTTTGAAGTCATCCTGCTCGAAGAAATAAAGTTTTGAAGCGCGTTCGGAATTTTTTATCTGTGGAATATGAGCTTCATCGGTCGCTCCAGACAAGCCAATTTCATGTGTGGCAAATTTAAAAGCATGGGCGACGTTTTCGCCAAAAGCGAGCGCCTGATAAAACCCACGCGCGAAATGCGTGGCAGACTCGTTGCTTACGGACTGGCTCATGCCGATTACGACGATGCCGCGTTCCGCTAGTAAATCCGCTAGAGTAGTACTGTAGCAGGCGTTCAGGATGACACAACTCACGGTATCTAAATCGGCGATTATTGGTGCGATCTGCTCCGGCTTCATGTATACCTTTGTGCTGTCTCCTCTCTCCCACAGCAGCGATCCACGATTTGAGCCGTGACCAGAAAAATGTAGCAGATTGGGACGGTTCTTCAGCAGATGTCTACTGAAATCCTCCATTTCCAGCGCACCTTCATCGTGCATGTCGAACTCACCTTCGCGCCACTCCAGCGCCCGCTTGATCTTCTTGATTTCGCTGTCGATGGGCAGCATACCCTGCTGCGCATCGAGCGGGTTGGCGCGCAGGAAAAGTAGCCGGGGAATTTCGGCGGATGGGCGTGTCACTGCACGGTTCCAAGACCTGTCCACTATGCGGGGAGGATGCGTGCGGCAGAGCATTTCCAGCGCCGACCAAGAATCGTCGTCATATTTCTCGATATAGCGATCCAAGCGCGCCGCAAAGACAGCATTGGTTACATCATGCGTAAGCAGGCGCATGTACAGCCCACGTATCAGCGTGCCACTGGCATCGCCCATCGTCAGCCCGATCGCGCATGGCACCGGAAACTGTCCTAGCAACGGCAGCAGCGGCGCACCTATGGAAGGAGTGTGAAGCACAAATAGGCGGCATCCGGCATCGGTGAACGGTTGGAGCAGTCCGAACATCTTCTGAAGCAGCGACGGTTTGAGATCCCCGTCAAATAGGCTCAGGATCGGCCCATTTGCGCTGGAACGGCATTCCCCAATGTGGTGCCAAATGTGAAATGGGGTGTGATTGGCATATGCCTGCTGGATTTTGTCGTGCAGATCGCGCGGCGATGGCTGCCGCAGGATCGTTAATTCAACAGCGCGGCGGTTTTCCATCTCCGCCACCGCATTTGCTCGATCACGCAGTTGAGAGATCACTTGGTCATCAGCGGTTTCAGGTGTTTGCCCGCCGTAAGTTAGCAGGATGCGCAGCGGGCGTTTGATCAGTGCTGGTGGCGGCGGTGGCGGGTCGTCCGACAGGACGAGACTAATTGGAGTGTATAAAGCAACATATTGATGACCATCATGAAGCAAATCGAAACGAATGCTTAATAATTTATCTGACAAATAGATTTCAAGCAGGTCTGGTTCTGTATCGGGAAAAGAGGTGTGAAGCTGAAGTCTCCTATATATTTCTCTGCCCAATGCGTATTGATCGCGATGAACTGGCAATATGTCGCTTAAGAAGTGATCCGGATCACGGCACAGGTTGATTGGGAAGATAGATGGCAGCTTCGAAGTCATGGGTCATCCCTATGGGCATTTGCGTTTAGTAACTGCAAATAGCTTTCAGTGCTTAAGATTACTCAAAATGTCAGTAAAATGCAAAAAACGCCTAATGTGGAATGAAGTTGGCAAAAGAGAGAACGTCTAGCAAGATCGAAGTATGCCCACATCGACTCTGAAAGACGTTCTCTATGACGAGTATACCGTTTGAAACGCTGTTGACGTATC
>Ga0163144_10010616_pt1 | contig 19602 bp, 22 predicted proteins | sample OliLak19BULKMAT1_FD_123175 | JGI IMG/M metagenome (GOLD analysis project Ga0163144, IMG submission 123175) | Freshwater microbial mat bacterial communities from Lake Vanda, McMurdo Dry Valleys, Antarctica - Oligotrophic Lake LV.19.BULKMAT1 | ecosystem: Environmental > Aquatic > Freshwater >... | reverse complement strand
GAGGAAGTTGGACAAACATCGTAACTGGACTTACAGGAACAGGAGCTTGGGTTGCACCAATAGTGCAGCATCCAACGCAACAAAACACCTATTATTGCGGCTATCAAAACGTATTTAGATCTATTAACCAAGGTACAACGTGGACACAATTAGGAACAATTGGATCAACCTTAGACGAAATAAAAATTGCCCCATCAAACACAAATATAATTTTTGCAACGTCACCAGGTGGCGTTTGGAAAACATCAAATGGTGGCACAAATTGGTCAAACATTACAGGTACAATTCCAACTGGCTCAGGTCAAATATCAGATTTATCAATTGATAACTTAAACCCAAATAATGTTTTCGTTACACTTTCAAGTTATTCAGCTAGTAATAAAGTTTTTGCCTCATCTAACGGAGGTTCCACATGGATCAACTATTCAACAGGTTTGCCAAATATTCCCATTAATTGTATCGTTTATTCAAATAATACTTCGCAAGCAAATTATGTGGGTACCGATGTTGGTGTTTATTATCGCGAAGCAAGTATGACGAGTTGGATGCCATATTTTACTGGCTTACCAAACATTGTTGTAAGCGATTTAGAAATTTATTATCCAACTAGTAAATTGCGCGCAGCTACTTACGCTCGTGGCGTTTGGGAAACCAATTTATATAGTAATACTGGTTCTGCACCATCAGCTGCATTTAACACTTCTTTTTCGCCAGGATGTATTAGCACCGCGCTTCAATTTAATGACGTATCCTCAAATGCACCTACAAGTTGGGCATGGAGTTTTCCAGGCGGTAGTCCAGCCACTTCCTCGCTTCAAAACCCATCTGTAACTTATGCCGCAACTGGAATTTTTACTGTTAATTTAATTTCATCAAATATAAACGGTTCGAGTATACCTTTTACAACTACTGTTTTAATTGTAAATACACCTACAATTTCTCCAGTTTCTGCATCGGTTTGTATTGGTCAGACTGGGGCAATTAGTGTAAATACAAACGCTACTGTTATAAATTGGCAAACTGGTCAGCAAGGCGCTAGTATAAATGTAAATAATGCTGTTAACACCGCTTATTCGTTTACAGCATCTTTAGGTGCCTGCAATGTTGCGGGTAGTTCAACATTGTTTGTTAGCCCTACGCCTAATACCCCTACTGTAATTGTTGGTGCTGGTGTTTTATCAACTACAGTTGTAGCAACAACTTACCAATGGTATTTAAATGGCTCGCCAATAACTGGCGAAACATCAAATACAATAATGCCAACACAAGATGGGTACTACAGTGTTTGGGTGGCTAATGGTAACTGCTTGGCTTCATCTCAAGCGATTCAAATAATTTTAACAAGCTTAAAAGAAGCGGCATTGTTAACCAACATTAGCATTAGGCCAATTCCAACAAAAGATGTTTTAACTTTAACATTTAATGCCACTTCAAACGATGAAGTAAATTATGAAGTTGAAAACGAATTGGGGCAATTGGTTTTAAAATCTAAATTTATAATAACAAATAGCGAAGCTAAATTAAATACAAATACTTTAGTACAGGGAGTATATTTTTTGAAATTAAAGAATAATAATAAACAGGTAACGTATAAATTTATAAAAGAGTAAATTTAAATAAGTTTTAAATAAAACATTAAAAATCTGTTAATATTTAGCAATTTTTTTGACGATTAATTTAAAAATCGTTAAACTTACAGTCTAAATAATAACAGATTTTTTATGAGCCCAATTTCATCTCCGCTTGATTATCTTCCAATAATTTTAATGTTTTTAGTTGCCTTAGGATTTGTAGTAACAACAATGGTTGCATCACATAGATTAGGTCCTAAAAAAAAATCTAAAATAAAATTAGATGTTTTCGAATGTGGTATCGAAGCACAGGGTAATGCCCGTGTACCTTTTGCCATCAAATACTTTTTAGTAGCTATTTTATTTGTGTTGTTTGATGTTGAGGTTATTTTTATGTACCCTTGGGCAGTAAACTTTAGAGAACTTGGAATGTTAGGAGTAATAGAAATGTTTAGTTTTGTAGCTTTACTTTTAGTAGGATTTTACTATATGTTAGCTAAAAAAGCAATTAGACATGAGGAATAAACTAAAAACTATTTATTAGTGCAGCGTAATTAGTTTAAAATACTTAATACTAATATTAAAAAAAACTATTATGAAAGAAATAGTAAAACGTACAAAATTGGAAATTGCAAAAAGTCCTGAAGGTCTTGAAGGGCCTGGCTTTTTTGCTACTAAATTAGAAGATGTAATCGGTTTGGCGCGTGCAAATTCCTTATGGCCTTTACCTTTTGCAACATCGTGTTGCGGTATAGAATTTATGGCAACTATGGCTAGTAACTATGATTTGGCCCGTTTTGGAAGCGAGCGATTAAGTTTTAGTCCGCGCCAAGCAGATATGTTGATGGTAATGGGCACTATTGCTAAAAAAATGGGTCCTATTTTACGTCAAGTGTACGAACAAATGGCCGAACCAAAATGGGTATTATCGGTTGGGGCTTGTGCTAGTAGTGGTGGTATTTTTGATACCTATAGCGTTTTGCAGGGTATTGATAGAATTATTCCTGTAGACGTTTATGTTCCAGGTTGTCCGCCCCGCCCAGAACAAATTATAGATGGTGTTTTAAAAATTCAAGAATTAGTAAAAAATGAATCATTACGCAGAAGAGATTCACCCGAATATAAAAAATTGTTAAACAGTTACGGAATAGAATAGAAATTAAAGATTTAAAGGATAAATTTTAAATGAGCGCTCAACTTTTAGAAACAGTAACTACCAAAATAAATACACGTTTGCCCGATGCAATCGAAGTTGCAGAAATGAGTTACGACTTCCCTGTATTTACGATTAAACACGATAAAATACACGCCGTTTTAAAGTTTTTAAAAGAAGATGCTGATCTTAATTTTCATTTTTTAACCGATTTAACCGGCATTCAATCGCCAGATGAAAAACAGTTAGGTGTAATTTATCATCTTCATAATTTTCCTAAAAATTTACGCATTCGTTTAAAAACATTTTTTGATATTAATAAGCCCGAAATACCAACAGCTACTGATATTTACCCTGCAGCAAATTGGATGGAACGCGAAACCTACGATTTTTTTGGTGTACGATTTAAAGGACACCCCAACTTAGTTCGAATTTTAAATGTTGACGAAATGGATATTTTCCCACTTAGAAAAGAATATCCTTTAGAAGATCAAACTCGTGATGATAAAAGTGATAAAATGTTTGGAAGATAAAAATGATTGCTACTGTTATAGATATAAAAACCACTGTTGATTTACCTGACGAAATAAAATCGTCAGCTGTAAAATTTAGTGAAGGAGAGTTTTTACAAACTATAATTAAAAAAAATAATTTTAAAAAAACTTTAGAAACGGGCTTTGGCCTTGGACTTTCGGCTTGCCATATAATTTCCGCTACTAATTCTAATCATGTAGGGATTGATCCCTTCCAATCAAATTACAACAGCACTGGCTTAAAAAATGTAGAAAAATTAGGTCTTAAACCCTTATTAGAATTTTATGCAGATTATTCGCATAATGTGTTACCAAAACTACTAAACGAAAAAAGAACATTTGATTTTATTTTTATTGATGGCGATCATAAATACGACGGGCAATTTATAGACTTTTACTATTCTGATTTGCTGCTTGAAAAAAACGGTAATATTGTTTTGCATGATACTTGGATGAGAAGCACTGCTTATCTTGTAAAATATATTAAAACAAATCGTAAAGATTACGAATATTTAAAACAAGATTTAAGAAACATTGCAGTATTTAAAAAAATTGGGATAGATAACCGCGATTGGCTTTATTTTAAAGGCTTTGGAACATCAAAATCTTATTTCACGCATAAAACCATTGCTTGGTTGCATAATACCAACGATTCATTTTTAAAACGCATTGTTACTAAACTTAAAAATATTTTAAAATAAATGGCTAAAAAAGAAACAATAGTAAGTCCTGATTTAGATGTTGAAGAAAAAGAGTATTCTACTCTTAATCTCGGCCCTACGCACCCGGCCACCCATGGTATTTTTCAAAATATTTTAAAAATGGATGGTGAAATTATTCATTCTGCCACACCAACCATTGGTTACATTCATCGTGCATTTGAAAAATTGGCCGAACGCCGCCCGTACAATCAAATTAAACCAATTACCGATAGGTTAAACTATTGCTCATCGCCAATTAACAATATTGGGTGGGATATGACTGTAGAAAAATTAATAGGTTGCACTGTTCCCAAACGTGTAGATTACATGCGTGTAATAATTATGGAAATTGCCCGTATTGCCGACCATTTAATTTGTAACTCAGTAATAGGTGTAGATACAGGTGCTATGACCGGCTTCTTATATATTTTTCAATGGCGAGAAAAAATTTATGAAATTTATGAATCTATTTGCGGTGCGCGTTTAACAACAAATATAGGGCGTATTGGGGGTTTTGAAAAAGAGTGGACAAAAGACACTTGGGATAGAATAAATTATTTTATTGAGCATTACCCAAGAGCATTAAAAGAGTTTGCAAATTTATTAGAACGCAATAAAATTTTTATGGATCGCACAATTGGTTGTGGTCCAATTTCTGCTGAAATGGCATTATCTTATAGCTTTTCTGGGCCTAATTTACGCGCAGCAGGAGTGGATTATGATGTGCGTGTAATGAATCCTTATTCATCATATCAAGATTTTAAATTTGACGTACCTGTTGGAACGGAAGGCGATACTTACGATCGTTTTATGGTTCGTCAACACGAAATGTGGCAATCGTTAGAAATCATCAAACAAGCAATTGCAAAAATGCCAAAAGATGAGCCTGTTCATGCCGATGTGCCTGATTTTTTTCTTCCACCAAAAGAAGATGTTTACAATAACATGGAAGCATTAATTTACCATTTTAAAATTATTATGGGCGAAATGGATGTACCAAAAGGTGAAATATATCATTGTGTTGAAGGCGGTAATGGCGAACTTGGTTTTTATTTAGTTAGTGATGGCGGCAGAACTCCGTTTCGCTTGCATTTTCGCAGGCCTTGCTTTATTTATTACCAAGCATACCCCGAAATGGTTAAAGGTATAATGTTAAGCGATGCCATTATTACAATGAGTAGTATGAATGTTATAGCTGGAGAATTAGACGCGTAATGAACTATTAATTGATAAAAATTTTAAATTTTAACTAAATGTCAAGCCAGGTACACGGAACACAACACTTTGATGCAGCTAAACGCGCCGAAATTGTCTTTAGCGAAATTGCAATGAATACGGTGCAAATAATTATTTCGCATTACCCTCCCGAAAAAATAAAATCGGCATTACTGCCTGTTTTGCATGTAGCCCAAGCCGAATTTGGCGGCTGGTTAAGCCCCGAAACAATGGATTATGTTGCTTCGGTTTTAAAAATTAAACCTATAGAAGTATTTGAGGTAGCTTCGTTTTACACAATGTACAATTTAAAACCAGTTGGCAAGTGTGTGTTAGAAGTTTGTCAAACCTCTTCATGCTGGTTAATGGGTGCCGAAGATATTGTAAAGTATATTGAGAAAAAATTAAATATTAAAGTAGGCGAAACCACTAAAGATGGCATGTTTACTTTAAAAACAGCAGAGTGTTTAGGGAGTTGTGGAACAGCACCAATGTTGCAATGTGGTGCAAGTTATCACGAGAATTTAACTTACGAAAAAGTAGATAATTTATTAGATATCTATAAAACAGAAAATAAATTAAGGAGTTATACAGATTTAGATTATAGAAATACATTGTAAAAAATTGAAAAAATTAATTTTATATATATTTATTATAATAACACTTTATAGTTGTAAAAAAGATACAAGTACTACCATTATAAATTCAGGGCCAACATCTACTATTCCCCAAAACTGGAATGTAAAATATGTGGGCAATTATAAAGGAAAGTGGACATCGCAACAATATGGTTTAAATAATGCAATTAATCTTTACAACAGTCCAATAATTTAATTTGATTTAACAAACATATGTAACATTTATCACGGAGGAATCAAAATTAAAAATGATAATTTGTTCTACAATTGTTCAAATGGAGGTTTAAGCGGTGGAAATAATGAAACATTTAAAGGAAAAAAATTATAAAAATACATTCTAATGAAAAAAATAATTGAAATAAAAGCATTAGAAAATTATAGACTATTTTTGAAATATAATGATGGAGTGTAAGGAATTATTGATTTATCTGACTTAGTTGGAAGAGGTGTATTTGTAAAATTTAATGATATAGGATTTTTTAATAATGTTTGGATTGGTTAGGGCGGGGCGCCGACTTGGAATAACGAATTAGATATTGATCCATATAAGCCATACTTGGATATTATGGGTAAAAATATATTTGAAATAAATTAAAAAGAAAATGCCTTCGATTTGTAGATTTTACGGAATAATAAATTATATGTATTGGAACGAACGCGCCCCTCCCCATTTTAATGCAGAATATGGTGAGTTTGAAGCATTAATAAAAATCGAAGATTTTTCAATTTATCAAGGTAAATTGCCAAATAAAGCATACTTACTGGTAATTGAATGAGCACCCTTACATAAAAATGAACTTATAGAAAATTGGGATTTAGGAAAACAAGACAAACCATTTAAAAAAATAGAACCTTTAGAATAATGGGCAAAAAATTATTAATACACAACGATAAAGTAACTGGTATACATACCTTAGAGGTATATCGTGCGCACGGAGGTTATGCCTCTGTTGAAAAAGCATTAAAAACAATGCAGCCAGATCAAGTAACCGACGAGGTTAAAAAATCGGGGTTACGTGGTCGTGGTGGTGCGGGTTTCCCAACTGGTATGAAATGGGGTTTCCTTGCAAAGCCGGAAGGCGTTCCCCGTTATTTAGTATGTAACGCTGATGAATCGGAGCCGGGCACTTTTAAAGACCGTTATTTAATGGAAGTAATTCCACATGCTTTGATTGAAGGAATGATTACCTCGTCTTACGCTTTGGGCGCAAAAACATCTTACATCTACATTCGTGGCGAATATTTTTATGTAGCCCGAATTATTGAAACTGCTATTGCAGAGGCTTACGCCGCAGGTTGGTTAGGAAAAAACATTTTAGGCACTGATTTCTCGCACGATTGCTATTTACAAGTTGGTGGCGGTGCTTATATCTGTGGAGAAGAAACTGCTTTATTAGAATCGTTAGAAGGTAAGCGTGGGAATCCTCGTATTAAACCACCTTTTCCTGCAGTAGCTGGTTTATGGGGTTGTCCAACGGTAGTTAATAATGTAGAAACGATTGCGGCTGTTGTACCTATTGTTAATATGGGTGGAGACGAATATGCTAAAATTGGTGTTGGAAAATCTACTGGTACAAAATTAATTTCTGCATCAGGACATATTAATAAACCGGGTGTTTACGAAATTGAATTAGGAATAACTGTTGAAGATTTTATTTACAGCGATGAATATTGCGGAGGTATTCGTAACGGAAAAAAATTAAAAGCTGTAGTAGCTGGGGGCTCATCAGTTCCAATTTTACCAACCGAATTAATTTTAAAAACAGCCAAAGGCGAGCCGCGTTTAATGACGTATGAAAGTTTGGCCGATGGTGGCTTTGCAACAGGAACGATGTTAGGTTCAGGTGGTTTTATTGCAATGGATGAAGACACGAGTATTGTAAAAAATTTGTTTACGTTTACCCGTTTTTATCATCACGAAAGTTGCGGACAATGCAGCCCTTGCCGTGAAGGAACAGGTTGGATGGAAAAAATACTACAAAAGTTTTTAAACGGAACAGCTAACGAAAGTGATGTAGATTTGTTATGGGACATTCAATCAAAAATTGAAGGTAAAACAATTTGCCCATTGGGCGAAGCAGCAGCATGGCCAGTAGCAGCAGCTATCCGCCACTTTAAACACGAGTTTTTAGAAATTGCGCAAAAGAAAAAATTTGTAGATGTGAGTCATTATGATAGATTGAATAAAGTTGTAGCGTAGGTGAAATTAGTCTTTAAAATATTTTTTATTCTATTTGCATTAAACGCATTTGCGCAAGAAAAAACTGTAGTTTATACAATTGCTGAAAATAGCGCAGAGTTTCCAGGTGGAGTAACAGAAATGATGAAATTTATAACTCAAACAATTAATTATCCACCAAATTGTAGGGAAAATAATATTGGAGGGAAAGTTTTTTTGAAATTTATTGTTTCTGATTTGGGTGAAATAAATACTGTTGAGGTGTTAAAAAGTAGTGGTAATGTCGAATTAGATTATGAAGCTGTAAGGGTTGTAAAACTTATGCCAAAATGGAAACCTGCATCAATGAGCGGTAAACCTGTAAATGTCTATTTTAATTTACCAATTAGTTTCAACATTCCCGATAATCCTTTTTTTGTGTTTAATACATTGAATAAAGATGAAAATTATATTTCTGCCATAAAGTTTATAAATAAAATAAATTAGATAAAGCTAAAGAAATATTAAACGAAAACGATTCCGATAGTCTATATTTATTAGCTGTTATGGATTATGTCCAAAAAAACAAAAAAAGTGCGCGCAAAAAATTTAAAAAATACATTGAAAATAACAATGATAGTTCTAATCAAAAATATAAAATAGCGAAAAACTATATAGATAATAATTAAAAACACTGCAATTAAAAAAATGATAAACCCAATTATCACAAATAATCCCTCACAAATAAAAGCATTATGCCAAACGCATTATGTTAAGGGGCTATATGTATTTGGTTCGGTGGTTACAAATAAATTTAATGAAGATAGCGATATTGATTTTTTAGTGGAGTTAAAAGAAACAGCTTTCTCAAATTATGCAGCTAATTATTTTGAAATGAGTGAAGAATTAGAAAAAATAACATTAAGACACGTTGATTTGATAACAGTGCTAATGGTTAAAAATGAAATAGTAATAAAAAGTATAAATAAAAATAAAGAAGTTGTTTTTGTTTCGTGAACGAAAAAGTACAGTTATATTTAAGCCAAATACTTTTTCATATTAATAAAATAAATGAAAAATTGTTTAACATCGATTCATTTTCAATTTATACTTCTAAACAAAATGAAGATAATAGATTGGTTATTGAAAGATGTTTAATAACAATTGGAGAAGCTGTAAATAGTATAAAAAAAGTAGAATTAAACAATTTATTAAATAATACAAAAGAAATAATAGGTTTTAAAAATTTAATTGTTTACGCCTATGATAGAATTGATGATGCAATTGTTTAATTAATAATAACAAAACACTTACCAAAATTAAAAATAGAAGTTGAATACTTATTAAAAAAACTGAACAAATAGAATGAAAGTAACAATAGACGGAATAGAAATTGATGTACCAAAGGGTACTACCATTTTACAGGCAGCACGGCTAATTGGTCCACAAGTGGCGCCACCAGCAATGTGCTATTATACAAAACTTAAAACAAGTGGCGGATATTGCCGCACCTGCATTGTTAAAGTTACTGCAGGAAGTACTGCTAACCCAACCCCAATGCCTAAACCTGTGGCTAGTTGCCGTACCGAAGTTATGGATGGAATGGTAGTTCAAAACTTTACAAGTCCCGAAATTGTTGAAGCGCGTAAAGGCGTAGTAGAATTTTTATTAATGAATCATCCCTTAGATTGCCCTATTTGCGATCAAGCCGGCGAATGTAAACTACAAGATTTGGGTTACGAAAATGGTTCTGCCAAAACACGTTACGAATTTAAACGGCGCGAATATGAAGTAATTGATATTGGAGACAAAATTAAATTACACATGACACGTTGCATACTTTGCTACCGTTGCGTAAAAACTGCTGAACAAATAACAGATGGTCGCGTGCATGGTGTTGTGCACCGTGGCGATGCTTCCGAAATTAGTACGTATATTGAACAAATTATTGATAACGATTTTAGTGGTAATGTAATTGATGTGTGCCCTGTTGGAGCATTAACGGACAAAACCTTTCGCTTTAAACAACGTGTTTGGTTTAGTAAACCAATGGATGCGCACCGTAATTGCGATAAGTGTAGCGGTAAAACACGTGTATGGCTAAAAGGCGAAGAGGTTGTACGCGTTACTGCACGAAAAGATCAATGGGATGAGGTGGAAGAATTTATTTGTAATAGTTGCCGATACGATCATAAAAAAACTAGCGATTGGGTAATTGAAGGTCCTACACAAATCCAAAGAAATTCAGTAATATCGCAAAACCATTACAACCATTTAAACGAGTTAAAATTAAAAGTATTAAAAGAACAAAAAGCATTAGGGTTTATTCCAATTGATAAGAAACCATAAAACCTAAAAAATTAAAATATGATAAGTTTTATAATATATAAATTAATACTTTGCGCAATAGTATTTGCGCTTTCGTTAGGCGTAGCCGCATATGCCACTCTTTGGGAGCGTAAATTTTCGGCTCTATTACAAGATAGAGTTGGCCCCGATAGAGCAGGCCCTAAAGGGTTATTACAACCATTAGCCGATGGCGGTAAAATGTTTTTTAAAGAAGAGATTATTCCAAACGTAAGTAACCGTATTTTATTTATTCTTGGCCCTTGTATTTTTATGATAACAGCTGTAATGACAAGTGCTGTTATTCCATGGGGTAAAGATATTGTGACTTCAAGCGGCAAAACCTTTTCCTTTCAAATTACCGATATTAATATTGGCGTGTTGTATTTATTTGGTGTAGTATCTATTGGTGTGTATGGTATTATGATTGGTGGTTGGGCCTCAAATAATAAATACGCTTTGTTAGGTGCTATTCGTGCATCAAGCCAAATGATTAGTTATGAAATTGCAATGGGCATTAGCGTTATTGCTTTAATTATTACTGCCGGGGGTACTTTAAGCATACGCGAAATTGTAGAGCAACAAGATGCTGGTGTAGCAAATATTTGTTACCAACCTTTAGGCTTTTTAATATTTTTTATTTGTGCTTTGGCCGAAACCAACCGCGCTCCTTTCGACTTACCAGAATGCGAGGCTGAATTAGTGGGGGGCTATCATACCGAATATTCATCTATGAAATTAGGTTTATTTTTATTTGCCGAGTACATTAATATGTTTATTTCATCTGCAGTAATGAGTGCCTTTTATTTTGGTGGATATAACTTTCCTTTTGCACAAGAATTATATCACGCCATTGGTTTGCAAGAAGGCTCTATTTGGATTACGCTAATAGGCTTTGGTGCCTTCTTTACAAAAATTGTTATATTTATATCTGTATTCATGTGGATTCGTTGGACCTTGCCGCGTTTCCGTTACGATCAATTGATGAATTTAGGTTGGAAAATATTATTACCCTTATCGTTATTAAATTTGGCAATAACAGTAGGAGTAGAATATTTAAGAGGAAACATACATTTCTAGTTATTAATGTTTAGTGATGATTTTATAATAAACTTCACTAAACATTAAAAACCAAAAACTTAGAATTAAAAACTAATAAAAAATGGGATTAGTATATGCAACCATAAAATTAAGTAACACTCGTAAACCCGAGTTGTTACCAATCGAATTAACTTCATTGGTTGATTCAGGAGCTATGCATTTATGTATTCCGGCAAGTATCGCAAGCCAACTAGAATTAGGAACAAACGAATTACGTGATGTGCAAACTACTAATGAAAAAATTCATACCTTACCTTACGTTGGGCCTATTCGTGTAGATTTCGAAAACAGATTTTGCTACGTAGGCGCAATGGTAATTGGTAACGAAGCTCTTTTAGGCGCAGTGCCGATGGAGGATATGGATTTGTTGATTCATCCTTGTCGTCAAAAATTAATTGTAAATCCGCTTACGCCTAATAAACCTTTATATAAAATTAAATAACCTTTATAAAATGCAACTTACAAATAGAAGCAAAGTAGTATCAAACAAAGTGCAAAGCGCTGCCGAAAAAATGTACTTACCTGGCATTTTAAAAGGTATGCTTATTACAGGAAGTCACTTATTTAAACGCAGGGCTACAGTAAAATATCCTGATGAATTGCGTCCAATTGCTGCAATATATCGCGGCCAGCATGTTTTAAAACGTGATGAAAATGGCGCAGAACGTTGTACGGCTTGCGGTTTATGTGCATTAGCATGCCCTGCTGAAGCAATTACAATGGAGAGTGCCGAACGTAAAAAAGGCGAAGAAGGTTTATATCGCGAAGAAAAATATGCGAGCATATATGAAATTAATATGTTACGATGTATTTTTTGCGGCTTATGCGAAGATGCTTGCCCTAAAGAAGCCATTTTTTTAACCGACAGAATTGTAGACGTAGAGTATGAGCGGGAGGATTTTATGTATGGAAAAAATAAATTAGTTGAAGAAACAACTAAGCGTATTGATGTAAGCAAGCGTCAAACAGAAGAGGTAGCAGATTTTAAAAAATTACCAACCTTAAAGCATAATGAGCTTTGGCAGGGAAAATTAATTAAATAATTTGGTAATTAGTCAATTAACCGATTATTTAAAAATAGATAAATTAAAAAATTAAACATATAATTGTCGAATTGACTAATCGACTAATTGATTAATTAAGTTTATGTTAGGATATACAATTACACAATGGCTTTTTGGAATATTATCATTCCTTGCAATTATGTTTGCATTAATGGTAGTGTTTAGTCGCAACCCTGTTAATAGCGTTTTATATTTAGTTATGACGTTTTTTTGCATCGCCGGGCATTACTTATTAATGAATGCACAATTTTTGGCAATCGTTCATATTGTAGTATATGCCGGCGCAATTATGGTACTGTTTTTATTTGTTATTATGTTAATGAATTTGAATGAAGATACCGAACCGCAGCGTACACAAATAACAAAAATTATTGCAGGGGTAGCCGGAGGGTTATTATTATTTGTTTTAGTAGGATCGTTAAAAGGCACCGAGCAATTACAGTTAAAAAGTTACGGTGCTAGTCAAATTGGCTTGGTAAAAAATTTAGGAAAAGTATTATTTAAAGAGTTTTTGTTCCCATTCGAAATTGCGAGCATACTCTTATTAGCAGCATTAGTAGGTTCAATTATGATTGGAAAAAAAGATATAAAATAAAAGTATGATAAACGGAATTTCTATAAATTACTATTTACTGTTAAGCACGGTGTTATTTATAATTGGTGCAGTGGGGGTGATGGCCCGTCGTAATTCTATTATTATCTTTATGTGTATTGAGTTAATGCTTAACGCTGTAAATTTATTATTAGTAGCATTTAGCACTTTGCATAACGATGCTGCCGGGCAAGTATTTGTGTTTTTTATTATGGCTGTTGCCGCTGCTGAGGTAGCTGTTGGTTTAGCTATTTTAAGTATGATTTACCGAAATGTAAAAAGTATTGATACCGACTTATTAAGTAATTTAAAAAATTAAAAACTATAGCTTTTCGAATAAAATTATTTTATGATAAAATTAATTGCATTAGTCCCACTTTTTCCATTAATAGGATTTCTTATTAACGGTTTTGTTGGCAAAAAAATTAGTAAAGGTTTAAGCGGCGGCATTGCTTCTGGGGCTATTTTAGCTTCGTTTATTGTTTCGGTATTAGCATTTATTGAGTTACAAGGTAGCTCGCAAAAAGAAAATGTAATCAGTGTTTTTTCGTGGATAAACTCAGGTACTTTACAAATTCCTTTTCAGTTTTTATACGACCCATTATCATCTTTATTTTTATTAATTATTACTGGCATTGGTTTTTTAATACACATATACTCTATTGGTTATATGCATGATGACGAGGGCTTTTCGCGCTTTTTTACATACTTAAATTTATTTGTGTTTTTTATGCTACTGTTAGTGTTAGGAAACAACTACCTAATAACATTTGTAGGCTGGGAAGGTGTTGGATTGTGTTCTTATTTATTAATAGGCTTTTGGTATAAAAATACGGCTTACAACAATGCTGCTAAAAAAGCCTTTATTATGAATCGTATAGGCGATTTAGGGTTTTTATTGGGCATTATTTTAATCTTTGTAACTTTCGGAAGCATCTCTTACACGGAAGTATTTGATAAAGCTGGAACAGTAAGTACATCTACAATTACAGCAATTGCGCTTCTATTATTTATTGGTGCTATGGGTAAATCGGCTCAATTGCCATTATACACTTGGTTGCCCGACGCTATGGCTGGTCCAACACCTGTATCTGCATTAATTCATGCCGCTACAATGGTTACAGCGGGTATTTTTATGGTGGTTCGCTCAAATGTATTTTACTCTATTAGTGAGGTCGCTAGTCAAACGGTGGCAATTGTTGGCGTTTTAACGGCTCTGTTTGCCGCAACCATTGGTTTGTTGCAAAACGATATTAAAAAGATTTTAGCCTATTCAACTGTTTCACAGCTAGGGTTAATGTTTTTAGGCCTTGGTGTTGGAGCATTTAGTTCATCCGTGTTTCACGTAACCACACATGCCTTTTTTAAAGCCTTATTGTTTTTAGGCGCTGGCTCTGTTATTCACGCCATGGGTGGCGAACAAGATATTCGTAAAATGGGTGGACTAAGCGGTAAAATAAAAATTACATTTATTACAATGTTGTTAGGAACTATTGCCATTAGCGGGCTTCCACCATTCTCAGGTTTCTTTTCTAAGGACGAAATTTTAGCACATACTTACGAACACAGTAAAACATTGTGGTTATTAGGAATGATAACATCAATACTAACAGGTTTTTATATGTTCCGTATGCTATTTATTGTATTTTTCGGCAAATTTAGAGGTACGCATGCTCAAGAGCATCATTTGCATGAATCGCCACCAAGTATGACGTTTCCACTCATTGTATTGGCTGCATTATCAGTAATAGGTGGGGTTTTAGGCTTACCCGAATTTTGGGGCTTACCAAATTGGATGCACCATAATTTAGAACCTATCATTAAAATAAAAAACCCAAGTATTTTAAGTCACGAAACGGAGTGGACACTAATGGCTTTGGCAGTAGCTTCGGCAGGGGCAGTAATATTTTTTGCCTACACTTTATTTATGAAACACAAGGTATTACCTGTTGAAAAAGAAAGTCAGTTAAAACCTTGGCAAAAAGTTATTTACAATAAATATTATGTTGACGAATTTTACGATATGATTATTCGCAAACCGTTAGATGCTATTTCAACAACGTTTTATAAGTTTTTAGATTTACAAGTAATTGATGGAATAGTGAATGGCGTTGGAACAGCGGTAAAATCAATAGGTTCATTAGTGCGTTTGACACAACAAGGTAATATTGGTTTTTACGTTATTAGTATGGTAATGGGTATTGTATTTATTGTATTATTAACGTTTTTAGTAAAATAATTATCTGAAACAAGAAATAGGGTTTAAATAAAATAATTTAAAAAAATATATGTTAACACTTTTATTAATAACGTTTCCGCTACTTGCAGCTTTAATACTGTTTTTGGCAAAAAGCAAGGCCTCAAAAACATTAGCATTAAGTTTGGCATTAGTTGAATTTATTATTTCATTAGTTGCTTTCTATTTATACAAACACAACCCCGATAGTTGTATTTTTTGGTTTGATGTAGCTTGGGTGCAATCATTAGGCATACATTTTAATATAGCCATAAATGGTATGAGTTTGTTAATGGTTTTATTAACTACTTTTTTAGTGCCTTTAATTATTTTATCTTCTTTTAAAAACGAATATGCAAAAGAGTACAACTTTTACGGTTTAATTTTTATTATGCAAATGGCGCTAATTGGCGTATTTACTGCCGATGACGGATTTTTATTTTACGTGTTTTGGGAATTAGCCTTAATACCCATTTATTTTATTTGTTTAGTGTGGGGTGGCGAAAACAGAGGCGCCATTACCTTTAAATTTTTTGTTTATACATTGTTTGGGTCGTTATTTATGTTAGTTGGTTTAATTTATTTATACAACCACACCAATGTTGATGGCTTAAAATCGTGGGCTGTAAACGATTTATATGCGGCTGGCAGAAGCTTAACTGAGACACAACAAAGCGCAGTTTTTTGGTTAATATTTATTGCCTTTGCAATTAAAATGCCAATTTTTCCTTTACACACATGGCAACCTAACACATACGTAAACGCGCCAACTCAAGGTACTATGCTACTTTCGGGTATTATGCTAAAAATGGGAACCTTTGGTGTTATAAAATGGTTGTTGCCTGTTGTACCATTAGGCTTAGAAAAGTGGGGCGCAACAGCCATTGGTTTATCGGTAATTGGTATTGTTTACGCATCTTGCATTGCAATAGTTCAAAAAGATTACAAGCGTTTAATTGCTTACTCGTCTATTGCTCACGTAGGTTTAATTTCTGCCGGAATTTTATCCGCAAATCAGCAAGGTATACAAGGGGCTATAATGCAAATGCTGGCGCACGGCGTTAGTGTAATAGGTTTATTTTTAATTGCAGATATTTTATTTCGTCACACTGGCACGCGCGATGTTGATAAATTGGGAGGCATTAGAAGTATGAATGGTAATTTTGCAGTTCTATTTTTAGTAGTGGTATTGGGGGCTGTAGCCTTACCTTTAACAAATGGCTTTGTTGGCGAATTTTTATTAATAAACGGCATTTATCAATTTAATGCATGGGCTGCAGCATTTGCAGGCTTAACTGTAATTTTAGGTGCGGTATATATGTTACGCAGTTACCAGCACATTATGTTGGGCGAGCGCAAAGATTCGCAAATTGCATTTGGCTCTTTGGCCTCTTCAGATAAATGGGTTTTGTATATTGTATGTTTTGTAATTGTAGCATTTGGCGTGTATCCTAAACCATTAAACGACATTGCAGAAGAAAGCGTAAAACAGTTAATGCTAAATTTAAAATGATAAATTATAAATTGAGTATTACCCATTTAACATTCAAAATTTAACATTTAACATTTTTTTATAATATGAAGGGATTACTAATAATAAGCGCGCTGGGCATAATAGCCATGTTAGCCGAAATTTTTAAATTTAAAAAATTACTGCTCCCAATCGTTTTGATGGGAATTGTAGCGGCTTATGCTTTTAATTTTATGGAGTGGAATACAAGTATGAGTATTTCGTATTTTGATAATATGATTGCTTTTGATAAAATGGGAATTGCCTTTTCGGGAATTATTTTAGCTACCGCTTTTTTTTGGTTTATTTTAGCAAACGATTATTTTGAAGAAGATACAAATACAGTTGATCACTTTGCTTTAGTGTTATTTGCTTTGGTGGGTGCTTTAATGCTAACATCATTTAAAAACATGACTACTTTATTTTTAGGAATAGAAATAATGAGTATTCCACTTTACGTATTAGCTGCCAGTAAAAAGAAAGATCTTAAAAGTAACGAAGCCGGTTTTAAGTATTTAATTATGGGCTCGTTTGCAAGTGCATTTTTATTGTTTGGTATTGCTTTAGTTTATGGTGCTACTGGTACTTTTGATATTATGCAAATTAGAACTTATATAAGTGCTAACTCGCAATCATTACCCTTATTTTTTAATGCAGGCATTGTAATGATTTTAGTAGCTATGTGTTTTAAAGTTAGCGCTGCACCATTTCATTTTTGGGCACCCGATGTGTACCAAGGTTCACCAACGTTAATTACAGCATTAATGAGTACTGTAGTTAAAACTGCTGCCTTTGCCGCTTTTTTACGCTTATTTATGGTAGGCTTTGCAGGCGTTAGCGAAATGTGGACAGGCATATTAGCTATAGTTGTAGCATTATCGTTAATTATCGCCAACTTTTCTGCGGCAATGCAAAATAGTGTTAAGCGCATGTTAGCGTTTTCGAGTATTAGCCACGCTGCATTTATGTTAATGGTAATTTTAGCTAATGTTCGAAGCAACCTATCTGTAAATGCTCTTATTTATTATTCGTTAGCTTACAGCTTTGGTAGTATAGCCGCCTTTGGTATTATTTATAATGTTACACGTAATGGCAACGAAAACACCGATGCCTTTAACGGCTTGGCTAAACGAAACCCCGCTATGGCATTTTGTATGGCAGTAGCCATGTTATCTTTGGCCGGAATTCCAATTACCTCCGGATTTTTTGCAAAGTATTTTGTGTTTACAGCAATGATTGCTACGCCTTATAAATGGTTATTAATCTTGGCAGTTATTACCTCAGCCGTTGGTGCGTATTATTATTTAAAAGTAATTATTGCTATGTATTTTAAAACACAAGAGGTTGAAACCGAAACCATACAGGTAGAAAAATCGCAAACCTTAGTTATAGTATTAACTACCGTTGTAACCCTTGTTATTGGTGTTGTACCAGGTTTGGTGGCGGATATGTTTAGGTTTTAATTTAATTAAAAATTCTATTTTTTATTTAAGCGGTAGCCCACTCAATTATTACATTCGAATTTTCAACAGCTTCTTTGGCTACCGGATAGCTTAGTAAACCGTTATAGCCCATATCTAAATGGGTTAAGTTATAAGTTACATTAAAATAGGTTAATATTTTTTATTAACTTTTGATAAGGCTTCTTTATATGCCTCTACCTTTGGGCGTTTATTAGTTGCTTTAGCTTTTATTTCAGGAAATTTTAATCCATTGCCAACAAAACACTATTCCATAAAGTGTTACCAGCCATTTTTACATATTTAGGGTCACTATAAAATTTATCTTTTTTTCCTGCTTTTTTTTTAAAATTTCAATGGCATTTTCTACATATCTTATGGCCTCGTTATAGGCTATATTTGCTTCATTATTTGCTTTCTTGGTGGTTTTCATAATAACACAAATATGAGAAATTATTAATTTTAAAAATTGCATAAAAAATTAATATCCATAATTACAAATTTGCAGTTTGTAACATACTAAAAATCTAAATTGGCCCCCATACTAGCATTAAAAAATAGTTATTTCTAACTATTGTCCGCCTCAACTCTTTTTATTAGCTTAAAACTTTTTTACCATGCTTAAAAAACTAATCCCCCTTTTTATACCTCTGCTTTTTATTGTTACCTGCAATACTAAAAATGAAAGCAACCAAAACACCCACCAACTAAAAGTAACCCAAAGCAAAGGAGTCTGGCAAAACCCCGATAGCTTTGCTAAACCGCAAACAATACGCGCTGGCCTACCCAAAACTATTGTTGCAGGCAAACCAACTGTAAACCCAACCAACTTAAACGTGCACATTGCTGGCTTACCAAAAGTTATTATTGCAGGTATACCAAAAACAAATACACCCGGCACTGATACTTTTTTATTACCTAAAACAATACCTGCCATTGGCAAAGTTGTGCCCGTCGGCATACCCGAAACCGTCATCGCCAAAGACATGGCCAATAAAGACCAAAACCCCGCAAACTTTTCTTTTTTTAAAGTATTGCATGGTTTAAAACACAATAGTATCCGTTGCATGCTGCAAGACAAATCCGGAAATCTTTGGTTCGGTACTAATGGCGGTGGCGTATCTCGTTATGACGGTAAAAGTTTTACGAATTTTACGGATAAAGAAGGCCTCTCAAATAATCAAGTGTTGAGTATGTTAGAAGACATATCCGGAAATCTTTGGTTCGGCACTAATGGCGGTGGCGTGTCACGTTACGACGGTAAAAGTTTTACGAATTTTACGGAGAAAGAAGGCCTCTCAAATAATCAAGTGATGAGTATGTT
>Ga0163144_10010614_pt1 | contig 19606 bp, 14 predicted proteins | sample OliLak19BULKMAT1_FD_123175 | JGI IMG/M metagenome (GOLD analysis project Ga0163144, IMG submission 123175) | Freshwater microbial mat bacterial communities from Lake Vanda, McMurdo Dry Valleys, Antarctica - Oligotrophic Lake LV.19.BULKMAT1 | ecosystem: Environmental > Aquatic > Freshwater >... | reverse complement strand
CCGCGATTCACGGAAAAAATCATGCGCGCCGCCTGCCGCGAATCCAAACTCGCGTCCAGCGACGTGAATGCGTTCGGCTTAAGAGTCACCTGCCGTGACTCTTCTTTGACGACCGCTCCCGTTTCGTTCAGCGCGCTGAATGCGAACTCGGCCTTGATTTCAGCGGGGCTCGCGTTCTCGATACGGAAACACGCCGTGACGCTATCACGTTCGTAAATTGCGGCCGGGAGGTAATCGATGATGAAGTAGAGAGGCTTGTCCCGCGGCAGGCTCTCCGCGGCATGAAGGGTCGAGGCAATAAAAATAGTGAGGTGGATAACGAGTAAAAGTGTAAATGGCAGTCGGGCGCTCACGGTCAAGGAGAAAGCCTCCGCTTACTGACGAACTGTCGGTCTGTTAAGCGCAAGAACTTTGCCACCACCTTGATCCACGATTTTTACTTTTACGGTGACTTCGCCGCTTCGGTGTTGAGCCAATTCGGCCAATATCTCGCTCGTACTCTGATCCACCGAATACGTGAGCTTTGAGGTCGGTCCTCCGATAGTTGGAGCGATATCGATTAAAAAGATTCTATGCCCTTCACGCGTCTCGGCTCGAACGTAAAGATTGGCCGCATCCTTATCCTGCAGTTCGGACAAAAGTTTTTTCGCGCTCGGTGTTGCCAGAAATTCTTCTTTTGAGATCGGCTCCAATGTCGAGTGAACACCGACTTCAGACGAATATGAGCGACCTTTACCCTTAAATTTGGCAAGCGTTTTACCAAGCTCTATCGCGAGTTCGGCGGGCTTGTCTTTCAAGTGGAGTAATCCCAAATCACGTAAACGTTCATCGCCCATTTTCAGCGCCTTTTATTTTCAAACGTTCAATTCCAGCTTCCGCAGATCGCCTAAGGTCAGTGTTTGGATCTCCATCGTACTCAACAAGAAAGAAAATCAGCCCAGTTCCCGTAGCCCGTCCCATCTTAGTATGCATAAGCTGGTCTAATCCTGCTGCACGAACGTAGTCTACCTCTCGTTGTTTAGCTCTGTCAATGGCTGCGTGGACATTCTCGTACGATATTCCAACGCAGGTCAGACCAAATTCATCCCCGCCCTTACGAAGGAACATCTTATCACCGTCGAGTTTTGCAAACTCATCGTTATAAAAACCGGCTAGTTTTTTGATCACTTCGTCTGCGCCACTCTGCGTCAGCTTGGAATTCAATCCGCCAAGATTGGCAACGTCTCCTTCAGCGTAAAGCACGGCAAAATCGGGACGCCAGCGCACTATGGCCAGCTCCACAATACGCGGATTATATTCCTTGCCCTTATCTTAAATTAGTCCGGTAACATGATCTCGCCAAAGCACATCTCCGCTGGCAACACGCTGGCGCATTGTCTCACAGTGTTCCGCGTTCAACTGTTGCAAAAGAGTTTGGGTGACGTCGCCGTCACCCAATCCCAGTGTGCTCTTTGCGCTTGAACTCACTTCGAACTCCTATTTCTTCACGTCCGCCGGAGTCTGCGATGTAACCGGCTTGGCTTCCTCCTCCACTACCTTAATGGAGAGGTCCTTGAGCTGGCGGTCGCTGACCAGAACCGGCGCGTTGGTCATCATGTCCACGCCCTTCTGATTCTTCGGGAACGCACACACATCGCGCATCGCTTCCGTCTCGCTCAGCAGCCAGACCAGGCGGTCCATGCCCAGTGCAATGCCACCGTGCGGCGGCGCGCCGTATTGGAACGCTTCCAGCAGGAAGCCGAACTTCTCCTTCGCTTCCTCATCGCCGATGCCCATTGTCTTGAACACGCGGCTCTGAATTTCCGGACTGTGAATACGCACCGATCCGCCGCCGAGCTCATAGCCGTTCAACACCAGGTCGTAGCGCCAGCATTTCACACGCTCGGGATCTGTTTCCAGATACTGCATGTCCTCGTCGCGCGGATGGGTGAATGCGTGATGCGCGGCGGCCCACTTCTTTTCTTCTTCGTCGTATTCAAACAGCGGCGGATCGACCACCCAGAAACAATCCCACTTTCCGTCGGCGCCGTACTCGGGAATCAGCTTGAACTTCTTCGCCAGATGCACGCGCAAGTTCGCCATGACGGTGTGAACCATCGCGGGCTTGCCGAACTGGAAGAAGAGCGTGTCGCCATCCTGAGCGCCCATGGCTTCGTTCAGCGCCACGCGCATTTCCGCGGAGATATTCTTGCCGAGCGGCGACTGAGCCCAGTTTCCGGCCGCGTCGATCTTCGCCCACGCCAGGCCTTTCGCGCCCATTCCTTTGCAGAACTCCTCGAGCTTGTCGATCTGCGAACGCGGCAGTTCGTGCTCTTTGGGAACGCGAATGCCTTTGACGATGCCCTTGCTGTCCACCGTCATCTTCATGATCTTCAGGCCGCCACCGTCGTGCTTCTTGACGATCTCGGTGAGTTCCACGTGTTCGAGCCCGAAGCGGCGATCCGGCTTGTCATTGCCGTAGCGGCGCATGGATTCATCGAACGGCATGCGTTCCAGCGGCAACTTGATATCGATGCCCTTGGTTTCCTTCAGCAGTGTTGCAATGAGTCCTTCGATCACGTCGAAAATGTCGTCCTGTTCGACGAACGACATTTCGATATCGATCTGCGTGAATTCCGGCTGCCGGTCGATGCGCAAATCTTCATCGCGGAAACAGCGCACGATTTGGAAGTAGCGATCGGTGCCGGCCACCATCAAGAGCTGCTTGAAAAGCTGCGGGCTTTCGGCCAGCGCGTAAAATTTGCCTTTGTTTAAGCGGGAAGGCACGAGGAAATTGCGCGCGCCGCCGGGCGTGTACTTCACCAGGAACGGCGTCTCCACTTCAGTGAATCCCGTCGCCGACAGATATTTGCGGATCGACTGAGCCGCCGTGTGGCGCAGGGTGAGAATCTTCTGCATCGCGTTGCGGCGAAGGTCGAGGTATCGATATTGAAGGCGGATGTCGTCGTTGGCCGTGAGTTCGTCCTTGATTTCAATCGGCGGCGTCTTGGCGCGGTTCTGCACCTTCAGCTGCGTGGCTTCCAGTTCGACGGCTCCGGTCGGCAGCCTATCATTGAGTGTGCCTTCCGGGCGCTTGCGGACTGTGCCTTCGACCGTGATGACCCATTCACCGCGCAGCTTGGCCGCTTCCACGTGCAGCTCGGCGCTGTTCTTGGGGTCGAAAACGACCTGCGTCACGCCGTGCTTGTCGCGCAAATCGACGAAGATGATTCCGCCCATGTCGCGATTGGTCTGAACCCAGCCCGAAATTCGAACGATCTTGCCGACATCGCTTTCGCGCAGCTCGCCGCATGTGTGCGAGCGGTACTTGTTCGCCTGCAGAAATGACACGATCCAGAGCTCCTTTGCTGAACTGCCTTAACGCGTTTCCATAACAGCCACACATTTCCACCACAGAGGACACGGAGGAAAGTTACAGGATACTCTATGACCCGCGATCTGCAATCCGCGCGCAACGGCACCCGTCTCAAAAGAGAGACGTGTGGCACCCACCAAGAGCAAGCTGATGCGGACGATTTGGCAGCCATCGGCTTCATCACACAAACGACTTTTTCGGAGGGCTAGTTGATAGAACTCCGCTCTAAATTCTAGACCGCGCTCCCTAATTCGGCTAAACTCATTCTCATGAAAACGGCGTCCGACATCTTTTGCGGGAGCGATGCCTCGGCGGTGGTGGAGCCGGGAACAATCACCGTGATCCATACCCGCACGACGACGCGCTTGACGCCGCAGTACCGCGTGCTGATTCACAACGATGACGTCACGCCGATGGATTTCGTGGTCTATATTCTAATGGACATTTTCAAGAAAGAGATCAACGAAGCCGCTGAGATCATGATCGCCGCGCACGAAACGTCTGTCGCGCTCGTCACCATTCTTCCGCTCGAACAGGCGGAGTTGCGCGTCGATCAGGCGCACTCGCTTGCGCGCGCGCAAAAGTTCCCGCTCACGCTGAGCATCGAACCGGCGTAATTCCTGACGAGGGCGCCTGTCCCCAGCAGACAGGAATGTCTTTGAGTCTTTGAGTCTTTGAGTCTGGAGTCTTGAGTCTTGAGTCTGGAGTCTTGAGTCTTGGAGTCTTGGTGTTGAGAAGTTAGCTGTTTTCAAGCGCGACTTCGCGCAGTTGGCCGCAGGCGGCGTTGACGTCATCCCCGCGCGTTTTGCGCAGATGGGTCGCGACGCGCTGCTCGCGCAGGATCGCGACGAAGCGTTCGATGCGCTCGGCCGATGGCTGCCGGTAGACCACGCCGGTGAGCGATGTGCCGATGGCGTTGAAAGGGATGATGTTCAGATGCGTGCGGAATCCGCGGAGCAGCTCGGCCAGGTTGCGCGCGTGGTCGTCGCTGTCGTTGATGCCATCGAGAATGCAGTATTCCACGTTGGTGATGCGGCCGGTCACGTCCAGATAATGTTTGGCGGCGTCGATGATTTCCTGGACCGGATAGCGCCGGTTCAGCGGCACAATTTTCGACCGCGTCTCGTCGTCCGGAGCATGCAGCGAGAGCGCGAGCGTCACTTTCAGATTGGCCTCGGCGAGCTTCAGGATTCCCGGCACGATGCCGACCGTCGAGACCGTAATCTGCTTTCCGCCCAGCGCGCCCATGCCTTCGCCCGCGATGCGCTCGATCGCGGCAACGACGTTGTCGTAATTCTGAAGCGGCTCGCCCATGCCCATAAAAACGAGCGTGCTCAGGCGGCGCTTTGAGAGCGCGGCGTGCTCGCGCAGATGCAGAAATTGTTCGACCATCTCGCCAGCTTCGAGATTGCGTTCAAGGCCGCGCTTGGTGCTGGCGCAAAAATCGCAGCCCATCGCGCAGCCGATCTGGGACGAGATGCAGCCCGCCGCGCGCTCGGCGTAGTTCGTCGTCATAAGAACCGATTCGACCGCGCCACCGTTCTCAAAGCCCAGCAGCAGTTTGACCGTGCCGTCGGCGCTTTTGGCGCGGGAAAGCACAGTCGATTTCCGCATGACAATCTCGTGCCGCAGCCGTTCGGTCAACGCGGTCCCGAGTTTCAACGCCGTGAGATCAACTGAGCCGCCGCTGTTGTAAAACTCCCGCAGCAGTCGCGCGGCGTGAGACGGCTTGAAGCCCCAGTCTGAAAAAGTTTCGCCCAATGTCCGCGGCGTGTAGTCGGACAACGCATTCATGGGCGGGAGAATAGCATTAAAATCGGCTTTTACCAAAGAAGCTCACAACAGGCGAAGAACCGCATACTCATCGGACTGAAGTCATGGGGTTCGATTGTTTCGTTTTTTGTGGTCCGTACTTCGCGTACTTCGTGAGCTTCGTGGTGAAGCCATTTAGCCGGTTAGTTTTTCGTATGCCGCGTTGATCTCTTTCAATTTTGCTTCGGCGCGGGCTTTCAAACTTGCGTCGGGAAAGCGGTCGGGGTGCCATACTTTGACCAGTTCGCGGTACGCCGTCTTGATGTCATCCGGCGTCGCGGCCGGAGAAAGTTCCAGGGTTTTCAAAGCGGCCGCGCGGGCATCCAGGGGCGCGCTGGACGGGGGAGGCGAAGAGGAGCCACCGCCCAGGCCGCCCTTGAGCTGGCCGACGGTGTTGCCGGCTTTGCGCGCGAACGATTTGCTGTAGAGAAACAGTATCAGACAAATAAGGAGGAGCTCGGTCATCCCGAAATTTTGAAAAAAACCGATCATGGCGGGCCTCGTTTTATTATGTCTTCACCCATGTGCGGTTCTCGGCAATCGCGTGGACTTGCTCCAGATGGTGCAGATTGTGAGCACTCACTTTTCCCAGCACCTGCGCAAAGCTCAGCGCTCCAGCTTCTGAGTGAATTCCAACTTTGCCATCGGCGCCGTCATCCAGGGTGCGAGCCAGTTCGATCGCGTTGCGCCGCGCCGATTCAAATTGCTGCCGCGCCAGATTCAGGTCGCGCTGCGTGTAAAAAAGCGCGGACACCCAACGGTTCTCATCAAAGGCGGCGAGCGTCGGTTTTTCTTCCGCCACTAAACGCCGGAGCCGGTCAAGCATCACCGTTTCGCTATCGGACAGATGAACCAGGATCTCACGCAGCGTCCATTTTCCCGGCCCGTACGAACGGCTCAACACGAAATCCGGCTGATCGAAAAACTTCAGTGTATCGTGCATGGAGTCCAGCAAACGTTGAATAATGGCATCGCGCGGCATGTCGAAAACCTTTCGTCATTATCTCGGCTGTTGAGTTTTGCCCGTCTTTCCCTTCTTCGCAGTATAAAGGAGAGTGAAATCGCCGCGAAAAAGTTTTTGGTCGAAAAGAATAATCACCGGAACTTTAAGCGCGAGCGCCGACAGAGTGGCGTTGGCCAGACCCTCATCCAGCAGTTCATCGGTAAAGCTGCCCTTGTTGAACTTGATGCTGTATTTTCCCAGCTGCGCGGCCACCACGCCCTTCGTTGCTCGCGCCGTGAACTTCACGCTGTCGTCCCCTTTTTTAGCCGCGCCCTTCTCGCTAAATTCAAACGTTTGCACCGCACCGCCGACATCCACGGTGAGACTCTGCCCTTTAACGACGAACCCCTCTTTTACCGGCAGCGTGCCGCTCAGGGAGATGCTGTCGCTGACGCCAGGTTTGGCGAAATTCAACTTGATCGCGATTTTAGAAATCACCAGATCTATCGTTGCGCCCGCGCTTGAGCCGCCAAAAGGGGTCGAGCTGGAATCAGCGGGATTCAACTGCAATGCGTTTTCGATCTCATCGTTGAAGCCATCGCCGTCGCTGTCGGTGTTGATCGTATTCGCCGCGCCGACGCCCGGTTCGGTCGTTCCGGCGCGGGGACTGATCTTTAGCGCCAGAGTGGCGGAGCCTTTTCCGCCTGCATTCAGCGCGCTGATGGTGACGGGGAAATCGCCGGAGGCTCCGGGCGTGCCGGTGATCAATCCCGTCGCCGTGTTGAGGCTCAGGCCGAGTGGTAGACCGGTCGCATCGAACGACGTCGGCGCATGTGAGGCGGTGATGGTGTAGCTGAACGTTTGCGAGAGCGAGCCTGCCGCCGTGAGCGAACTGGTGATCGCCGGAGGCGTCGTGGTCGAGGCCAACTGCCGGATGAAATTGAGGGCTGTCGTGGTGCCGCCCGCGGGAGCGGGATTGAAAACCGTGACCCCGGACGTCCCTTCGCTGGCCGCGTCACTGGCGGCGATGGTGGCGGTCAACTGTGTATTGGAGACAAACGTGGTTGTGCGATCGGCGCCGTCCCAGCGCACGGTGGAGACGCCGCTGACGAAGTTGGCGCCGTTAACGGTGAGCATAAACGCGGCAGTGCCGATAGTCGCCGAGTTGGGCGAGATGCTTGTGATCGCCGGTACGGGATTGTTCACCGTAAAGGAGAGGGCCTGCGACGTTCCACCGCCCGGTGTGGAGTTGATCACGGTGAGGGTGCAGGTGCCACCCGTCGCCATATCCGCCGCGCTGATCGACGCGCTCAGCCGTGAGGACGAGGTGTACTGAGTCGGGCGCGGGGATCCATTCCAGTACACCGCGGTCGCCGAAACAAAATTGGCGCCATCGACCGCCAGCGAGAATGCGGCGTCACCGGCCGTCGCCGACGTGGGCGTCAGCAGGCTGGCTGTTGGCGCGGGATTGTTGACCGTAAACGGGGACGCGGCCGATGTCCCTCCGCCGGGCGTTCCGGTGACGACCGTGAGATTTGCCGGGACCGCCAGATTGATATCCGTGGCGGTGATGGTCGCGGTGAGCTGCGTCGATGAAACGAAGGTCGTCGTGCGCGCTGAATCGTTCCATTTTACACTGGAGCTGCTGATGAAATTGTTGCCGTTCACCGTGAGCGCGAAGGTGCCGCCGCCGGCGGTCGCCGCTGACGGATTAAGAGAGGTGATGGATGGCGCGGGATTGGGAATCGGCGTGTCGAAGCCCAGTACGCGGAAGTTGCCGCTATCGATAATGTACAGATTGCGGTTGCCATCGAGCGCGACGCCACGCGGTTCGAAGAGGGTGTTCTGGGAACAATTCGCATTTCCCTGGTTCGGAGACGCTGTGGTGAAATTAGCCGGGCCAAAAACGAAATCGGCGACGGTGTCTCCATCAGCGGCAAAAAAATAGGCGAGCACGCGTGAGTTCGCACGGTCAGCGACGTAGAGCGTGCCATTGGTATCCACCACCGCCGAGTAAGGAACCGACAATTTGCTGGCAGATGCGGCTCCCGATGTCGTCGAGAAATCAGGCTGGCCGAACACTTTGTCGGCGACGGTGTCGGTGCTTGCGGGGTTGGTGTATTGCAGCACGCGGTTGTTGGCGGTGTCGACGATAAACACGGTCGCGCCATCGGTTGCAACATGTTCCGGTCCGCTGAGCCCGCCGGCTCCGGCGGCGGCGACTGACGTGGTGAACGAACCGCTCTGTCCGAAAACCAAGCTGGCGGCTTTGTTGGTGGAGATGGGCGCGTTGTATTTTAGAATGCGGCTATTGCCGCGGTCGGCGACATAGACGTTTCCCGACGCGTCGATGCAGAGACCGGACGGGATTGACAGCGATGTCGCGGTGGTTCCAAAATTAGCACCGGTGAACAGGCTCTGTCCGAGAACGCGGTCGGCGACGGTATCATTGGCGCTGGGATTATCGTAAATGAGGATGCGATTATTGTTGGTGTCCGCGATGTACACGTTCCCGCTTGAATCCACGGCGACACCCACTGGCGCATTCAGGCTACTTGCGGAAAGGCCACCGGTATTGGACGTGACCGTCGTCAAGGAACCGGCCTGCCCGAACACTTTATCGGCGGTGGCTCCGTTGGCAAAGGTGGCGGCATTGGGCCAGCTCAGCACACGATTGTTGGTTTTATCGGCGACGTAGATGCGTCCTGAACCGGAGTGAACCGCAGCGTGCCAGGGATCATTGAACGTGGCGCCGTTCGTTCCGGCGTTACCGGTCGCAAATGTCGGCTGCCCCAGCACGCGGTCGGCGGTCTTGTCTCCGGCGGCGGCGAAACAGGGCGCTATTCCCGCCAGGCTGAGCAGCGGAACGATGAGCGCCAGGTGGAAGATTGGGATGTGCCGATGCGGCGAAATCGCGGGCGCGTGGGCGCTGCCGCGATAGGTGCTTCGGGAGAAAACCATCTGATCCTTTTCTGTCAGGGGAGGCAATGAACGCTGCCGCGGCGATCCTGACGTGTTGAGAAAACCCGGGTCTGTGCTCCTGTAAGGAGTACAACTTCCTGCGCGGCTTTGTAGGCCAAATCCGCGCGATTGCAGTCTTTGCTCAGATGCATCTGGATGAGAAACTTGGGGCCGCCGTTGGTTCCGGATTCCAGAACGCGCCTGAAGACCTCGGCGGCCTGGGAGTTGGAGAGGTGCCCTTCGTCGCCGAGGACGCGCTGAATGAGGCGGGGATGCCGGCCGCTCTTGCGCTCCATTTCTTCGTCGTGATTGAACTCCAGCGCGAGCAGATCGACGTTGGCCATTTCGCGCGTCACGCCGTCGCAGCAGTGGCCGAGGTCCGCGAAATAACCGATCTTGAACCCGCGTTCAACAGTTGTGGCCGTTGCGGAATCTTCGACCGTGCCGGGGGCTTCGATGCGGAACCCGAATGTCGGTTTGCAATCGTGCGAGAGCGAGACGGGGTGGAAGCGCAACGCGCCGGTGCCGTCCACGTTTTCCTGAGGGCCTTCGGCGAGATGGGATACCGAGAAGGGGCTTTTGCCGTCGTAGGTTCTCAGCAGGCCGCGGTCTTTCATCTTCTTGAAGTAGCGGCCGCCGGAGAGCTGTTCGGCGTGGTGTTCGTGGCAGATGAAGCGGACGTCGTGTTCGATGCAGAAGGTGAGGCACTTTTTCTTGATGTGATCGCCGTGCGTGTGCGTGAGAATCACGGCGTCGAGAGATTGCCACGTGGCGCCGGTGCCATCCATGCGCGCGGAGAGTTCGTCGGGAAAAAAACCGGCGTCGATCAGGACGTGGACGGCGGGCGTCATCAACAGCGCGGCGTTGCCTTCCGAACCGGATCCCAGCACGCAGAATTGGATACTCATGGGTTCGCATCTTACGGCGGCGAGGCCGTATTGACATGGCGGATTCGGGTGGGATCAAAAGAGTTATGAGTTGTCAGTTGTCGGTGGTCAGTTTTGTCGGTGGGGTTCGTTGGGTTTTCCCATTTGTTGTTCGTTGCAGTCGGCGTCGCTTGGGCCATAAGGGCCAAGTGACGACAGCCAGGGGGCGTTGGCGGCCAGTGGCACCCATTTCGGAGCAAGCTAAATCGGGAGTTTTTGTAGAAGCAGCGCGATAAATCTTACGCAAAGCAAAAAAGTATTCAGAAATTGCGTATTTACTCCTTTAGAGGAGCGCGGTGCCGTGACGATTAACTATTCAGCCTGAAAAAAGAGTGCTTCCAATAGGGAGAAAGCCTCTTGTCCTTCTCGGACCTAGGGCATGGGGATTGGGGTGGGGTGCCCACCGGTTTAACGGGAGGTTGTTATGAGCGGGTATGGAACAGTTTTGAAAGTGATGTTGTCCGCGGGCGTGGTGCTGTTTTGCGCGGGCTGTTCGGGGCGCAAGGAAGTGGCGATCGCCGCGAAGGATGCGGAGATCCGCAATCAGCGCGATTTGATAGAACAGGAACGCGCTGAGAAAGACAAGCTGCACAGCGCCAACGAAGCGCTGGCCAAGCAGAACGAAGAGATGGCCACGCGCAATGCGGAAATCGCGCGCAACAACGCAGCACAGGTCGCGGCGATGAACCAGAAGTTGACGGACATGGACGCGCTGCTGAAAGAGCTGAATACCAAGGGCACGGTTGTCAAGAGCGGCCAGGGGGTGAAGGATGGCGACGATTTGAGTCTCGATCGCCGCGACGATGGCACGATTCACATCACGGTTGCCAGCACGGTACTGTTCGATTCCGGTGCCGCTGACCTGAAGAGCAGCGCCAGTCCGATGTTGAGCAAGGTCTGTCAGACGTTGAAGACGCGCTTTCCGGGCAATTACATCCGGGTTGAAGGCCACACGGATGCGACACCGGTGGTGCGCAACAAGAACAAGTTTGCCGACAACATGGCGCTGTCGATCGCGCGGTCGCGCGCGGTGTATGATTTCATGATCAAGTCGGGCGGCATTACGGCCAGCAAGATGTACACGGCCGGCTACGGTCAGTTTCAGCCGCTGGTGCACCCGGAGAGGACGGCAGCGGACCGTTCCAAGAACCGCCGCGTTGAAATCGTGATCATGCCGGATACGGTCAAGATCCAGAAGGACCAGTTGTCGGAAGCACGGCCGGCTGCGGCATCCAGCGTGGTGAAGCGCAAGTAGGCGGAAAAAAGCGGCTCAACCCATCCCAAGTCGTTGAAAAACGGGGGCCGGTCTAACGACCGGCCCCTGCTTTTTTGCTTGGAATGCGGGGCGCAGGGATTACACCCTTTTCATTCAGCGGCTAAAAAGCGGAGAGGCGATAGAAGATGGGTAAGGCGTTTGGGGCAATCGTGGTGCTGGCGATGGTGCTGGCGATGGTGCTGTTTATGTCCAAAAACACGGTCGCGCCCACGACTCGCGGGGGGGCGGTTTTTTCCGCGGCGCTGGTGACACCGGGGGCGGTCAACGATGGCGGCTGGAGCCAGAGCGCGTACACGGGCTTGAAGAAGATTGAGAAGGAACTGGGGGCGTCGGTTTCGACGACGGTGGCCAAGGATGGTGCGGCCAGCGAAGCGTTTGCGGCATTCCGGGATTTTGCGGCGCGCGATACGGATTTAATTATCGGCCACGCCAGCGAGTGGTTCGATCCGAAGGCGCTCGAGATTGCGGCGGCTTATCCCAACAGCACGTTCTTGATTTCGGGCAGCGAACGGGCGCGGGGAAATATGGTGGGCGCTCGGTTTCTGCTGGAGGACGGCTGCTATGTTCTGGGGCAGATCGCGGCGGGGATGAGCAAGAGCGGGATGCTGGGGTGCGTGGGGCCGCAGAAGATTCCGGTGATCGAGAGCACGTTTCATGCGTTCGCGGAAGGCGCGCGATCGGTGAAGAAGGATATTAAAGTAGAGATTGTCTGGACGAACGACTGGTCGGATGTGGCGCGGGCTAAAGAGCGGACGCTGATTCTACTGGGGCAGGGCGCGGATTTTATTTTCCACAATGCCAACGATGGCGCGCCGGGCGTGTTCCAGGCGGTGCGGGAGAAGAAAAAGCAGGGTGCGGAGGTGTATGCGTTCGGGTCGAATGCGGATCAGAACGCGATGGCGGACGAGGTGATCCTGGCGTCGGCGGTGCTGGATATTCCGGCGGCATTTTTGAGCGTCGCCAGGAAGGTGAAGGAAAAGCAATTCAAGAGCGAGCCGCAGTTTCTGGGTATGCCGCAGGGGCTGGTCTGGATAGAGTATAATAAAAAGCTGGAAGGGAAGATTCCCGCGTCGGTGCGCGCGCTGGCGGATGAGACGGCCGAGAAGATCAAGAAGGGCGAATTCAAGGTTCCGCGAGTAGAGCTGAAGTAGGGCAGGCGAAGCGCCGCTGGATTGAGGACGGACGAACCATGGTGGATACTCAGCTGGAGGCGGGAAAGGTCGTGCTGTTCGATCCGACGCTGGAACATCTGGCGTCGGCGAAGCGCGCTGAGCGGCACAACCTGGAGGTGGAGAGCGCGGCGTCGGAAGACGAGCTGAATTCGAAACTGAAATCCGCGGATTGGGGGGTCTTGCTTTTCTGCAATTACAACGCGGATACACGCGCGATGGTGAAATCGGTGCGGGCGCGGAAGGGTCTTAAGAAGCTGCCGGTGTTCGCCATCGTGAATGATGACGAGATCGACACGCGCATGCTCCAGTCGGCCAACGACCACCAGATTGAACTGCTGCCGACGTCGGTTCCCGAAGCGCGGCGCTGGCAGAAATTGCGCGAGGCCTACGATGCGTGCCGGGCGGGAAAGCGCTGGTTCGTGCGCAACCGGCGCGCGCATTTCAGGCTGCCGCTGAGGGTGAAGGCGACGGTGCTGACGGAGACGGAGACGGTGGACATCAGCGAGGGCGGCATCGCGTTCATGACCAGTCTGAGCTATCACGTCGGGGACAAGGGGCGGATCGATGTGCGCTCGCTGCTGGGGGACATGCAGGAAGACGAGCGCTGCTTTTCGTTTGAAGTGACGACGATCAAGACCATTAAGGAGGGCGAATTCCGCTACCTGGTGGGCTCGAAATTTATCGGGCTTTCGGAAGAGGCCAAGCTGTGTTTGAAGGCGGCGCTGGAATTGATTGAGCCGACGGAAGAAGACGAGTAAGGGCGAAGGACACGACTTGATCCACCACGGAGTACACAGAGGGCACGGAGGACGGCAAGGATTTTGGAGTTGAGAATCGGCGCGCGGACGCTTCGTTTAATCCTTATTGTCCTCTGTGCCCTCTGTGTCCTCCGTGGTAGTAATAGTTTTTTTAGATGAGACGGAGATAGTCTCCGCGTTATCAGTGAGGTCAGCGACTTTTTTTCATGAATCCAACGGACGGTCTAACGGCGGGCGCGCCAGCCAGCGAATCGAGCAACGACGGAAAAAAGGCGGTGGCGCCGGCGGAAAACGAAAGCATTTTCGCCCATGCCGGATTCAACAAACTGTTCTTTGGATCGCTGGCCGGCGCGTTTGCCGACCGGCTATATTTCGCGGCGCTGATCGCGGCGGCGTACATCATTTACGACGGCCAGCAGCCTGAGAATTACAAGGGCCGCATCCAGATTTATGCCACCATACCGCTGCTGATACTGTACGGATTCGCCGGGTCGCTGGTGGATACGCAGGACCGCCGGAAAATCCTGACGTGGGTCAAGCGGCTGAAGGTGTTCGTGGTGCTGGCGTTCATTCCGCTGCTGTGGAAAGTGGTGGACCTGGACCCCAAGGCTCCCGATGGCGAGCTTAGACGCTTTTTGATCGGGACGTGGCCGTGGTGGATTGTCATCATCACGGTGCTGAATGTTCTGACGGTTCCGTTCGGGCCCGCGCGGGCGGCGGCGATTCCGGATGTGGTGCCGGAGCGCCACCGCTCGCTGGGCGCGAGTTTGATGGCGACGAGCGGACTGATCGCGCTGATGCTGGCGGCCGGCGTCGGCGCGTATTTGGCGCGGACGGACAAGCTGGGGCCGGCGTTGACGATCGTGGTCTCGTCGCTCTGCTATTTGCTGTCGTCGGTGCTATTTGCGAAATTGCCGGACGCGGTGGCGGTGCCGGGAAATCAGCGGCGGGCGGAAGGCGTGGCGGCGGAGGGCGCGTCGAAGCTCACGGTGGCGCAGCATCTGCAAAGTCTGTGGGACGGGGTGAAGTACTGCCTGTCGCATGGAAGCGTGCTGGGACTGATCTTCTTTGAATGCGTTTTCTGGACGGCGGGATCGGCGTATTACCTGCTGATCGATTTTCATGCGCGCACGGTGTTTCATTTCAGCGGCAATGAACTCTCGTCATTTTCGGGCAATGCGTTCGTGGTGATGGGCGTGGGAATTATTGCGGGCGCGATGGGCGTGGGGCGCATCTGTTCGAAGGTGAGCCCGATCGCGACGTACACGCCGGCGTTCATTCTGCTGGCGGGCGGGCTGTATGGAATTTTCCGGGCGCCGATGGTGGACGGGGGCGCGCCGGACTGGATTTATCCGCTGATGTTCTGCGTGGGGTTGGGCGGCGGATCGCTGCTGGGGCGCGTGGACGCGGACGTTTTGGCGGTGACCGATCCGCGGATGCGGGGGCGGGTGTTTTCGATCAAGGCGCTGGCGTTTGCGGCGACGATATTGACCACCATTATTTACTTGAGCGAAGGGGCGTCGGAAGAGCAGAAGCTGGCGATTGCGCTGTGGCTGCCGCGCGCGTTTTTGTTGATGCTGCCGCTGGCGATGGCGTTCAGCTGGGTGATCGACGTGGGGATCTGGGCGCAGAAGCCGGAGACGCAGTTGCCGGGGGCGCTGCACCGGTTCGGCTATCTGTTTATCTGGATTTTGTGGCGCACGCTGAACACGCTCCTGTTCCGCATGGAAGTGAAGGGCCTGGAGAATTTGCCGAAGACCGGACCGGTGGTGCTGGCGGCGAACCATGCGAGTTTTATCGACCCACTGCTGCTGGGCAGCAGTTGCAACCGGCACGTTCAATGGATTATGTACTCGAGTTATTACCGTGGGCTGGGGCATCCGATTTTCCGGTTTTTGCGCTGCATTCCGGTGGATGAGCGCGGCGGGACGGCGGCGTTGAAAGCGGGAATGCGGTCGCTGAAACAGGGCGCGTGCATCGGGATATTTCCGGAGGGGCGGGTATCCGCGGACGGCAAACTGCAGCCGCCGCAGGGGGGCGTGCTATTTTTAGCGCAGCGATCGGGAGCGCCGGTGGTGCCGGTGGCGTTGAAGGGAAATTACGCGGCGTTTCCGCGGAGCGCGTGGTTTCCGCGTCCATTGAAGATCACGGTGATTTACGGGAAACCGTTTGTGGTGGGCAAGGAGTTGTCGCGAGAACAGGCGGCGGCGTTGACGGATCAGCTGATGGTGGATCTGGCGAAGATGCTGGAGGTGGAGCCGCCGCTGAAAGTGGTGAAGGCGGAGGAAGCAGAGAAGTGAACGGTTTTTTAGAACGCCTGATCCCACGACCAATAAATAGTGCGAAGGCTGGTCCATCATGCGCAAGCTAACAGCGTGGGTTACGTTGCCTGCTGGATTTAAGGTGGCACGCGGCCGATACTGAAAGTTTAGCGTGGAATTGCCTAATGATTTCGAGATTACCACGATGGATTGAACTGGGCGGGTTTTTACTCGCGGGGATTGCGGGGTTTGTGAACGCGGTGGGTCTGCTGGGGTTTCAGCACGAAGCCTGTTCGCATGTGTCGGGGACGGCCACGTCGCTGGCGATATCTGTCCATAGCGGAACGATGAGTAACGCGCTTCAACTGCTGGGGGTGATGCTGAGCTTCATGGTCGGCGCGATGGCCAGCGGCATCATCATCGGAAATGAATCGTTGAAGCTGGGGCGCCGGTATGGCGTGGCGCTGACGTGCGAGGCGGCCTTGCTGCTGTTGGCGATGCTGACTCTGGAGCACACGATGACCGCGGGGTATTTTCTGACGTCGGCGGCGTGCGGACTGCAGAACGCGATGGCGACAACGTACAGCGGAGCGGTGATTCGCACGACGCACTTGACGGGAATTGTGACCGACCTGGGGTTGACGCTGGGCCACGCGTTGCGCGGCGAAGCGTTTGAGAAGCGGAAGGTGCAATTATTTTTAGTGCTCATTTCCGGATTTGTGGTGGGCGGAATGTCGGGCGCGGCGCTGTATGATAGCTTTGGTTTCCGCGCGCTGATTGCGCCGGCGGCGGGGTGCTTGATTCTCGCTGGGTCGTACAGGGCGTTCAAGGTTCTCAGCAAGGTGACGAATCAGCAGGCGGAGGAGCAGGACGCGGAGGGAAGGCCGACGGAACGGGATTCGGCGCCGAAGTGAACGGCACGTGAAAAGGATTTAAGCTGTTGACTTTTGCGATCTCGCTTCGTTGTATATGAGCGGGTGAAGGTGTCATTTCCGCCGCGGGTCTCGCGGCTTTTTTATTACCACGTGATTGATTTTAAGCCGGCCTCAGGGCAGGGCTTACCGCAGAGACGCGGGGATTGGACGGAATTTTTACCGCAGAGAGGGGGAGGCGCAGAGAACGGCGAGAAGGGCGAAGGGCTTGTTTGTTCGATTAGAAAGAACTGTTTCTGTTTGTTGGCGCGTTTGCCCCTCACCCTGCCCTCTTCCGCAGGGGGAGAGGGGAGGCAAGGGCAACGGCGTGACCGACTTTAATGCAGGCCGTGCATTTTTTTGTGGATGGGCCAGTCGTTTTTGAGGCGGATGAAGGCTGCGGGGTCGGGGCATTGGAGGAAGGGATTGCTTTTGCGTTCCATGCCGATGGTGGAACTGGGGCGCACGCCGTAGTCGTGGCCGGGCCAGACGGTGGCGGCTTCGGGAATGAGTTCCAGCACGCGCAGCAGACTGTTGAATTCGGTTCGCGCGGCGACTTCGTCGTCGGTGCCGCCGACTTTGCCGACGAAAAGCAGATCGCCGCTGATCAGGAGGCGGTGCGTTTGTTCGTAGATGACGAGGTGGTCGTCGCAGTGGCCGGGGGTGTGATAGAATTTCAGCTTCAGCGATCCGACGCTCAGTTCCTGTTCGTCTTCCAAACGGATGTCGGGAAGCGCGGGGCTGTCGGGATGCGCGGCCACGGGGGCGCCGGTCAGCGTGGCGGCTTTGACGTTGCCGTTGATGTGATCCTGATGGCCGTGCGTGTTGAGGATGTGGGTGACTTTCAGTCCCTGATCGAGCGCCCGCCGCACACAGAGTTCGGGGTCGTACGCGGGATCGATCAGCACACATTCCCTGGCGGCGCGGTCGCCGAGGAGATAGGCGAAGTTGCGGTCGCCGCCGACTCGAATCTGTTCAAAGACAAGTTGCACGCGTTTATAATTCTCCGGTTTGCCTGTTAAAAAATCACTTCGCTCGATTTTTGGCGAAATCCATCCGCGCTTTAAGCAGGGCTTCCTTGCGCGTTGATTCCTGGATTTCTTTGAGTTTTTCGCGGTTGGGCAGCGCGAGCAGTTTGACGCTGTCGAACTGGACGGCGGCTTGTTCGCCATCTTCGTGCGTGCGCACGAACAGGCCGGCAAAACGCGGTTCAAAACCGATCGGTTCCTTGCCGCCGTTGAGTGTGATGATTTTGCCGCTGGGCGACGTGGCCACGCAGGCGATGAGACCGTTGACGCAGGTCATTTGCAAATGAATGGAATCCCTGGGGCGGCCGGATAGGTAGAGAGGTTTTGGCGCGATGTTTTCTTCTTTGGGGGTACTGCCATTGAGCATGACAACCACGTCCTTCGGAGTGGCGTCCTTGATGCTCAGGCGGATGCTGCCGCCGGCGCCGTCCCAGATCAGGATGCCGTAGTCGGGTTTGTTCTTCTGATTGGTGTCGCTTTGCAAGTTGGCCCTGGCGGCGAAAGCCCAATTATCGCGCTGAAAATAAAACGGCAGCCTCAAGAGGGGCGTGTTGCGGCGATCGCGTTTGTCCCAGTTTCGCTTGCCGCTGGCGCGGAGGATCACGGCAGCGCTTTTGGCGTCATAGTCGGCGCTTCCTGAATTGTCGGGGTTGTCGAGGGTCCAGGCGGTGAACTGTTCGGGTTTCGAAAAATCGTAGAAGAGTTCCACCACGGCGCCGGACTGTTTGAGGGGCAGCTTGTAAAAACTGAACTCCCCGTCTTTCAAGGTTGCGGCATCGAAACGGAGCGCCGCGGAGCGTTCAACGCATTTTTCGCCGGCGCTGGAGTCTTGAAGAAAGGCGGTATCGAGATCGTCGAGCGTTTTGAAGAACGCGTCCAGATGGCGCGGCTTGGACTTGAGCTGTTTCTCAAGGGAATCGAGCTGCTGCGACCACTCGGCGAGACGTTTTTGGCGCGCCTTTTCTTCCACGCGCGCGCGGCTATCGGCGACGGCTTTCAGGATCTGGCGCAGGGGCTTGGCGAGCGCTTCATCCAGGGCCGGGGCCGGAGCGGAGGCGGAGGCGGGGTTCTTGGCATCCGGCGGCGGCGCGGCGCGCGTGGTTGAAAAGCGGAATCTGCCGAGGGCGTGCCGTTCGAACCCGGTCTGGAAATCGAGAACGATGTTGAACCGCACGCCGTCGGCGCCGCCGACGGGGGCAGCGGCAGGAAGGACGGCGACATTGCGCTTGCCGAGATCCTGCATCATGGCCCAATGGGAATTGGGATCGTTATCGAGAGTGTGGGCGATGCTGGTGCCGAGTTGTTCATAGAGCGCGGTCGGATTGACGATCGGGACGGGCTGCAGGGGTGCGGAATCGGAAGCGGCGAAAAGGGAAATTTTAGACAGCGCGACGTTTCCGTGACCGGCGCGGCCGGGGCCGTTGTTGTGGAACGAGGGATCGGGAAGAAGTTCGAGGCGGAGCGCGGTAACGGGGCCGAGGATGGATTTGAGGACGAGGGTGTAGGTGTCTTTCGGGGGGTTGATTCCACCGACCAGAATGGAGCCGTCGGGCTGCGGGGTGAGTGTGGCGCCGGAGCTTGTGTTCATGGAGAGGATCTCGAGGGGTTCCCAAACGGATGGCGGCTGTTCGGGCGCGGGGTTTATTTTTTTCTTCCAGTGCGCCTCGATGTCGGTGAGCTCCGGCAGCGCTTCCGATTTCTGCGCGCGCTCGATGGCGTCGGCGGCTTCCTGCTCGAAGGCGGAGAGCTGGCTTTGCAGAGCCTTGTCGGCGCTTTCGAACGGCGCTTTGAATTGATCCCACCCCGGGGATTTTTCGAACGACTCTTTTAAGGAGGCCAGTTGCTTCGCGGCGCTTGAGAATTTCAACGCGGCGCTCTGTTCGCTGGCGCTTTTGAGACCGTCGAGAACTTGTTTCTGCTGATCTTCGGGCCGGACTGTTGAGGCGGCAAGGGGGACGGGTGCAAGCGCGACCGGTGCAGGCACGGGAGCGGCGGGCGAGGGTTCGATGCCTGGCGAGACTGAAGGCGTGGGCGCGGGGTTGACCGGGGGAATAACGGGAGTGGGCTGCGCAGGGAGTTCAACGGGGTTTGCGGGCGGCGTGAGGCGGGATGTGACGGCCGGCGAGGCGGCGAGGGAGGGGGTGCCGCCGCGGCCGGGCGAGAGGAGGACTGCGACGAAGAGCAGCAGGCCGACGACAAAAAT